>Ga0114923_10003885_pt1 | contig 10029 bp, 13 predicted proteins | sample SumtaG_FD_89578 | JGI IMG/M metagenome (GOLD analysis project Ga0114923, IMG submission 89578) | Deep subsurface microbial communities from Indian Ocean to uncover new lineages of life (NeLLi) - Sumatra_00157 metaG | ecosystem: Environmental > Aquatic > Marine > Oceanic > Sediment | place: near...
AAGTGAGGAAATACGGGAAGCTATCCGGGAAGAATGTGATGCATCAATTCGAGACGAAAGAAGAGTACAAGAAGCGAATCAACGAGCTGATCACTGCGGGAGAACAGGTGCTTGACGCCGAGTAATTAAAGTTTTTTGCACACATACCGACGTCTCGAAAGATCAAAGATCTCGAGGCGAAAATTGAGAAGCTGGAAGCCGAAAATAACAAATGGAGGAGAGAATATGTTCCGTAAAGGCGACAGAGTGCGGTACCTCCCACCCCAGAGCACCATTCCAGAGTTTGGAGCTGTGTCCTCAGTCACGGAGAATTATGTTTTCGTGAAATATGACACGACCATCACCAAAATGCTTACCGGCGAAGAACCCTACACCGCAAAAGCTACCCACCCAGAAGACCTGACGAAAGTGTTTCGTGACGACTGACGATTGGCTGAGATCTCAGTGCAATCGGTATGTCAACGGGAAGTGTGATTCCCTGGGGTGTCTCCGACGTGGGATGCGTCAGGGGAATGATGGGCTCATCATGCCCGACAACATGGCGACGTGCTTCCCCCACGAAATCCTTCGACAGCTTGAATATATGCGCACCAAACTCGCGCATCACGTGCGCAGAGACCCCATCACATAATGAAGGAGCAGAAAGGATGAATCTATGAGAAAAGACCGACGGATCTGGTTAGTGCCTCCCGACATCAGACAGGCGATACAGAAACGGTGGCGCACCTACTCCCTATTCGCTGTCACCAAGTTTTTCTTCTCTCAACACACCATCCTGAATGCCTTGTACGGCTGCCCCTGCTCACATGATGTGGCTGCGCGTATCATCAAAGCAGCTGGGCTGACGGATCGGGAGCCCCTTCAATATGAGCCTCATCTGTGAGGCTGACTGCGGTCACCAAGGAAAGCATCTGTGTCTCGTTTTCCTACGATCAGAGTATTGTCGAGCAGATCAAACGCATTCCAGGGGCGCGGTATCGGAGAATTGAAAAAACCTGGGTCGTCCCGGTCAGTGAGGATGCCTACGCTGTCCTGCGGAATTTCACCACCGACCTCTCACTGTTTGTGTCCTTGCACGAATTTCTCAGACAACCTGTCTCGGACACCCTCATAGGCTACCGGTGGAAGATGAAGCCTTTCCTGCATCAGCAGGAAGGCACCTCACTCCTGGTAAAGAGTCGGTGTTTTGCCCTCCATGATGAAATGGGCCTCGGAAAATCCAAGACGGTCATAGACGCAATAGGTGCTCTCTACGATGCAGGAGACATCACCGGAGTGATCGTAGTGTGCCCGCTTGGGGTGATTGACGTCTGGGAAGAACAGATCGCCCTCCACGGCGTGACACCACCCACCATATGGACGTTGATTAATTATGAGAAAGTCAGGTGTCTACGACACCGGACCCCCCTTCTGGACAAAATCAAAACCGGGAAAGTTGTGGTCGTTCTCGACGAAGGTCACCGCATCAAATCCCCTCGCACCCTCCAGACTAGAGGGTGCATAGAACTCGGGGTGCGTGCGGCGTATCGGTGGCTTCTGACGGGAACTCCGATCGCGAAAGATGTCCTCGACCTCTGGGCGCAATTTGCTTTCCTGGACAAACGAATCCTCGGGAGCCCGTCCTATACGGCGTTCAAGCACAAGTATGCAGTGATGGGAGGATACTGTGTCGACCATCGTCCGGTTCAGATCATCGGTTGGAAACACACCGACGAGATCACGAAGAAAATAGCACGATTTTCGAGGCGGGCTTTGAAAGCCGACTGCCTCGACCTCCCAGAAAAACTCTTTACGACACGCTCCGTTCCGATGACAGCAGCACAATTCAAGCACTATAAGGAAATCAAAACCCTCTTAGTGACGAAGACAGACAAGACACTCGTTATGACCCCGAATGCTCTGACCAAAGCGCTCCGCTTGAGTCAAATCACGTCGGGACATCTCCCAGAGACGACCCTCGATAATCCAAAACTCGACATGTTACGAACACTCATTGAGGAACACGAAGGATCGTATATTGTCTATTGTCGATTCATCCCAGAATTGCAGAGGATTCTGGACATACTCCCTCCGGACACCGCCACGATTCATGGTGCCATCAAACCGACGCAGCGAACCATCGCGGAGCGTGATTTTCAAAGCGGTGTCTCACGTGGGATTGTTCTACAGATAGCGACGGGAGGGATCGGCTTGACGCTCACGCAAGCCTCGATGGTCGTCTACATGTCCAACACCTATTCATGGGTTGATCGGGCGCAATCCATGGACCGTCCTCACCGCCCTGGTCTTACACATCCAGTGTTGTACGTAGATGTGTTGGCTACAACCCCCACAGGAAAGGAGACGATTGATCATGGGGTATTGAAGATCAGCAATGCGAAAAAGAACCTTGCGGAGGTTACGTTAGGAGACATCATATTATGAGAAAGGAGACAAAATGAGTAATCAGCTCCAGCTGTCCGCGAAACGACAGCGTGATCTCATGGATGAAAAGGAGACTTTGGAGAGGTCCTTGAAAAACGTTAACGAAGCCATTGAGGATTTGTCGAAAGAATTGTTGACTGGGATGGACGCCGCAGGAGTTGAAAGCATCCGATACCCGTTTGGGATACTGACGAAATCTGAAATCCTCTCGGTCAAACAAGAAGACCCAGAGGCAGCCATCACGTGGCTCAAACGTCGACGATTAGGAATGATCGTGAAACAGACTGTGAATGCACGCACTCTCACGTCAACCATGAAAGAGATGCTTCAGCAAGGGAAGCCGTTTCCGTCCGTGGAGGAGAGTGGGATGGTCCTTTTCACAAAGCAACTCGCACGAGTGAAACGGAGGCCCACATGACGCACCGATTCATTGTCCCCTCCACGAGCCGTCTTGATCTTTACGAACAAATAGGACAGCTGCCATTCCCGGTTGGGACAAACTTTGCAGGGGAATGGCAGATCGTCTTCACGCAGATGGGAAATATTCCAGAAGAACAATCCCACGTGAGACACCTCCGGATAGCTTAGTCATCTCATGAAAGGAGACACCATGCCACAAGTAGAAATTCCGAATGCTCGCTCAGAAGATTATCAAATGCCACGGCTCATGATCGCGCAGGCGTTGTCCCCAGAGATACAAAAGAGTAAACCTGAGTTCATCAAGGGTCTGAGTCCTGGTGACATCTTCAATACGATCTCAAGAGAAAACTTCGGTCCAACTGTGAATGTGATCCCTCTCCACTTTCTGCCTGGTCCGAACGTATGGAAAGAAGGAGATGAGGTGAAAGGGTACAGTCCGAATGGAGTGACCGGGTGTGACTTCGCACCCACCTGTGCTGGCTGCCCGAACAAGCTCTGGGGGAGCGCGACAGAAGGAGGGGTCTTGTGTCAAGAATATCGCACCTACCTGGTAGCGGTTACGAACAAGAAGCACCAACCGGGAATGATGGCCCAGGTCTCCATGAAAAAATTGGGGCTCCAGATCTCAAAGCGATGGCTTACGCTCATCCGGTCACGGGCACACCCGATGGCCCACGGAGTGTATAGTCTTGTCGCTACGGAGATTCAGGGGGCGAAGGGGACATACTATCAATGGGGTGTGAATAACGTAGGGGTAGCCCCGCAAGCCAGCCATATCATGCTGACGGAAATGTTTGAGAAGTTGAAACAAGAGGACTTCGTAGCACTTCCTGCCCCAACCGACGATGAGCTGTGAGGAGTTCAAACGCCGGTTCTTAGGGGCTGAAACGTGCTATGGGTTATGGGATCACCCCACCCATGGCACGGTCACACGCTTAGGCCAAGCCTCAGACACGGATTGGGACAACCATCTTGACGGGAAGCAAGGTCTCGGGATCGTACCTGTCAGTCAGGATGGGACGGTAATGTTTAGCGTCATCGACATTGACGAGAAACTCGACCACCGACAGCTTATCCAAGCGATCCATGAAAAGGAATTTCCTCTTACAGTGTGTTCCTCAAAGCGAGGACGGGCACACTGTTATCTCTTCCTCGCGAAGCCTCTCTCAGCATCGTATGTGCGACGCATTCTCAAGCGATGGGGAATGATCCTAGGCTACCCCAAGGCTGAGGTCTTCCCGAAGCAGAGCGCTCTCATTGATGGAAAAACGGGCAACTGGATCAATCTTCCCTACTTCGGGGATGAGCGAAAAGCCATCAAAGCTGATGGATCCACATACTCCCTCACAGAATTTCTCAGTCTCCCTCCCTGGTCTGGGAGATTACCAGAAGGAGAGGGGTTGATTGAGGGGGCACCACCCTGCCTTGAACAGATTATGCGGGAGGGGTTGTCTGAACCAGGACGAAATCAGGGGTTGTTCAATTTCGCCGTCTACTGGAAACGGGCGGATCCGGTTCGGTGGGAAGACCACATCGTACGGGCGAACTCAGAAATCTTAGCCCACCCCCTTCCCCTTCGGGAAATCGAAGCGCTCATTCGCTCCCACCGCAAACGGTCCTATACCTACACCTGTGAGCAGGAACCGATTTGCTCGCGGTGCAACAAGGAAGAATGCCTCACACGAAAATGGGGCATCAAAGCGATCAAAACAGACGAATTAGACTATGATGACCTCGTCTTAGGGCAACTCATCAAGCTCCTCACGGACCCTCCTCGATATCTCTTGGAGGTCAATGGGCGATCTATTGAAATGACGGCGGACATCCTCTTCGTATACCGCATGTTCAAGATGCGAGTTATTGAACATGCGAACATCATTATTCGGGACATGAAGCAAGCGCAGTGGGAACAAATCATGAGAGAGAAACTGTCGGCGAGAAAAGAGGTCGAGGCACCAGAAGATGCGTCCCTCCCCGGCCAGATTGTCAACCACCTCCACACATTTCTCTCATATCGAACTCTGTCAGAAGGAAGAGAGGATCTCCTGAAGGGGCATCCCGTCACCGAGGAAGACAATATCCTGTTTCGAGGGACAGACTTCTTAGAATATTTGAAAGACCAGAAGGTTGGGGCAATTGCGTCGACGAAGATTTGGTCCGTGCTACGAGAACGGTCGTGTCATCACCGGCGCATCTCGGTGTGTTCTAAGACCACCGTCGTCTGGTCCATGCCCCTCAAACTTCTCAACGAGCAATCGGGTGATTTTACGGCGGTGGATTTCAAGGACGACTTATGATCCACAAAATCTATGGTCCTCCGGGAACAGGGAAGACAACACAGTTGATTGAGTATCTTATGGCTGCGGCCCAAACCGTTCCCATGTCACGCATTGCGTTCCTCACGTTCAGTCGGAAGGCGCGGAATGTTGCGCTCGCCCGGATCCAAATGGAAGCCCCCTACATCAACACCATTCACGCGCTGTGCTATTCGGCGATTGGGGCAGAACGACATCAAGTCTTAACTGCGGAGGATATTCGAACGTTTGGAGGAGAGCACGGCTTGAAACTCTCAGGCGCGTCAGTCTGGGATGAAGGCCCTCACGACAACCGGCTGCTCCATCTATACAATATGGGCCGGGCGCGTCTCCTCTCCATCGAAGAAACCGTACAACAGATGGAAGTTCAACGCTGGCTGCCTCCCTATATGCGATGGGCCTGGAAGACCTACCAAGAATATAAGTTCGCGACAGGACGAATGGACTTCACCGATATGTTGCTTCAATACTGTGAGCAAGATACACCCCTCCCTGTGGATATCGTTTTCCTCGATGAAGCTCAGGACCTGTCCCCGCTACAATGGAAAGTCTTCGATATTATGGCGAGGAATGCGAAGGACATCTACATGGCTGGTGACGATGATCAAGGGATCTTTCATTGGGCTGGTGCGTCCGGAGAACTGTTCGCTGCTCGGGAGACCACCACGGAAGAAGTACTGCATCAATCCTATCGTCTCCCTCAAGCAATTCATGCGGTAGCAGACAAAATCGTAAAACGCATCACGTCACGAGTTCTGAAAACCTTCCGTCCGACACCTACTCCGGGATGTGTCCAGATCCTTGGGCACTTTTCTCACGCACCCCTCGACGGACAAACCCTGATCCTCCACCGAAACCAGTATCTGATGCAGGACACATATAAACATCTTGAGCGTATCGGCCAGCCCTATGCAGGAAAGATCTACAGCCCTGAACAGCGATCGGCCATCAGTGACTGGGAGAAGTGGGCCCGCGGAGAGAAATTATCTGTGCAACGGCTGCTTGCAATATTTAGGTTTGCCCCGACCCAGACCATCCCACGGAAGATACGCTCGGAACTCCGCTTGATGTCTCTAGATAAAGTGATTCGACATTCGGATCTTCCAGACTGCCCGCTGCATCCATGGAACACCACCCTGTTAAAGCTGGAAGGGATCCCAGTTCTCGAACGCTCCATGCAACGTTTTGGGGAGAAGATGCTTGGCCCCCCGAAGATAGAAGTCTCAACCATTCACCAAGCAAAAGGAGGTGAAGCCGATCGAGTCATTATCATTCCTGATATGAGTAAACGAACTCGTGACGCATTTCGGACACACCCTGATGCAGAGCATCGTGTCTGGTATGTCGCCGTCACGCGTGCCCGAAAAGAACTGTTCATCGTCCGAGGAAAGTTCGGACATTATCACATCTAATTGAAAGGAGAGATCATGAAGTTACGAGAGCAGACCACTGATGAACAAATGTTAGCACAAGTGAAATATTATAAATGGATGACCGTCGAAGGGAAGCAAGTGTTGGATGTTGGGGCGAGCTTCGGTACCTTTACCCAACATGCATACAAGCAAGGGGCAAGTCACATCCTGTCGTTTGAACCAGACATCACCAATTTCAGACTCTTGAAGGCAAATACCCGACGATATAAGCCTGTCCAGGTAGTTCAAGGCGCTGTCGTCGCATCGGAGGATAAGGAAGTCACGCTATGGTCCGCACCATCTGGGAAAAACCCCAACAGCAGTTCGATTTTCCGTTATGCAGGACGGGCCGAGACAACGGTTCCAGCGCACAACTTTAGTACACTCCTCAAAAAGTTCAAGCCTGACACCATCAAGATGCGATGTGAAGGGGCCGAATATGAATTGCTCGAAACCGAGCTTCCCCAATCTGTGAAGCAAATCACTGTGGTGTTTCATTTTCATTCTCCGGAAGGCACCACCCCGCCATGGTTTGAACAAATGCAAGAAGTCGTCAAGCAATTCACATCATGGAAATGTATCAAAAGCCCGAAGCTGAATCCGAAGTTGTGGTACACCGTTGGAGCCTGGGAACGGTGAAGCTGTACATCCCAACGTATCAACGAGGTACGGCGCTGACGACGCTGGCCTCGTTGCACCCGAGACTGCTGGAAAAGGTCGTCATCGTGATCCGAGAAACAGAATCATCCGTGTGGGAAAATTCTCCTTATCAAATCTTGAAGACAGATGTGCTGGGGATAGCAGCAACAAGACAATTTATTCTAGACCACACGAAAGAAGAACACGTCTGTTTGGTGGATGACGACTTACGATTTGCAAAACGGTTTGATAACGAGAGTCGTGTTTATCTTGATCAGCGCATAGAGAATCAGCACCTCTACAGTCTGCAAGCCTATAATCAACTCAGGGCGTGGTTGCTAGAAGGGATTGTCCATTGTGGGTTAACATCTCGTGAAGGAAATAATCGAACCCCCCTTCCTCACATGGACAACACACGCAGCATGCGTGTGTTGGCTTTCAATGCCCCAATCGTAAAGGATGCAGGGGTACGCTTTGATCGGGTGGCGCTGATGGAAGACTTTGACTTCACGCTCCAATTACTGCGGATGCACCACAGCAACAGAATCTCCACACTCTACATGTCATCTCCAGCGAACACGTCAAACTCACCCGGAGGGTGTTCAGAGTATCGGGCACCTGCGGTGCAAGCTGAGGCAGCCCACACTTTGAAGAAGCTCCACCCTGACTTCGTCACGGTCGTAACGAAGAAGACTAAAACGGCGTGGAAGAATGCCTTCACTGGGAAGCGTGTGGATGTCCGTATTGCCTTGAAGAAAGCATTCGGGAGCCCCCCATGAAGATTTTGGAGAGTGACTTCTGGGAGTTCATCCTCAAACGACACATGATCTATCGACGCCGGTTCGAGTTGCACCTGCCAAAACCGTGGACGGAAGATCCAATCTTACAGCACTATCGATTCTGTAATGTGTTCCGAGAACTCGATATGACCACCAAGTGGATCAGAAGTCACTGGAGAGAACCGTATATGTGCCATCCGAATCTTTCATTTGCCATGTCAGTGGCACGACAAATCAATCATGTCTCAACCCTGGAGGCCATCGGGTTTCCGGAGCAATGGAATCCAAAGCGTGTGATGAAGAGGATGCAAAAAAGAAAAGACGCTGGGCTTCAAGTGTACACAGGAGCCTATATGTTGACCGGCACTTTGGGAGGAGGCAAGATTGAGCAGACTGTCATGAAAATCCTTGACCCGTTGTTCAAACTGAATTTGAACTTGAACTGTGCGACATTGGAAGAGGCGAACAGTAGATTGAGGATGCAGGCAGGCTTTGGAGGGTTCATGGCGTATGAGGTGATCACCGACTTGAGACACACACCGGTTTTGTGGAGTGCAACAGACACCATGACGTGGTGTCATCTTGGTCCTGGCGCAGTACGAGGAATCAAGCGATTGTTTCCTAACGTCCAGCGATCAGAGTATCTCCCGCGGACACAGACACTACTCAGCGAGTCCACTCGCCTTCCATCATGGGTGCCCAAATTGGAGATGCGAGATATCGAACATTGTCTGTGCGAGTTTGACAAATACATGCGCGTGAAATTAGATGAAGGTCGGCCACGAAGTCGGTATAATGGAATATAGCTTTACTTTATCATCCAGTGCGTTTATACTGACTTTAAAGTCAGGTTAACCATTATGGAGGCACCTCATGCAAACCATTGTTGGGCGTACTATCGATTCAGCACTTTATCAAGGAGTTGATCGCATTAGAGCGTTGGGAGTCCCTGTGTCTCCTAGAGGAAAAGACACCCTCGAAATACCAGAGCCAGTGAGTACCACATACCCTCCAGGGTTTGATTGCGTGCTTCAAGATCCTCTGAGAGATGCCAATCCGTTCTTTCATTTGTTTGAGATGTTATGGATTTTGGTCGGGCGGGACGACGTAGAATTTCTCACCTATTTCAATAGTCGAATGGGGGAATACAGCGATAACGGGAAAGTGTTCCATGCGCCGTATGGCCAGCGATTGGGCCTTCAATACCCTCTGTGGGACACACGAAACCAGGTCGGGGAATGTGTTCGAATCCTAGAGCAAGATCCACACTCTCGACAAGCCGTGCTCCAGATCTGGGACAAAAAACTTGATCTTAACGTGACGAGCAAGGACATCCCGTGCAACGACCTGATCTTTCTCAAAGTGCGAGACGGCGTGTTGAACATTACTGTGTGCTGCCGGTCAAACGACATGATCTGGGGGGCTTACGGAACAAACGTTGTGCAATTCCATCATCTCCATCAATACATCGCCAGTTTGTTGAAAGTGTTCGTGGGCACGTACACTCAAATTTCTGATTCATTTCACGTGTATCTTGATTCTCCAGTCTGGAGGCGATTGCTTGTAAGAGAATACTCGAAACCGACACCAATCTCCAAAATTCCATTGGTTGAAAATTCAGAGAATTTCCAAGAAGAGCTAAATATCTTTCTGTGCTATGTGTCTGATGTACAAAAGAATGGGCTTTTCCCAGAGTTCGACTACCACTATGAGAACTCGTTTTTCCCCTATGTGTGCCACCCCATGCTTTACCTGTGGGAGTCTAGGGTAATACCATTTCAGCCTGAAACAAATGAATGGCTCGTTGCTGGTGCCGAATGGGTAAGGAGGAGAACATGACTACCCATTTCATTCGCATGGTTCGACAAGGAAGCAACGTCCAACGGTACCACACCTTCCCTATTATAGGGGAGCAGAATGTAGGGCATCATTCGTACAATGTTGCGATACTCGCCCGGCACCTTGCTCTCTTGGATGAGGACAGAACACTCAACATCCGAAAGATTCTGGAAAAGGCATTACTCCACGACCTCCATGAGG
>Ga0114923_10003886_pt1 | contig 10028 bp, 8 predicted proteins | sample SumtaG_FD_89578 | JGI IMG/M metagenome (GOLD analysis project Ga0114923, IMG submission 89578) | Deep subsurface microbial communities from Indian Ocean to uncover new lineages of life (NeLLi) - Sumatra_00157 metaG | ecosystem: Environmental > Aquatic > Marine > Oceanic > Sediment | place: near...
AGGGTGGGAACAAAGAAGATGCTTCAGACTCTTGAAAGTATCTGCAGGGGAGATGCGAAGCTGGAGGACCTTGATTCGCTCGAGCGTCTGGCTGAGAATATTAAGAAGGCATCGCTTTGCGGACTTGGACAGACTGCACCGAATCCGGTGCTTAGTACTATCAAAAACTTCAGAGAAGAATATGAGGAGCATATAGTTGAGAAGAAATGCAGAGCCGGTATGTGTAAAGACCTGCTCTATTATGAGATTATTGATGTTTGCACCGGCTGTGGAGCTTGTAAAAAAGTTTGTCCTGTAAATGCCATAGAAGGTGTAAAAAAAGAACAACATGTTATTAGTCAGGATAAATGTATTAAGTGCGGTCAGTGTTTTACTGTTTGTAAATTCGAAGCAGTCAAAAGATAGGAAAAAACAAATAATATGAATCGGTCAAAAATGTAACAATTGAAAAATATGTCTGATATAGCAGTAAAAATAAATGGTAAAGAGTACATTGGTCAGAGCGGGCAGACTATTCTGGATCTGGCACGTAAAAATCGCATTAATATCCCTCATCTTTGTAATGATCGCAGGCTGGAGCCCGCCGGCGCCTGCAGGATGTGCCTAGTTGAAGTGGAGGGTGAACAATGTCCGGTTACGGCCTGCACGTTCGAAATCAAAGATGGAATGGTGGTGCAAACGGATACCGAGCAGGTTCGCGCCCTCCGCAAGACGATCCTGGAGTTGTTGTTCTATGAGCATGACGGCGAATGTGCAGTCTGTGATGATCTGGGCATGTGCAAGCTGCAGCGTTATGGTTATGAATATGGACTCGATGAGAACGTTTTCAAATCTTCCAAACCGGTCTTTGTTCGGGAGAATTACACAACGGGCAACGAGGCTATTGAATACGACCCAAACAAGTGCATCCGATGCGGCAGGTGCATAAGGATTTGCGAACAGGTGCAGTGCGCGGCTGCACTTACTTTCAAAGGCAGAGCCGCGAATGTGGAAGTATCAACGGCCTTTGACATGCAACTTAACGATTCGACGTGTGTGTTGTGCGGCCAATGTATTTCGGCGTGTCCGACAGGGGCGTTGTATGAGCGTCAGGCTAAAGGTCGCGGTCAGCAAAAGGACTTTGTGCTGACGAGGACGACGTGTCCCTATTGTGGTGTCGGATGTCAAATGGACTTGAATGTCAATCCCGGAACGAACCGTATTATCAGAGTTACCAGCGAAAAAGGCTGTGTGCCAAATGATGGTAATCTCTGTGTCAAGGGAAGGTTTGGTTTTAGCTATGTGCATTCATCTGAACGGTTAACAAAACCGCTTATACGCAAGAATGGTACTTTTCGTGAAGCTGAGTGGAATGAAGCTATCGAGTTGGTGGGCAGACGCCTTCGTGAAATTCGCGACGAGTATGGGCCTGACAGCATAGCTTTTCTGAGTTCGTGTCGCTGTACCAACGAGGAAAACTATCTGATGCAGAAAATCGCCCGGACGGCCGGCGGAACCAACAACATCGACCAGTGTGCAACCACGTGTCACGCTCCAACGGTGGCGGGTTTGGCATCTGCGTTTGGTTCCGGCGCTATGACTAATTCAATCGGCGAAATCGAAAATGTGCAAACGCTTTTTATCATAGGTTCGAACCCGACTGAAGCTCATCCCATTGTGGGATTGGAGATGAAAAAGGCGCTGGGCAGAGGTGCCAAGCTAATAGTGTGCGACCCTCGCAAAACATGGATGGCCGGACGGGCTGACATTCATATCCAGCATAAACCCGGAACAGATAATATGCTGATTAATGCAATGATGAATTATATCATCAGCAAGAACCTTCATGACAGAAAGTTCGTGAAAGACCGCTGTGAAAATTTTGAGGATTTTGCCGCGAATTTAAGAAATTATAGCATTGAACAGGCAGCTGAAACCTGCGATGTAGATGCTGATTTGATTCGCCGGGCTGCTGAGATATATGCTGTCGGTACACCATCAAGCATTTTCTATACGCTGGGCATAACCGAGCACACGTGCGGCACTGAAAATGTCCAGAATTTGGCGAACCTGGCTATGCTTTGCGGCCAGATCGGAAAGGCATCATCAGGGGTGAATCCGCTTCGCGGTCAAAACAATGTTCAGGGCGGTTGTGATATGGGGGCGATCTATTCGGTGCTTCCGGGTTACCAGAAGGTGGCGGACCCAGCGGTTCGGGAAAAATTCAGCAAGGCCTGGGGGGTAGAGTTTCCCACGAACAAGGGCGGCCGTGTAACCGACTTTGTGGAAAAGGCCGGCGAAGGAGTGTTGCGAGGTTTCTATTGCATGGGTGAGGACCCGGTTCTAAGCGAGCCGAATCAGGCCAAGGTAATCCACAACCTAAAGAAGCTGGAATTCATAGTGTGCCAGGAAATCTTTATGAGCGAAACAGCCAAATTGGCTGATGTTATCTTGCCGGCGACCAGCTTTGCTGAAAAGAACGGAACCTTTACAAACACCGAGCGGCGGATTCAGCGTATCCGCAAGGCTGTCGAACCGCCGGGCCAGGCCAGGCCGGACTGGCAGATTGTCTGTCAGGTCAGTACTGCGATGGGTTATCCGATGTCATATTCAGATGCTGGAGAGATTTTTGACGAGATGGCCTCTCTTACCCCAAGCTATCACGGAATGAGTTTTGACCGCATCGATAAGGTTGGGCTTCAGTGGCCCTGTCCTTCAAAGAACCATCCGGGTACGATATTCCTGCATAAGGACAAGTTTGTCCGTGGGCAGGGGCTGTTTCATGTCATTTCGTTCCGCAACCCCGCTGAGATGCCTGATGATAAATATCCATTCATTCTCTCGACGGGCCGGACGCTTTACAACTATAACATTGGTAACATGTCTCAGAAGAGCAAGGTTATTCGACAAAAGCAGTCCAAAAACTTCGTTGAGATACACCACTGCGACGCTGAGCGGCTGGGTGTGGCTGACGGCGAGCCGATTCTCGTCGGCACACGTCGCGGCGAACTGACGGTGGAGGCCTCCGTCGGCGAAAGAGTGCGACAGGGGGCATTGTGGATGCCGTTCCACTTCATCGACCAGCCGACCAACAGGTTGACGAATGATGCATTCGACACGGTTACCCGCACCGCAGAGTATAAGGTCTGTGCGGCGACTGTTCGCAAGGCGTAGGCGGCAAGTATGTCTGCACCGATGGGCCAGTGTTTACCTATGCGCAAATAAACGAAATGGCCGTCGAAGTCTAATTCTCTATGCAATTTTTGGAAAGGCTTGGAAAATGAACAAACAAACACAATCTCTCATACTGGCTGTCGCGATAATTGGCCTTTTGCCGGTAACAGGCAGCGCCGCTATTTCAAAAGCAGCCGAGACGAATAGAATTTCCGTCATTCCGGAACCGATGGAAATCAAGCCCGCCTGCGGGCAATTCACCCTGAAATACAAAACTGCAATTTATGCCGAGAGCGGTTCAGCCAGCGTTAAAGCAATTGCAAACTATCTTGCTGAGCAGCTCAGACCCGCCACCGGATTTAGTCTGGTTGTTCTGGATGACTCAAAAGGCAGTTCTGCAGCTGATTCAATTCTTCTGACCACAAAAGATGCCGACAAAGACCTTGGCAAAGAAGGTTATGAATTAGTGGTAACTAAAAATAACATCGTTCTACGTGCTCCGCATCCTGCCGGTCTATTCTACGGTGTTCAGACCATTCGCCAACTGCTGCCTCCACAGATAGAAAGCAGGAAAAAAATCGTAGATACCTGCTGGACTATCCCATGTGTTCAGATAAAAGATAAGCCCCGATTCGGGTGGCGAGGCTCTCTGCTGGACTGCTGCCGGCAATTTATGAGCGTAGATTTTTTGAAGCGATATATAGATTTGCTGGCCTATCACAAGATGAATCGCTTTCACTTGCATCTTACCGATGACCCGGGCTGGCGAATAGAGATTAAAAAGTACCCGAAGCTGACCGAGATAGGTGCCTGGCGCAATACTGGCCCCGGTTATCTCCGCCCCCCCGAAGACCCGCCCCAAACCGACCAGATTTACGGAGGCTATTATACACAGCGGGACATGAAGGACATAGTAGCTTATGCGAAAAGCCGGTTTGTCACGGTCGTGCCTGAAATTGAGATGCCCGGTCATTCCTCCAGTGCCTTGGCTGCCTATCCGGAATTATCCTGTACCGGCGGGCCGTTCAAGGTTAAGAATACAATGGGTATATCCAAGGACATTTATTGCCCCGGCAATGAGAAGACCTTTGAGTTTCTGGAGGATGTCTTGAGTGAGGTGGTCGAACTGTTTCCGTCGTTGTATATCCATATCGGAGGAGACGAATGCCCCAAGGACCGCTGGCAGCAATGCCCGAAATGTCAGGCAAGAATCAAGACAGAAGGCCTGAAAGATGAGCACGAGCTACAAAGCTATTTCGTCAAGCGGATTGAAAAAATTCTACTTGCCAAAGGCCGCCGGCTTATCGGCTGGGATGAGATTTTAGAGGGCGGTCTGGCGCCGCAGGCCACCGTCCAGTCCTGGCGAGGGATGAAAGGCGCGATTGCTGCAGCGACGTCCGGCCATGATACCATCGTCTCGCCGACGACTCATTGCTATTTTGATTATCCCCACAGTAAAAAAGAAGCTGCTTCGTTTCCCGACTGGATGGGCATCCTGCCGGCTGAGAAGGTTTACTCCTTTGAGCCGGTGCCGGAGGCTTTGACGGCTGAGCAGCAGCGGCATATACTTGGCGGTGAGGGCAATGTCTGGACGGAAACTGCCCCGCAGGAGGAAATTGATTCGCGGGCTTACCCGAGGTTAACTGCACTGGCTGAGGTGCTGTGGTCACCGAAGGAATCTCGAAACTGGACCGATTTCTCCAGTCGAATGCAAGCTCATTACAAGCGATTCGACATATTGGGCGTTGATTATTATAAAGCTGAGTAGTTCTAAGATTCGCTCTGCAGGACCTTCGCAGCAACCTAAGGGATTGACCGACGCGTGGTTGTTTATTATCATGTCTCTAGTTGCCAACGTAGCTCAACGGTAGAGCTCTGGTTTTGTAAACCAGGGGTTGTCGGTTCGAATCCGACCGTTGGCTATCACTCGTGGTTCGTGAATGGTATCTCGAACAGGATATGAACAACAATACACGGTTCAGAATACAATAGCGGCGTAGCCGACACTGTCGGTGCTTGAGGTGCCCATTTCGCGGAGCATTACTTCGTTACTGTTGGTATGAGTAAGGAGCAGGCCTTGCGTTTTGCCGAGCTTTTTAGCGGCGGCGACAGCTGCGGCGGCTGCGCCGGCGCCACAGGCACTACAATTTTCAGCGGCGTTTGTGAGCATTGTCTTTGGGTTAAGCTTTAAGGCTAAATCAATGAATTGTTTATCGTTGACCTGGGTTGCCCACTGGACGGCATTTTCGCCAACGCCCATCGGTGTAAAGCCGTAACGCGGGCCGTAATGCGTCAAGTCGGTCGAGCCAATGCAGACAACCTTCTTGCCGTTGGAGCTTATGATATCACCAAGAGCTTCGCCGAGCGCTACCGCCTTTTCCATCGGGGGGACAATAATAGGCAGTATCTTAGCATCGGCAAAAAGGTGCTGTACGAATGGGACCTGCACCTCGATGCTGTGTTCGGTACCGTGAGCGGTGGGGCCGCTTTCGGCTGCGCCACTTTTCAATACGTCAGCAGCTAACTGCTCATCAATGCCAACCTCTCCGAGCGGTGTGAGCCAGCTGCCCTTATCATATACAGCAGGTGATTGACCGAAGTAGCCGTGGGCGGCTCCGAAAATGCAGAAGGTATCGACCTTTTCGTTTCGCTTTTTTATGGCTGAGAAGACCAGGACGGCTGTAGGCCCGCTGAAGGTCCAGCCGGCGTGCGGTACGATGCCGGCGACGATGGTTTCAGGCAGCGTCTCCGGCAGGGCTTGCTGCTTTAGACATTCATCGATTTCAGCGATACAGGAATTTTTCTGGCCTGGATAAAATTGACCTGCGACAATAGGTTGTCTTGTTTGCATCTTCGGACACCTGCCACTTGCATTTATAGTGTTTGGCTGTTACTATTACGACACAATGGGATTGCGATTATTGTAACTTTGAGGTTGAGAAAAGACAAATGGGAACTGAAAAGAAATCTTCGGTAGCGGTGGTAATGGGTTCTGACAGCGATATGGCCGTGATGCAAAGCTGCATTGAGCAGCTTAAGGAATTCGGTATAGAGCCGGTGGTGCGAATAATTTCAGCGCACCGGACACCAGAGATTGCAGCTGAATTTGCGCAAAATGCCGCAAAAAATGGTGTAAAGGTGATAATTTCGGCGGCGGGTATGGCTGCTCATCTGGCAGGTGCTTTGGCGGCGAGGACAACACTACCGGTTATTGGTGTGCCGCTTATTTCAAGCTCAGGCTTAGAGGGGATTGACGCGCTACTTAGTACGCTGCAGATGCCGCCGGGCGTGCCTGTAGCAACAGTTGCAATCGGCAAGGCAGGGGCGAAAAACGCAGCAATATTAGCTGTACAAATCTTGGCATTAGCCGACAAACCTCTCGCTGAAAAATTAGCTGAATTCAAAAAGCAGCAGGAGAAAAAAGTCATCGAAAAGGATTCTACGTTACAGTAAAGTTATTGTCGTCGACGAGATCTGAACAGGCTAATCAATCCTGTTCCGAGTGTCAAGAGGATGGCGGTGGCGGGTTCTGGGACTGTAACGATAAGCTCGAAGGAATCGAGTTTGCCATAGTGCCAATCCCACATATCAAAAATCTGCAGCCGCCAGGAGCCGAATGTGTCCTTTCCTTTGAAGTCTTCGAGCTTACCTGGGCCGCGAGGCTTGAATCTGCCGGTAAAAGGCGCAGCGCCATCTTTAATTAAGAGTTGGGCTTCATCGTCAAAGATTGTATCTGCGTAATTGGGGTATATCTCATATTCGGTCAGCTCATCAAAGTAATTCAGGCAGATTCTTGGGCCTTGGGGGCCTTTTAGAAAAAGCTGTAAATCAAACACATTGGTATGAGTAATATTGATTCGTACATCAAGGTCATAAATCGTGTAATGGTCGGGAACCTCTATGATGGCCTCGGTCATAGCAACCTTGCCTGGGCCAGGTTCATCAATAATAGGTAAATCGAACCTTCCGCCGTACGTAATATCAACCGGTACAGCGAAAACAAGCGAAGGAAAACTTGTCACCAAGGCAAAAATCGCATAGACAATGAACTTTGAGCTTCGAGTATCCATACTGAACCCGCAAAAATACTAATACTACCGAACAGGAACTCGAAACTCGCCTCCAAACGTTGATGGGAATTATACAGCTTAAAATGCTGGTGTCAAGTAAAAAATAATTTTTTCGGGGACAGGTGGTGAGCAGCTGGGCTGCAGTTGAACAGGCTTGCTTATTCTTGCCGGTTTTATTTTACTTCGACAATGGAGTTAAAACCGCCGAAGGGATTTAATTCCGTCCGCTCATTGTAAGGGTCCTGCTGCCAATGTCCATCTACAACCAAGCGATAGCGATATTTTCCTTTGGGCAGCTTTAACTTTGTCTGCCATACACCGCTCTGGCCTATTTTTTGCAGAGGTGTTTTTGAGGGCTGCCAATTATTGAAATCGCCGGCAATCTGGACGCTCTCTGCGCGAGGATAGAGGGTTACAAATGCCACAGCATCATTCATCTGGCTAACACCGTAGAACTCAGCAAGCTTAGCGTCGATAGCGGCCAGCTGGGGTTTTCCAGTTTTGTGGGTTTCTACAGCTTTTATTTCCGGCTTTGCGACTATCGGCAGGTTCGTAGATTTGAGCAACTCATCGGCGGAAGTGCTAATCGCCTCGAGCTGGGTAGAGAGGGAGCTAACGACCTCACGTCGTTGTTGCCTGGCTGCGACGTCTACTACTTCCTCGGCCAGTGCTCGGAAATCTTTCTGCCCCCGACTGACTGGGTCAAATTCATTAATGGGCTGGCCGAAACTGGCTGCCTCCTTGAGCTTGGTATTGAAACTAACGATTGTTCTGAACATCTTGTCGGCGAAGTGGCTTCTCAATTCAGCCAAGATCTCTCTGGCCATTTTCGTCCTTATGTCATACATACTGGTCAGGACCTTGACGTCAACCTGCTGGTTACATCGTTTGCAGAGAATACTTAGTGTCTCGAGCTGCTTGCTTAGGCCATGCAGTGAAAAGTAGCCGGTCTCGACGGGTACGATAGCGTCGGTGGCTGCGCGCAGTGCATTGAAGGTCAACAAACTCACGGCCGGCGGACAGTCGACCACCACGTAGTCATATTCGCTCTCAACCTCGCTGAGCACATTTTTCAGGCAGCATTCGCGTTCGGCAACTCCGGCCATCTGCTGCTCAAAGGCGGTCAGGTCTATGCTGGCTGGCGCAAGCTCCAGTCTTTCGGTTATCTGCCAGAGTATCTCTGTGAGCCTAATCGGTTCGTTTCTGCTTCCGCCTATCAAGGCATCGTAAACGCTCTGCTCAATCTGCTCTTCGGGCACGGCAAGGCCAACAGCGCAATGTGACTGCGGGTCCATATCAACGAGCAAGGTTCTCTGGCCCAGCTCGGCTAGCGCACTTGCAAGGTTAATTGATACCGTTGTTTTGCCACAGCCCCCTTTTTGATTAACAACCGCTATAGTTCTCATAAACTATCTCCAGCCGTCTCGACTACTTCGCCTTAAAAATGCCATTTAGCACATGATACGGAATCCTTCGGTTTCAGTACTAAAAAACATATCAAGCGCCCATTATTTTATTCGGCAAAGAAAAACAAAAAACTTTATCTTTTTATGGGACCAGCCGATAAAAAGTCCAGATAACAGTACCAATATCAGGGTATTGTCAACACCGCAGGTATAAAAAGGATACTAAAAGCAGGGGCGAATATGCGTTTTCTGCACTGCTTAGAGGGTCCAACCGCCCTGCCACCGGCTAAAGAGGACTGCCAATTCGGCATCTTTCTACAAGAGATATATCCCGTTGCAGATGCGAGAGAAAGATGATAGGCTAATATAAAGTTTAGACTGTGTTTGCAGGGGCAACAACGCTACAATAAAAGTCGTATTGTAAAAATAAATAAGGAGGACATTATTATGAAAAAGGTCATACTTTCAATTCTCATCGCAGCTATTTTAGCGTGGAGCTGCGGCACAGCTTTTGCCCAGGGCAAAGGTAAGGGTAAAGGCAAAGGCGGACAGGCCAAACAAGAGAAAAAGGTCCAGAAAAAGGAAAAGGCCCGGCAGGCTGAGGCCGACAAACCGGAAAGTAAAGGCAAAGAAAAAGAGGCTCGTCAGCGTAAACAAAAACGACAGCAAAAACAAGAACGTGAGAAAAAGCAAGAACGCGGGCAAAAAAAAGAACGCGAAGCAAAAGGTAAGGGCAAGGAAAAAGATGAAAAGGCAGAAAAAGAAACCACCAAAGGCAAAGGTCATCAGCAGCAGCTAAAGGCTCTTGATGAGCAAATGACTCATGAAGAGGCTAAGCACAACGAGAGAGTAGCCCGGCTGAGCCGAATCAAGGAACTGGCCGGCGAAGAAGGTGATACAAAAAAAGTTGAGCGGATTGACAAACTTCTGGAAAAGGAGCAGAAACGCTACGACCGCAAACGGCAAAAGATGGAAGGACGAAAGCAAAAGATACAGCAGCTTACAGAAAAAGGCCCAGGCGAAGAAGAAGAGGAAACCGCCGAAGAAGCTGAAAAGGAAAAGACCAAAGCAAAAAAGGGAAAAGGCAAAGATAAAGAAAAGAGCGAAGAAAAAGAATCAGAAGAGTAAAAGTGCTTTGCCTCGGCGTAGAAGATAATCTAAGCACATCAGTTTGCAAAGGAGTTACAAAATGTTTAGAAAATTACTGGTTATAGCCGTTGCAGTAGCGATAAGCCTTTTTTGTCTAAGCGGGTGTAAGAAAAGCGGGACTGAGTCTGAACAAAAGACAATGGCAGATTACGAAGCCGAAGCGAGAGAGCAAATCAACAAAGACAATATGGACAAGGAGCTTGAGCAACTCGAAAAACAGCTTGAACAGGAACTAAGCCAGGAACAGTAG
>Ga0114923_10003887_pt1 | contig 10027 bp, 8 predicted proteins | sample SumtaG_FD_89578 | JGI IMG/M metagenome (GOLD analysis project Ga0114923, IMG submission 89578) | Deep subsurface microbial communities from Indian Ocean to uncover new lineages of life (NeLLi) - Sumatra_00157 metaG | ecosystem: Environmental > Aquatic > Marine > Oceanic > Sediment | place: near...
AGCTCTGCAGCGTTACCATCTGGTCAAGGCGGAAGTTCCTCTGCCTGTTCGTGAGCTTCACCTTTTCAAGATTCGTAAAGGACTCGAAGTAGTTAAAGGTTTCGTCGACGTTTGTGATGGGAGGAAACCTGTCTCTCAATGTGTTTTACCAACGATCTCTCAATATGTTTTGCCAACGATATGGTATAGCGGCGCGCCGGGCACGTCAACTGCAGAAACGAGTTAGAAGCGAGTGTGGACAAATTCCTCTCTCTCTGTTATATTGTCGTTACTCTGGCGCCGTACCCAAGTGGTAAGGGAGAGGTCTGCAAAACCTTTATGCACCGGTTCGAATCCGGTCGGCGCCTTATCAAATATTTATAGAGGTATCTGTGTTCCTCTAACGGGGAGGGGAGGAGGAATCAAGACCTATCTGCGGCAATATTATCGAACAATGTCTAGATTTACCCAATAGACTGAAATGTATGGAGAAGTTTACCGAAAATATAAGTAAGTTGCTTTTGATGCCTGTAATTGAGAATAGGTGTGATATACTGACTATCAATAGAGGATCGATTAAAGTGTACTTTGATACGGGCAAATCCTTAAGAGGGGATAGGTGATGACAGAAGAGAAGTACAGGGAAGCAGTCGAAGACCTCATTTACGATGCCCCGACGAGTAACCCGCCGAATTGGCCAAAATGGCAGCTGCCCTCCAAGAATAAGGAGGAGAGCTTTGAGAGTCACTTGAGTCGGCTCAAGCAATTCAAAGCGGGGTACTTTGAAAGAGTTAAAAAGTTGGAAGACGGGATATCCCTCGCCTGGCTGTGAGAACCTCTCGGTTGACAGAGTCGGTGGTCTGGAGAATTTAAGAGCTGTTGAAGTAGCCGCGCAGAGCCACATTGGGACAGAAAATGCCGTTGAACCCGGGATCGATGATCGGCACAGATAAATCTGCTATAATGCTGGTATGAGCATCAGAGATTTTATATTCAACCTGCCGCTCTTCGACGATCACGAGCATCTTTTCTCCCTCCCGGTGCTCGAATCGGATGAGGACTCGTATCGGGCCTTTGCGGGCTATGCCACAGCCGATCTCAACGTGTCTCTGGGCCCTGCGAAACCGGGAGAAGCGGTCTTCCCGGCTGAGTTCGGACCTGAGTACGATAGGGTTTTCTTTTCCGCCTGGGAAAAATCTCGAAACACCGGGTACTGCCGCGCCATCGAGCGTGCCTGCCGTGATGTCCTGGACCTCGAGTATACGCTGGAAAACGCAGAGAAAATCGGCGACAAGCTTGCCGAGCTGAAGAGGGACGGAACGCGAAAGCTCATGGAGGGAGTGCTGCGGCAGAGGGCAGGAATCCATCAGATCATCAACGATTCCGTTAACACCCCCGAACAAACAGGGCAGTCACTCTTTCCTCCTTTTATACACACCAATTACCGCGATGATCAGCTTCTTGTAGCCCTGAACCGGGACACCATTCTGGAGCGCGAGGCGCGATGGAAACGCAGCATCCTCACTCTGGATGACCTCGTCAACGGATTCATGGAATCCATAACCAAGTGCCTTGACACCGCAAGGGTAACGTCCTTTAAGATCGGCCTGGCCTATAATCGGGATCTGGAATTCGGCTATCCCTCGAAATCCGAAGCGGAACGGGTTTTCAACCGGATGATGCACCTCGAGCCGGGTGAGAAGGTGTTGAGATGGTATGAGAGGATGGACATGGAGTCTGGAGAAGATATCGCGATCCCGGTCCTCTCCGGTACCGAACTTCGCCCTCTACACGACTATCTCGTGCATGTCTACGTTCAGCGGGCCAGCGATGAAGGCCTGCCGGTCCAGATCCACACGGGTTACCTGGCCGGAATCCAGAGAGACCTCCGCAACATCAATCCCATGCAGCTGGTTCCCCTCCTGCTGAGGTATCAGCGCACCCGCTTTGATCTCTTCCACGCCGGGTGGCCCTATACGGAAGAGCTGGGTACCATCGGCAAGAACTATCCGAATGTCTGGCTCAGCCTCTGCTGGGCTTGGACAATGAATCCATCGCTGTGGAGCGGGCCCTGGATTCGTGGCTGGACTGCGTGCCTTACAACAAAATCATCGGATTCGGCGGGGACACGAAGCATCCCCTGGCAGCCTATGGCTATGCCATGCAGGCCCGGGAGGGCCTTGCCAGGGTGTTCGAGGATCGGCTGGCCCGGGGTGACATGGATGAGAACCTGGCACGAGAGGCGGCAAAAGCGGTGCTTCTCACCAACGGATGCGAGCTCCACGGGCTGCCGCTACCCTAACCGGAGAGCGGGTTTTGTATTTCCCGAGCCCGAATAATAGTAGCAAATGACTCCCTTTATTCTTTCCTCCTCTGATATAGCCAGGAATAGAGATTATCGATCGTGTACAAGAGGAAGGGTTCAGTCAAGAGAAGCCAATCCTGCCCGCTGAAGATGCCGTATCACTGCTCCTCTATTTTCCACGTCCATATGGAATTCCCAGTTTATGGAATTCCCAGTTTGTTCATTCTGTTTCTCAGGGTGCTGGGCTTTGCGCCAAGCAACTCGGCAGCTCCCTGGATTTTCGGTTAATGCAATGATGTACCAGGGGAGGAGTTCTGATTGGAAATACGTCGAGCCTAAACCATAGGTCCTCCCGGTATCGTTTTGATCTAATCATAGCTTCCGGGTTCCGGTTTGTGGCTGCGATAATCTTTATGTCCACCGGGACGCTCTGAGGGCCTCCCACCCGTTCGATGTCGACACTACACCTTTGGGCGATTATAATGATTTCTATTAGTCTAACCGATGGTATTTGCTCGGTGCGTGAAACGGAACCAAAACAATGATCCGCAGGACTTCAAGGCTGCCATCGGCTGATACCCATGACTCCAGAACATCGACTCAAGATACGCGATGGTTTTGAGTTATTCCAGCGCCCACTGACAAAAGCCGAACTACAAAAGGGATAGAAGAACTTGCTGCTCTCTATGAAACAGCCAAAAAGCAAGTACCGGCCTGGTGCAAGAAGGGTAACGCCGTGACCGTGCTTATCATTTCTGCAAACACCTTTCCCCTCTCTCCATCCGGTCCGGCGTATGTGGCCGGTGCAGCCCAGGGTGCCGGACATAGGGTTGAGGTGTTTGATTGTTTCTTTTTAGAAGACCCGATACATGAGCTGAAAGAACATATCAGCAGGCTCAATCCGGACGTCATAGGGATTTCCATACGGAGCGTCGCCGGAAAGATCGTTGATGAGAACGCGGAGTTCCACACTAAACCTTTCGATGCGCGAGTCTTGGTTAAAGAGATCGTGGACCGTATCAAACGAACTTCAAAGGCGCATGTTGTATTAGGCGGTCCCGGATTTAATTACTACGGTCAGGAGTGGCTGGATGGAATATCTGGATTCCACGGCATTGCCCGCTTACGAGCTTTTTGACCTTGACAGATACGTGCAATCCAACTGGGATTGTGTTCTGCGATAACAGCTTTAATGTGCCCAAAAGGCATGCTGAGGCGATCTGTCGCGAGATTATCGATCGAAATCTTGATATTGGATGGAGTACGATTGGCAGAACAGATATTCCGTTCGGGATTTCTCTCATGTTCGGCGTTCCCAGGATATATGACGATCGCTATTCCTGCAGCGCGGCAACACCGAGACCGGAAGCCTGCAGAATCTGACGGAAGGGATCGTAGAAGCTGTCGTCGTGTTTCTCCAGAGCCTCCCACTGGTACGCTTTGTGGAGAGCCGCTTTTCCCTTCTCCGTATCAGCAATCTCCAGCAAAGCTTCCACAATGAGATCCTGCTTCTCCTGGGAGAGAGAGGGGGAGAGCTGGACTCCGTCGTTGGGGATGTCAACGGTAATCTTGACCACTCTCACCTTTGCCATGACATCCGGGAGGTCTTTCTCCAATCGCGTTCTGGCGTCAACGTAGGTTGCGCCTGCATCCGCTTCGCCGTTGTACACGGCAGCTACAACGCCTTCATGGCTGCCCACGTCCACAATCTGTTTCAGATCAGATTCTGGTTTGATGCCTTCCGCCCGCATTGTCAGCATGGGGATGATCCAGCCGCTTGTTGACAGAGGGTCGGGACGAGCGAATGTTTTGTCTTTTAGATCAGCGACTTTGCGAATGCCGCTTCCGGCACGCACAATGAACTGGCCGTTGTAGGTCGGACTGCCGAAACGAAGAGCGACCAACGCAGCACGGGCTGCGCCCCGGTCGGCTGCCAGGATATAGGCGAAGGTCGCCATGGATGCCATGTGAGCTTTGGGTGGATCGGCGGAGAGGGCCTCTATGACACCGGCATACTCGGTAGCCACGATGGTATCGAAGTAAAGGCCCGTTTTTGCGTGAAGCATGTCTGCAACATCCCGGGCACCCGCTGCCACCCTCTGCATTTCACCGGATGGCACAAAGGCCCAGACAATAGGATTCTCCTCGGAGCCTATCTCCGGTTCTTTAGCGCAGGAGCCCAAGAACAAAAGACTCAAACAGACCAACAGGAGACCCGGAAGTGAAATAAAGCGATCTCTCATGAACTCCTCCTTTGTAAAGCGACCGCAAGGTCGGTAGCGACCGCAAGGTCGGTAGCGACCGCAAGGTCGGTAGCGACCCGGTTAAGCCGGTGATTTTTCTTTCCGCTTAAACAAATTGACAACGTCGTTTCTGATGGTATAGAGACAGGGGACCAGGATTAAAGTAAGAGGAGTTGCAAACACGAGACCATAACCCAGAGCCAGCGCCATGGGCGCCATCCAGGTAGAGGATCCCCCGAGCCCGTAGGCCAGCGGCAGCAGCCCTATAACTGTCGTAAGGGTGGTAAGCAGTATGGCCCGGAGACGATTGGAGGTGCCCTCAGCGACTACCTCCAACACGCTCACATCGGGCTTTTCCTCACTAAGCACGTTGAGGTGATTCACCAGCACGAGAGAGTCGTTGACCACCACACCCGCAAGCCCGATCGTACCGATCATGGCGAAGAAACCAAGCGGCTCATTGTGAAGGGCAAAGGCGATAATGACACCAACGATCCCAAAGGGTATGGCGACCATCACAAACAGAGGCTGTGTAAAGGAATCGAATAGAAGTGCCAGAAGGAAGTATACTCCCATGATGGCTATGGCAAAGGTACCAACTAAGTTTATTACCGCCTTTTCGCTTTCCTCGGCCTCGCCTCCCACAATCAGTTTCATCCCGGGCCAGTCCTTGCCCACATCAAAGTGCTCGAACACCGCACTGGTGACCGCCAGCGAGGTCGTGACATCCTTGTCGACGTCGCCAACGATGGAGATGGCTCTTTCCCCGTCGAAATGCCGAAAGGCGGTGGGGCCGGGGCCGGATGAGAGAGTGGCTACATCACCCAGTCTGATGAGCCGCCCCTGCTGGTTGGGTATCTTCAAGTTCTGCAGGAAGTACATGTTTTGTCGAGCAGCTGCCGCGAGCTGCACTCGAAACTCCACATCCTCGTCACCGTCACGAATGCTGGTCACCATCTGCCCGTCAAAGGCAATTCGTACGTTTCGGGCGATATCGGCCACTGTAAGACCCCGCCGAGCGAGCCTGGGACGGTCTATTTTAATCTCGATCTGTTCCTTGCCCAGTTTGTCATTCCGATCGATATCCTTTGCTCCCTCGATACCCTTGAGGAATTCCTCCAGCTGATCGGCCAGCTCCTTTCGTCTGACATCATTAGATCCGATTACCCGCAGATCGATTGGTCTTCCTGAAGGAGGCCCGCCCCCATCAACCTCGAACACTATCTCGGCATCCTGCGCGAGAGCCTCGATTTTCGCTCTTAATGCTTCGACAATCTCAGCGGCTGTTCGTGTTCGCTCGGAGTATGGCGTAAGCCCAACGAAGATCTGTGCACGATTTTCTCCCAATCCCCCGCCCTGCGATCTGCCGGTGCGTGATACGAAAGTCTCGAGCTCCCTCTCGGGCAGCGCTCCTATGATTTTTTCCAGTTCGATTACGATCTCCTCTGTTGCCTTCAGGGATTTTCCGGATGGAAGCTCGATATCGGCCGAGAAAGCATCCGCATCCTTGCTGGGAAAGAGGACAAAATCCATGAAGGTCTGCGCATACCAGAGAGCTCCGACAAAAACGACTATAAAAAGGATCACCAGAGGGTAACGAAATCTCAGCAGATGATAAGACACCCTTCGGAAAACTGCTTTCACGCTGTTGAACCAGTTGCTGGTAGTTTTTTTCTTTGCCCTTTTTAAGCGTTTTTCCAGGCCGCGGTGGATGTGAGCCGGCAGAGCAAAAAGGGATTCGAAGAGAGAGATAAACAGTGCCAGGCTCACCACTAAAGGAATGACATAGACGAACTTGCCTATCATACCTGTCATGAAGAACATGGGAACAAAAACCAAAAACGTTGTGAGAACGGTGGTCAGGACCGGGAAGAATACTTCGTACGTTCCCTTCACCGCAGCTTCCAGAGGTGAAGCGCCCAATTCGCTGTGTCGATTGATGTTCTCTGAGATGATGATCCCATCGTCAACGATGATGCCTATGACCAGGATCATGGCGGTGAGGGAGAGAATATCCAGAAAGGCACCAAACATGGGAAGAAGGAAGATAACACCCAGCAGCGAGACGGGAATTCCCATAGCAACCCAGAATGCGGTCCTTCGATTGAGAAAAATGGTCAGTACCAAAATGACAAAAACCAGGCCGATAAACAGGTTCACACCGACGATCCGAAACCGATTCTCCACATAGACGGACATGTCTTTGGAGTAGAGTATCCGGACGTTTCCATACTTGAACCAGAACGTCTTTTCCTTCGATCGGTCTCGCACGAAAAAGCCTTTGATGGTATCAAAGATGCTCATCTGCTCTTTGGGTTTTCCCGGAGCAAACATCTGTCTCTCGGTTTCTTCTCTTATGAGCTTCTTGATAGCGTTGGTTGTTCGGATGATATCTGCCTCTTCGCTCTTATAAACAATAAATGAGATGGCCTTCCTGCCCTCCATGTGGGAAATAACGGTTTCCTCTTCGAAATCCTCCTTTACTATGGCAAGGTCTTTGATCCTGATCAGTGGCCCCTCGAAGGTGGTGCGCACGATTACATCTCCCACTTCCAGCGGATCTTTGAACTGGGCAAGGGTAACGACGTTTTTGTTATCAGTAAAAGACTCGAATGTCCCTCCTGTCATACGGATGTTGCTGGCCTGGATAGCTCGGATGATATCCCGAAGCGGTATCTGGTATCTATCCATCGCCGCCGGTGACACCTCTACTTTTATCTCCCTGGCGCGGTAACCGTATTTAGTCAGCATCTTGACTCCGGGGATATCTTTCAATTTTTTTTCAAAATTCTTGGCTATTTCTCTCATTTCCCCGTATGGAAGATCACCGGCAATGCCGACTTCTATGATATCGATCCACGAGGTATCGATGTCTATCACAAAGGGGGACTCGGTTACCTCGTCGGGGAAATCGGTGACTCTGTTTACCGCCTCGTGAATGTCGTCTTTCACCTTGTCCATATCCTTGACATCGGGCTCGAGGAGCACTTCGATATGAGACATATTTTCCAAGGACGTGGAGGTTATGCGATCGATCCCTGCTACATTTCTAAGCTCATCCTCGATCTTGTTGGTCACATTGAGCTCGACATCCTCCGGCGATGCACCGGGGTATGCGGTTGTGATCTCCACCACACCAAAATCCACGTGGGGATAGACGTCGCGCTTTATGATCATTAGCGAACCGGCACCCAGCACGAGTACCGCGACGGTAAACAGTGTCGCCAGCATATGACGCTTTGCAAAGAACTCAATGACCGCTCTCATCGTGAATATCCTCCGTTAACATTCTAAGGGGCTGGGTGGTAAGTATTGGGGATCAACGGCAGCTTTGAGCTATCACTGATCTTCGTCCATCTTTTTCAGCTCTTTGTCTATGAGCTTTTTCTCCAACGTTCCGCTTCTGAAAGTGTAGACGTTTAGAAAGTGGAAGAGAACGCCGACACCCCAGCCTATGGCAGGCCAGATCCACCATTGATAACCGCCACCGGTTATGTTGTTGATGATTGCCAGTGCGACGATGATGATACAATAGGTAGACAGGTGACGGATGAAATCCAGCTTTGCCCTGGTAGTCTTGCGGGCCAGGTCCTCACGATTTTCACTTTGGTCCATGTCAGGCTCCCTTCTTTCTTACCTTAGCACTTTACTATTATAAAACGTCTCGGAATATTTTCAAGCAAAATTATTGCTGATTTCGACTTGAGGGTTAATTGTTGATAATACTCTTCGAGGAGGATTCAGAAATATAATTTTTAATCGCGACTTTAGTTCTGGCTATACCGTCTTCTCAGCTTCCACATCGTTGTCTTTTGCTATTCGGGGAAACCTTTCATCTTCTTCATCAGCTTTGGGAATCGGACCGGTATCAAGAACGGGAGGAGCTGTAATAACGTCAGCCTTCATCATGGTCCCAACGCGCTGCAAAGAAGAGAGAATTGCCGTTTGCTCCCATTCGTCGAGCGCGCTGAAACGGTTTAAGAATTGCTCCTGTAGCAATGAGGGTTTATTTCTTAGAAGGTCTACTCCTTTTTCCGTGAGCTTTACGGTTGTACGCCTTTTATCTTCAGAGCTTCTCTTCCTGGAGACCAATCCCCTGAGTTCAATGCGGTCGAGAATATCAGTGACGGTTGCCTGACTGAGACTTACTTCTCTGGCAATCTCGCCAACGGACTTTAACTCCTTATGAGATAACCTAGAAAGAATGAGAAGCTGCGGGCCAGTCAACCCGAATCTTTTTACCAGATATTTGGAATGTAGGGCCGTGGCGTGGATGATCTGTCTGAGAGCGACAAGAACCTCTTCGCTGAACTCCATTTTAGAACAACCGCTCCAAAGACAAAAGATAGGAAAATATATCGGATCCGAAACAAAAGATCAACAAGATGGTTGCAAATTTTTATTCTCCATTATATAATGCTTTCTTGGATAGTAGGTTATTGGACTATATGATTATTTTCGTTTTATAGAAATTATTAAGTATTCTAAATAATAATATAGCTCCGTACTAATAGGAACTAACAAACTCGATTTCAAATGGCTCAAGCAATTACAAAAGAGAGTATAAAACATGATCTAAGACGCCTTGGATTGGGTGAGGCGGACAGTCTCTTTGTTCATAGTTCCATGAAGAGTATGGGTTTTGTCTGTGGTGGTCCACAGGCTGTAATTGACGCGTTTTTGGAGTTATTGGGGGTTTCGGGTATGTTGATGGTTCCAACCTTTACGTTTACAAATTTTCAGCCTTTTTTTGATCTTGAAAACACACCTTCAGAGATGGGTGTAATCACCGAAACCCTTCGTCAAAGAGAGGATTCGATCAGAAGTATGCATCCGCGCCATTCTGTTTCTGCGATCGGTCAGGGAGCTGCAGAGTTGGTGCAGGGTCATCTGTTTGCGGGGTCCTTAGGGATTGGAAGCCCCCTCGACAAGTTGAGCAAGAGAGGGGGATACATCTTCCTCTTGGGTGTCGGACAAGAGGTCAATTCGATCATTCACTTGGCCGAATTTCTTGCAGATGTTCCCTATCTCTATACGTGGGAAAGGCCTGATTTTCCTCATACTGCCGGACTTAAATGGGATGGGTATGAGAAAGAAATTACCTTGGCTCCCTCTCCGGGTTGCAGTGAGGGTTTCGAAAAGATAGAGTCCGTCTTACGAAATCGAGGGATCATAAAGGACGGAAAGATAGGCAAGGCCCGATGTCAGTTAATGAAAGCCCGTGATATCGTGGATGCCGCAGTGGAACTGCTTACAACAAATCCGGAAGCGCTCCTCTGCGATGATGACACTTGTTATTCGTGCTGGGAGAAAATGAAAAGCATCTACAAGGGAATTGGATGCGCGGTTAACAGTCATGCAAGGGAAAGCGAGCTCATTGGCAGGCCTTTCGTTGGCAGGAACGACTGAAACCATTACCCGGCTTCAAGTGTTGCAGGGCGAAGCTGGTTCTTGAAACGATGAAAATATGCAAAGCGTAAGATTCGGCCTTCTCGGATAC
>Ga0114923_10003888_pt1 | contig 10026 bp, 9 predicted proteins | sample SumtaG_FD_89578 | JGI IMG/M metagenome (GOLD analysis project Ga0114923, IMG submission 89578) | Deep subsurface microbial communities from Indian Ocean to uncover new lineages of life (NeLLi) - Sumatra_00157 metaG | ecosystem: Environmental > Aquatic > Marine > Oceanic > Sediment | place: near...
ACTTTTGGACTAGATTACATGGTCGTTGTGTATCTTTACTTCCCTGAAGAATCGGAACTTAATGAACATGAAATCTATTCTGTAATCCGACATCCAGCATATTTCTCAGCAATCGTGTTGGGACTCTCAGCACTATTCTTCAGGTTCTCGATTTACTCAATTGTATTCTTTGTGATTCTCTTCGTGATGCTGAAATTGCACATCTCAGTAGAAGAAAAGGAATTGATTGAGAGATTTGGAGAATCCTACTTGGAATACAAAGAAAGAGTCCCTGGCCTTTACGTTAGGCCTAGGGATCTTAGAGTGTATCTAAGATTCTTGTTTGGTAGAAACTAGCCAAACTCTTAAACTTCAGAAGTCACCTTGTTCAGATATTGTTTTCTGAACACCAGTACAAACAGAGCTGTATTCAGTGAGTTTCCATTGCCCTGATGAGTTTTCACGAAGTTGTAAGGGAGTATCGAAATCTTTTCCACCTGAATCAATGAAAATCTTAACACCTTTTCCATGGTCTTGTTTCTTTACAACAGTCATGGTTAACTTGCTCTTAGTGAATTTGTATTCATTATCAGGATTGCCTCCAACATAAGACCGTGCAATGTATTTGTTCTTCTTGAATTGCCCAATGAAGTATTTAGCACTCTTTCCAAGTTTCAAACCGGATGGTGAACTGCCACTCTTCATACAGTCCTTCTTTGTTACCACCACGGACATCATCGCATCTGCGAGTTTAGGGTCTTTTTCAACGTTCAGCGCAGCAATGATATAGTACATTATCGTGTTCTCAGGTTTGCCTGCATCCTTTTCCCAGGCAGCTTTGAACTTATCGAATGACGTGATCATAGATTTTGTAATTTTTCCCAAAATAGACACCAAGAAGTATAACAATGCTTCATTAAAAAATGATTTCAATAATTATCTCGCATAAATCTTAAGAGCATTCATCTCAAGGAACACTCAACCCTACTAGCAAGGAGTATAACAGATTGATAGAAGATGGATATGGGAAACAACCAGCGTACCAAGAAAGTTCGTTATTTAGTGACTTTGGTAAACTTTTCATTCATGGATTAGTTTATTCATTAATCATGTTATTTATTGGGGATATCATTTTAACCATAATTGTATACTCCGTGATTATCATAGGAATTTTCGGAATTGTTCTGGGATTTGCTGTATTCTTTATGGTGATAGGCGGACTCAACCATGGAATTGCAGGATGGTTATGGAATATCGAATCGAGAGGTGCATGGACTAGTTTGATTGGACAAGGATTGGTATTAGGAGTCCTCATGTTAGCATTTCAAGTTCCGGCACTGTTCATTGAAATCATGTTCTCGTTTGGACCTGCTGCAACATATCTCATGTATGTCGTTGTTCAATTTATCGCCTTCGCCTTTCTCTATGGAATACTTGGAAAGCAAGTCGCGATGTGGTTCAAGCAAGATCCAGTTTCATGGCCCAGACCATCAACAACCTCTCCATGGTCACCCTCAACTTCACCGACACCTACATCAGCTTCCTCAGTAGGGGTGCCTACATATTGTCCAAATTGTAAAGCAGCGTTTCCAATTTCACAAAGCACGCATTCAGAGGAACTTCCAAGGTGCAGAGTATGTGGAGTAGAAATTGCTACACACAGACAGGATGCGTTCGCAGAACCTTCGCAGACACCAGGAACTAATCACTGCCCCTATTGTGGAGCGGAATACTATAACAACGAGATTGATGCGGAAGGCTTTGTTACGTGCAAAGAGTGTGGAGCAAAGATTCAAGCCACACGACCGAGACAAGATAGACGAACACATCCACCAAAGAGACCAGATCCCAAAGATTGGGATTGGTAAATACCTGCATTTTACGAATAATGATTCGCTAATGAGGTAACCACAACTCTTTTCCGGATAAAAGTTCTAAGAAAATTGGTTATTTACATGGCATCAGGAAAGAAAAAATTCATAGCTCCTAGTTTCTTCTTCATTCTAATAGGAGGTTTTGCGCTACAGCTTATATTTGATGTGACAACAACAGCCACTTCTGACGCCATGTCCGTTTTTGGCTTTTCCATGCAAACGTTCATAGCAGTCTTGGTGATCGCGTCAATTCCAATTATGCTTATAGAATACTATCTACTAGCAATTCCTATCGGCATTCTTTTCCTGTTTGCAAATCGCACCATCAAAGCAGCTTCATATGAAATGAATATTATGAACATTGGCAAGGAATTCTCAGGATGGTACATCATCCGAAGAGCAGCGGTCCCTGCATTATTTAGTGTTGCTTCATCAACTATGTTTTTGGGATTGATTTCAACTTATGTACAATATACTCCTACTGCTGATACTTGGTTTTTGCAGCAGGTTCCAATAGCATTGATGAGTGCCCTATTATTCATGCCAATTGCCTTACTAATTTTTATGCCCACATGGGTTTTAAATGATACAGGAATCGTTACCCATTTGAAGGAAAACAAGCAACACTTGAGAATGTCACCTGATACTCAGGGAGTTGGTAGATGGGTGGGCAGCATATTTGGAGGATACGCATTGATAGCGTTTCCTATTGCCATGTTCACTACTCATCTTTACGAACCATACATTAAACCTTTCTTGACAACTGGTTTATGGCCTCAGTCACTCATCGATTCACCGATAGAATCACTTCTTGGCAGCTTCCTATTGATCATCGGATTACCACTTTTTGTAATGGCATTTATTGTACCAGTCGTAACTGCAAACGAAATATCACAGTCTAGAGTAAGGAGAATAATGGGTCGATATGCAACTCGTTTAGGAGCAACAGTTGTTAAGGGAGAACGTATTAAGAAAACAACTCGTTTTAGTGATGATGGAATCCTAACTGAAGCTGCAGGGTTGGAAGTTGTTTCAACTGCAAAAAGTGTGAAGCTTGCACAAACGAAAGAGAAAAATCTGAAACTTGCTCAAAAGGAAGAGAAAACTAGAATCTCCAAGGCTAAGAAAAGGGCTAAGGAAAGATCAAAGAGAACAGCTCAATCTGTGAAATCAGTAAAGACTAAGAAGGATTCTAAGAAGTAAGTACCACTCTTCGTGAGGTATTGGGGGTAAAATTGGGAACTGCTGATGTGACTATCCCCCAGCAACTCGTGAGATAGATAGAGATTTCAGAATCGAAACCTATAGAAAAGCAGATTCCTCCTTATCAAGCAGAGGATGTTGACGTGACAAACATAGCAGAAATTTCAATTAGCGGTTTCATTCACGAATCGGACCAAGTGAAAGTTGTAATCAAATCTGCGGTTGACCAAGATTTTAGTTTCTCTCCAAAAGAAGGGATGAAACCTCTGAAGGATTTGATCAATCATCTAGCACAGATTCCGTCATTAGATTTTAGTTTCTACAAAATGGATATTGAGAAAATCGAACAAGCTCAAAAGATGGAGAAAGACCTCAACAGAGAAACCATTGATGAGATAGTTGAAGTTTTTGAGAAGGGGATCAAGAGAGTAGTTGCATATTTCAAAGGTATGCAAGACAAGGAATTCCTAGAAGAAAAAATTGTACCGTGCTATATGAAAGGACCACCAAAGGCGTGGGCTTATTATTTATCGGAGATGACTCGTCACCTGGCTATGCATAAGATGCAACTCTGGATGTACTTGAAACTCGATGGCGCTCCAGTTGACATGATGACGTATTATGGTATTAGCAGTTAGTAGACAGGCCTATGGACTTTGTTTGTCAAACCATGATAGGATTGTTTTCACCGTTGTGGCATGTGCTATTGAATCAGACAATACATGATCAGCTCCTTCAATAACTACAAACTCCTTTGGGTCATTCGCGCGTTCAAAGAGTCGCTTTACACCTGCTACATCTATACCTACATCAATATCACCAGTAATAATGAATATAGGCCTTGGAGCTATCTTTGATACTGCTTTCAAAGGATTATGTTTGGCCCCATCTTCAATCATTCTCTTGAGAAGACTTTCTCTCATTACAGGATCTCTTATCCCATGCATAATCTCTTCATCCATACTCAGAATGTGTTCAACTGCTGGTCGAATCATTGAGGATCGTGCGAAAGCTTCTGGGTCATAGACAGGAGCACGTACGCCTACAACATCTATTCTTGAGTCTTCAGCAGCAGAACAGATAGCTACTGCACCTCCATAACTTGCTCCATAAACGCCTACCCAATTTTCAAGAGTATAATCAGATTCAATGAGATGCGATACTGCACTATGCGCATCCTTGATTTCACCTGCGAGTGAGAAGATGCCTTCACTTTTTCTGAATCCTCTGAAATCGAAAGTCAGTACCGCAAAACCTGCTCTAGCAAAGGTTGTAGAGATTCCTGAAACTTGATCAGAACTACCAGGTAGTCCGTGGAACTTGCAGATTCCGGGAAATGGTCCATCTCCCTGTGGAAGAACGAAATGACCCCGAATCAATTCACCTTCACTCTTGAATTCAGTTGGAAGAATAGATACATCATTCATGGTAGGTCCTGAAAACAAAAGGTGGCTAATAAGAAATCTGATTTATTGAATTGTAGTTTTGAGTCACTCTTTCGAATCCTTCTCAACTTCTCCTGAAATGAATGATATAATCTTTGATTCTTCTTTTACTGGTAGCGTCCGTGCTACACAGATGAGCCATGGTATAAGTACCAAACTTAAGAAGAAAATAAAACCAAAACAGTAGGTTAACAACGGATGAAAGAAAGGTGAACTTAAGCTTAAACTTAAAGATATTGTCAAACCGCTAATGAGAACTCCTGCAATTTTGGTGAAATCACTCCGTTTGATAGCAATAATGGATAGTAGTGAAGAAACCCAGAGCGTGGTTATAATTACTAAAGGCATATAGATCCAATACAAAATTCCATCCCGAGCAATTTCATGAATATCTTCAAACCATGTTGCCGTTAAGGTCAGTGTTAAAGAATTCGTTTGATTTTGATTTTCAATAAATATGAACCAATTAGACACTTCTCCATTTTCTGAGTAAAGATATGGTAGAGTGAATCCGTATGCATTAGTCGTAGTGTTATAATAAATATCATACTGGTTTTCAGGATGATTCGAATCGAAAAGATAAAAGACAAAACTACCGGTGGAATTAACCGTACCAGAAACGCCAGCTTCTGTATGCCAATTGGAAATTGGCCCTAAAGAATAATTCATTCCTGGACCTAATGTAATACTCCTTGTTCCATAATTGAGATGCACATTTCCGGTATTGTATGCAGCAAGATGATTCAGCAAAAGGAGTTGTATGGGAATAACTACTATCGTACATGCAAATAAAGCGTAGATGATTTTTCGTATTGGACGATTCCATTTCATTCGATTGATAGAAAAGAGAATCCAAACTACTACAACTATTGATATAATTATTAGAAAATAATTAAAATCAAATAAGGCTCTCATTGATAACTTCCCTCTTACCCAGCTTGTTTGTTATTTCATGATTTCATCGGAAATAAGGTTTTTTAGTAAGATTACTGGTGATTTTAAAGGAACAACAATGGGTTCAGTCGCTCTAGTAAAATATGAGAATAACATCACAAGAACACTAGAAGAAGGTCTTAATCTCATAGGGGGATTTGGGTCATTCAAATCACCAATCATCATCAAACCAAATATCTGTACGATGTCGGATAGTACTGGATCTTCTGTGACTGATGTGAAAGTTGTTGAATCACTAATCGAATTGCTTCTCAATGAAAGTGCAACCCTATCAATCAAAATAGTAGAAACAGATAGTCAGAGTAAATATGCAGATGAGGCCTTCGAAAAGTTTGGTTACAAACAGCTTGTGAAAACCAAGACCGAATCAGGATTTGATGTTTCGATTCTAGACCTTAGTCGACCACCTTTTGTGAAATTAGATATTGAAGATGCACACATCCCTCCACTTGACTTAGCTGCAATTTTATTCGAACCGAATTTCTTCATCTCAGTGGCTGTAGCAAAAACACACGAGAACGCTTTCATCACTGGATCGTTAAAGAATCAGTTTGGTCTTCTTCCAAGAAAGGATCAGGGATTCTATCATTCCACTCTTGATGGTTACATTGTAGATCTAAATCGATTTGTAAATCCTAACCTGTGTATCGTGGACGCGAGAGTTGGAGTCGAGGGGTGGAATGGTCCTAAGACACGAGAGATAGGTTGTTTCATCATCGGTCGTAAACCGGTTTCAGTTGATGCAACAATGGCACGCATAATGGGTTTTGAACCGGATATGATTCCGCATCTAATTAAATCTAGTAAATATGATTTAGGAACACTTACTCCGGAAATTAGAGGGCAGAACATTGAATCCGTTAGAGTGCAATTCGATCCACCGTTTTGAATCTATCATAGTTTCGCTATAATTTTCTTGGCAAATATCTGACTAGATTTGATGTAGTCATCACCTAGTCCTGGAAAGCTGACCATGAAATAATCGAATCCTAAATCAATAAAGTGTTGAAACCGATCGCGGATATCTTCAGCATAACCCACCCAGGATCCTGGAAAATCTTTACTCAAGAACTCCTTTACTTCAGCAATCGACATCTTTCGTTGCTCAGCTCGATATGCGAAATGTGCTTCAAGTTCATCTTCAGATTCAGCTATGAACACACTAGGCCAAGCAGTGAAGAGACTCTTCCGAACCGCACTATAATCCCGGCCAATATCTTTGCAATGTTCTTTCAGTACGTTTAGCTTATGTTCAAGCACTGTCTTAGGGAAAAGGTTACAAAAGTCAGCATATTTCGCCACTGCTTTCAAAGTTCGTTTTTCACCATCGCCCCCAATTAGAATTGGAGGATACGGTTTCTGAATTGGTTTCGGAGCTGAGAATGCATCCTTGATGGAGTAATACTTCCCCGTGAAACTTGGTTTGGGTTCAGTCCATAGCAGACGGATTATCTGAATAGCTTCTTCCATGCGATCCATTCGCTCTTTCAAAGATGGAAATGGATATCCATAGGCCTCGTATTCTATCTTCTTCCAACCTGCTCCATAACCAAAGATTAAACGACCATTTGAAATCATATCAATAGTAGCAGCAATCTTAGCTAGTAATGGAGGGTGGCGATAGGAATTGCACGTGACCATAGTTCCTAAACGAATCTTGTTGGTTTTCGCAGCCAGTGCAGCTAATAGCGTCCATGCCTCCATGCAATTTTTCTCTTCTGATTCATCATCCAAGAATAAATGGTCGCTACACCAAAACGAATCGTAACCAAATTTTTCAGCTTCGATAGCTATCTTCTCAATGTTAACATAATCGAACCCTAATTGTGGTTCAATGTGAGCTCCGAATTCAATAGTCATATTTTGTGTATATACAAACTAACTATTGAATATACCCTTAAAGAGGATTCTCAAAAATAATGAAACTGATAGCAAACTAAGAAAATGTGCTATCAGTTTTGATTAACATTAAGCTGCTTTACTACCGGGAGGTAGGCCCTCTACAGTAACAGGTACCCATTTGCCAGGTTCATCAGCACGTTCGATTGCAATCACCATACCCTTACTCTCAATCCCACCAATCTTCTTTGGTTCTAGATTTGTCAAGAACAGGGCGGTAACACCCTGCAATTCGTCAGGCTTGTACTGATCAGCAAGACCCGTTACAATTGTACGCACTTCATCCCCAATATCCACCTTGAGAAGGAGGAGTTTATCTTTCTTAGGAACTTTGGTACATTCTAGGATTTTGCCAGCTCGCAGGTCTAGTTTCTTGAAATAGTCAAAGGTTATTGTTTCAGTATTCTTCACTTTTAGTTCACCTCTTTCTGTGGCTTCAGCATCTTTGATGCGTTTTTCAATACCTTCTATTAATTCAGCAAAGAGCTTGTCATCAATCTTGGATATCACTGGTACAGGTTGATCAATCTTAGTTCCCACTTCAGGAACTACCAAAGCTTCTTCCAAACTCACCTCATGAATTGTTGGTCCATCGTATCCTAGTTGATTCCAAACTGCTTCTGAGATATTCGGCATGATTGGCTCAATCAATACTGCTAATGCCTTTGTTAAAGCAATTGCATTGAATAGCACGTGACCGCATTTCTCCTTATCTTCCTTTACAAGTTTCCAAGGAGCATTTGTTTGGAAGTACTCATTACCAATAGATGCAAGCTTCAGAACCTCATCCGCGACTTTCTTCAGTTCATACTCATTTGTTACGGTTATGATAGCTTCAATAGTTGATTCTATTGCTTTCTTCAATTTGGGCTCAAGTGTTCCTTGAGGAACGGAACCAAAGTGCTTGGATGTGAAATGAAGACCGCGATATATGAAGTTCCCATAAGTTGCAACAAGCTCATTGTTAATTTTCTCACGGAATGTATCCCATGAGAAGTTGAGATCACGAGTATGTCCTGTAAAAGCCACTATATAGTATCGAAGGAGGTCAGGATTCAAACCCTTGTCAAGATAATCTTCTTTTATCCAAACAACATAACCTCGGCTTCTGCTGAAATTATGCCCTTCGATTTTCACCATTCCTGATGCAACAATTGCAGATGGAAGATTGTATCCACTACCCTTTAGCATCGCGGGCCAGAAGATACAATGGTGGTAAACAATATCTTGCCCGATGTAATGGACTAATTTTCCATCTCCAGGCTTCCAAGTTTTTTCCCACTCATCGGGTTTCCCAATCTTCTTCGCCCATTGCTCCGTACTCGACATGTAATGTATCGGCGCATCTACCCACACGTATAATGTTAGACTTTCATCATCGGGATATTTGATACCCCACTCAATATCACGTGTTATGCACCAGTCTTTGAGACCTTCATTAACCCAACCTAGGGCGTAATTCTTGGCATTCTTCGTGCCATCTACTTCGGCCAGGAATTTCTTCAGGAATTCCTCAAACTCTGAAACCTTGAAGTAATAGTGTGTACGCGAAACCTTGCGAGTTGGAGACCCACAAACAGCACATCTTGGATTTAGAACTTCACCCGGTTCAAGATACCGTCCGCATCCTTGGTCACACTCATCACCTCTAGCATCTTTGTGACAATAAGGGCATTCACCTCTTACGAATCGGTCTGGTAACGAACGATTACATTTGTCACAGAATGGAGTTTCAAGTTCCTTAGGGTAGATGTATCCATTCTTTTTGAGTTCAGCCACTATTTGAAGTGTACGAGCGATATTCTCAGGATCATCAGTAGTTCCGAAGTTATCGAACACAATACCCAATTTAGGAAATATGTCCACGTAATGCTGGTGATATTTTGTGTAAAGCTCCTTAGGTGTAACACCTGCAGCTTCCGATGATGTCAGGATAGGGGTTCCGTGTGTATCGGACCCACAAACGAACGTGACGTTCACTCGCATTTTTCTTAGGAGTCTGACAAACACATCTGCTGGCACGTATGTGCGAAGGTGCCCGATGTGCATCTCTCCACTTGCATATGGGAGACCGCATGTCACAACGACAGGTGCGTCAGTAGGATAATTTCGTGTTTGATTCTTTTTACTCAATCTTGTCACACTCCTAGCATCCATGGGGTGGAAAACATCTAACACTCTCTAAAGAGTTACTGTGCAGGAATTTGAAACAAATGTCCCAAATGGCGGCGCGTCTGCTCAAAGTTAAAATGAAAGTAATTTTTTGTTTTGTCAATATAGTGAGTGTTTTTCCCGCCTTAGACTGCTACTCAGGAATAAACAAATCTTGATATAACTTTAACGATAAACAAATTCATTTTTTGGATACTAATCATATGATGTAACATATCTGAATTCATATAACCAAGGTTTCCCTAATACTAGACAATATTCTTTGGTGAGAGAGATGACATCGACCAGTAATGATATTTCCCACTTCACATCATTTAGACGAAAACAGAATGCCTCAATTATACTTACTGTTATTATTTTCATGAGTTTCATTTCTGTGATTCAATATTCAACACTACAAGCTGAGATTAACGAAGGGTATCGTTTGCTTCAGATACAGAGTGAGCGTGACATTGCAAACACCATGGAAACAGTAGATAACGGATTTAAGATGGTGGGAT
>Ga0114923_10003889_pt1 | contig 10026 bp, 8 predicted proteins | sample SumtaG_FD_89578 | JGI IMG/M metagenome (GOLD analysis project Ga0114923, IMG submission 89578) | Deep subsurface microbial communities from Indian Ocean to uncover new lineages of life (NeLLi) - Sumatra_00157 metaG | ecosystem: Environmental > Aquatic > Marine > Oceanic > Sediment | place: near...
AGTTTTTCAAAAGAGCCGACTGGATAAAATGAAAACGTGATTTAAAATGAAAAATTTAAATGAAAAGATGAAAAAAATTTTTAAAATTCTCGAAGATTTGACTTGACTTTAATCGGAATAACTTCGGCGACCAACTTTTTAGAAAAAAGTTGGACAAAAACTTTTGGTAAGGCCCTTCGGGCCTGTTGGTTTTTCTTCGCGTGCTTTCGCAGCTAAAATTGCTGTTTCCTTCACGGTTTAAAAATTTGACAGTTTTTTATGTTTAGGCTATAGTATCGAGACCTTGAAACCCGGTAATAAAAAATGAAAAGAATAAAAGTGGTTCATGTGATTACCAAATTGGAACTGGGGGGCGCCCAGATCAATACGGTTTATACCTATGAAAACCTGGATGAAACTGAATTTGAAGCGTATCTCCTCAGCGGGCCCGGGGGTATCCTGGCGGAAAAGGTTAATAAAAAAGAACATTTTACCATTGTTAAAGACCTGGTTAGGGAAATCCGCCCCCTGAAAGATTTAAAAGCTTTATTTCAAGTGGTTAAAATCCTGAAGAAAATTAAACCCCATATCGTACATACCCATTCAACCAAAGCCGGGATTCTGGGCAGGCTTGCGGCTTTTCTGCTACGCATACCCATGATCATTCATTCCGTTCACGGGTTTTCTTTTTCTCCCTTTCAGTCCTTGCTAAAACGGACATTTTATATTACGGCGGAAAAAATCGTTTCCCGGCTTACCGGCCATTTTATCTTTGTTTCCACTGACGATATAAAAATCGCCAGGCAAAAGAAGTTGATTAAAGAGAATTATTCCCTCATCCGCAGCGGGTTCCCTACAAAAAAATTTATCCAAAAAAGCGGGAATGTAAAAAACACCAGGGAAAAATATAACATCAAAGAGACCGATTTTGTTTGCGGTATCATTGCCCCCTTTAAACCCCAGAAAGGACTTTTTCATTTGATTGAAATTGCCGCCAGGGTATTGGTATCTAAAACCAATAAAAAAAAAATCCTCTTTATGATTGCCGGGGACGGCGATTTACGGGGGGCCATCGAGGCAAAACTGCAAGAGAAAAAAATTGCCGAACATTTCCGACTGCCGGGATTTGTATTTGATATTGAAAATGCCATCGATGCTTTTGACCTGGGAATTTCCACTGCGTTGTGGGAGGGACTGCCCCAAAGCTTGATCCAACTGAGATTAAAGAAAAAAGCAGTGGTGGCCAGCGATATCCCCGGTAACCGTGAAGTGATCAAAGAAAATAAAAATGGGTTTTTAGTGGATGTGTCTGATTATCAACGGTTTTCACAGGGGATTTTATACCTGGTAAATGAAGATGCCGAGCGGGAGCGGTTGGCTGGTTTTGAAGAAGATTTTTCCCAATGGGATGCCGATTACATGGTTAACGAGCAGGAGAAGTTGTATAAAAATTCCCTGGTTGAATTCTTCCCGGATGATTGATAAAATGACCGGTTAACGGAGGACAATATGATTTTGCCAAATATAAAAAAGAAAATTACCCGGATACGCATTATTGTGCCGGCAGTTGTTATCTTGTTGTTGGGCTTGCAGTTCTCTTGCAGCCATCCAGGTAAGGATACTGCCTTTACATTTGTTTTTATGACCGACATCCATCTTCAACCGGAAGAAAATGCTTTAGCAGGGTTAACCAAAGCCATTGAAACGGTCAACCGCTTGAACCCGGATTTTGTAATTACCGGGGGAGACCTGGTAATGGATGTCATGGAACAAAAATTTGACCGTGCAGATATGCTGTATCATTTATACGTTAAAACCCATGAAAAATTTAAAATGCCGGTATACAATACCCTGGGGAACCATGAGCTTTTCGGTATATACGAGAAAAGCGGTATCGACCCATCTCACCCCGAATACGGGAAAAAAATGTTTTCCAAAAGAATCGGGAAAACTTACTATTCCTTTGATTATAAAGGGTGGCATTTTATGATCCTTGATTCCATTGGCATTACCGTCGGTGAGACAGGGAAAAAAACGTACAGGGGTTTCATCGATAATGAACAGATGGAATGGATCAAAGGCGACCTGGCTAAAGTAAAAAAAGACACCCCTATTGTAATCAGTACTCACATCCCTTTTATTACTTCAATGACCCAAATCTATGGCGGTTCCCTCGATGGCAATAAAGAAAATATTGTCGTCAATAACTCGAAAGAAGTCCTGGATATGTTTAAAGAGCACAATTTAAAGCTGGTTTTGCAGGGGCATCTTCATATGCTGGAAGATATTTATGTTAAAGGGATTCATTTTATTACAGGGGGTGCCGTATGCGGGAATTGGTGGGAGGGGGTCTATAAAGAGACGGAAGAAGGATTCTTGTTGATCGACGTTAAAAAAGAGACGGATACCTTTGACTGGGAATACATCGACTATGGCTGGGAGGCTTTAAAGAAGTTGGGCAGCGAAAGCTTAACCCATTCATCACAATAAAGCAAAACCTACAGCCATAAAAGTATTTTATTTTTTAGCAAACGGGTCCGTTTTACCAACGGAAATTGGGCAGGCATGAAACCTGCCCGTGCCTACCACAGGCGATAAACCTGGAATTTAAACCGTTTTAAATCCTATTATACCACTATTTCTTCTTCCTGAGCCACAAGTAAAAACACACCAGTGATACCCAGAAATAGAGGGAGGTGATGGCCCAGCCGGTGACAAAGGGGTGAGTCCACATCGAATAGAACTCCCCGGCTTTATATTTAGCATAAGAACTGGCGACATTAAAGGTAATATCCCCCAACAGCAGGATAATGATCCCCGTCAGGATCAAAAGGCCGATAAAAATGATACGGTTTGTTTTATCTTTTCCTTTTCGTATCAGGTGCCGCCCCCATACCAGCCCCAGGTAGGTGGGAATAACGGCGACAGCCATTAGGGCGTAGGAAAAGGCGGCCCTTAGTGGTAAATCGTTGAGGTTGTCCACCCATTCCCACATGAAATTGCACTCCCAGGCCGGCCACCCGTTAAAATAGTAACCGGGTGTAGGGGCGATAAAGATCGCCGCATACATTAATACCACCACGTTTAAAAAGGTATTCTTTTCCTTGTCTTCACTCTTTATTAACCCTTTTCCGGCTTCCGCCAGAACCATGCCCGTCATTAATGCTAACGGGATATCCATTGCTAACATGTTAACCTCCTATGTTTCAGCCACAGACTTCAAAAAACATCTGTTGTCTGTGTCCGTCTTGTGTAAGTCTGTGGCTTTTCATGTTTTTATATTAACGTGCCCTATTGCCTCTCTTTTTAAACCATAAGCCTGTTAAGACAGTGGTAATGCCAAGGTAACTCATAATGACCAGCCAGCCGTAAAAGAACGGCGGCTGCCAGAAAGGATATCCTCCGCCGGCGTTTATTTCAGCATATGTGCCGACGTCCCACCATACCCCCCAACGCAGTAAGAAGGGCAGTACTGTCAGTATTCCCCCGACAATTGCACCGTAAACCACCCGTTTGTCTTTTCCTTTCCTGTACCAGTGGTGGGCGAGAATAAATCCCACGTTGCCCAGCAGTACCATGGCGATCAAGAACAGGACATAAAAACCTGCAACCAATGGCCTATTGAAGGGATTTTCCATCCATGCGGTGATATACATAATCTCCCATGCCGGCCATCCGAATAAGAGGAATAACCCGGCCGGGGAAAATCCACAGGTCAGGTACAGGTTTAAGGGCCCCAGCAGTTTGTTTGTAAAGATGTCCGGTTCACCTTTCAGGTATTTTTTTGAAAGTAGTGCAAGTACCTGTCCTACTGTAAAGGCAGCCGGTAAATCCACCTGGATCATGATGAACCTCCTTTTATATTTTTTCACCAACCACTACTTGCTGTCGTCTGCTTCGCGTCTTTCGAAAAGTGATCGATGATTTTTCCTATTTTTACCTTCCCTATAAACGCACAATCATAAAATATAAATATAATAGATTAAAAAAGAATAGTCAACTATTTTTTTTATTTTTTTTTGGCCGCGGCGCGGCGATTGAAGTTTGCTCCGACTGTTTGTTCCCATTGGAGCCTTTTGATCATCTCCGGGTTAGGCTTGCATCATGAAAAAAATAGGGACAGGCAAAGATAATTTCTGTTTTTTTATCTTCGGTGGCACAGAGTTTCCCGGCTTCCAGGTGATAATCAGCCAAATACAGGCTCATGCTTCCCATATCAGCTATCTCCTGCGCCTCTTGCAAATCCTGCCGCGCTACTTTAAATTTTTTCTGCCAGCGGGAACATTCGGCTCTGGCCAATAAACCTCTTAAAAGAAATTCCTGATTATTTGCCTTCCGAAGCCCCGCCACTGCCTGGTTCAAATACTCCTCTGCTTTTGTAAAATCGCCGGTGATACCTATAAGGGTCTGCATCATCCAGGCCCGACCAAGGGAAAGTCTGTCAAGGGCAATATCTAAAAGCCTTCCATACTTTTTTGCGATTTTAATAGTATTTTCAGCCCGATCCTCTACCTCACTAAAATTGCCTTGCCCTAGTAGGAGGTCGCAGAATCTAAATCCTTGGATTGAGATAAGGTAGCGATATTCAGGTTCTCGTTTCATTTGCAGGGCTTCCGCCTCCCGGAACCATTTTTCCGCTTCTTCTAAATGATCTAATTTATGGAGGGCATCGCCGAGGGAGGTAAAGGAATATTCTCTAGTGAAACTATCTTCACTTTTGTCGGCATGGGAGACAGCCTGCCGGGCATAGTCCACAGCGTCCCTAACCCGACCCAACGTCAGCATGAGTTCGCTGAGGCTGGAGGCAGATGAGGCAGCATTTTTCCAATCTTGATGACCTGCTTGTAAATCTAAACATGTTTTTATCGGCTGAATGGCTTCCTGCAGCCGCCCCACCCCTCGCAAATCAAAACCCGCTCCGTTTAATACAAAGGCTTTCGCTTCATCTTTCAACCCGGTCGCTGGTTGGCTCCAAGGGATATCAAAAAAATGGGAGAGGACCGCCAAATCCGCTCCAAAGGCTCCGAGTTTATGCACTGCATAACCTTTTCCTCTCATTATTCGTTTAAAATAAACATCATCCAATGCTAACTGGTGAAGTCCGGCAGCACACCCGTGAGCTACAGACGCAAATAGAGGTTCCATTTCCTGTAAGGTGTCGGGAGACTCTTTCTCAGGCAAATTTTTATAATAATGATACAATCGGGAATGGGCTTCTTTCCAGCCGCCGGGATTTTCCTCTCTAAGTTTTTCTGCAAAATGTTCACGGATTAAGGGATGACAATCAATCACATCTCGCTTTCGTGGGTCTATTTTGGATAGCAAATTGGCATCTTTCAAATTGGTTACGGCCAACTGCCAATCTTCTTCCGACAAATCCATCAATTGTTCGGTTATCCCTGGGACAGGTAAATTACCCATTAATGCTTCAATGGTACCTCTTTTAACGGCTCGGTCAAACAATCCCATGATGTACAAGATATTCAATTCCGGCGAATCTCCCAACCACTGCTCATACGCTTCCAGCACGCGACGGGCGTGCTCACTTTTTTTATTTTCCAGGGTAAAGGAAGGAATCTTATCCCTTTTGCGGACATCTCCCTGGTAAACATCGTGAAGGTAATACCCCAATAGGTTCAAGGCCAGTGCATGACCTCCATATTCTTGAACAGCCTGCATAATCTCTTTACTTGGACCTATGGCTCCCAGTTTCCCTAACAATTGTGCTCCGGCCTCAAGCGAAAGGTGCTCCAACAAAATTTCCTTTACCGAAAAATCCATTCTATCAGTCAAATCCGTTAAGGATTCACGGGTTGTAATCACACATAATCCCGGCTGATTACCGGCAAGTTCTTTCAAAAACGTTCTCAATCCATGGTCTTTTATCCTGCCTTTATAGCCTTGCAACTCTCCGGGGGGATATTGAAACGGTTCCAGGCCGTCAAGAATCATCAGTGTCCGTTCCTTTCGTATCAAGTTTACCAACCGCTTAGCTTTTTGCACCACGTCACCTGCCCAAGGTTCCGGATCTCCAAACCATGTAAGGGTATTTTGCATAAATTCATCGGCAGAAACATATTTTCCTTTTTCTGCACCCTGGCTGTAAAAGGACCAGCAATACACCCGTTGGGCGCCACAGTAACCCTGTTGTTCCATTATATTTAGCCAATGGTTCACCAGGGCGGTTTTGCCCACTCCGCCCCAGGCCACCAAAGTTACCACATGGGTATGTTTGTCTTCCCAGGCTTCCTGCAATTGCAGAACCTTCAATTGCGCTGTCAAGCGATTTTTCCATGTTTCATCTTTATGACTGTAGCTGATAAAAATACGTTTCATAACCTTCTTCCCTTGAGGCTAATTCATATCATAAATCGGAAAAAATAGCAAGCGTTGGTAATGCTAAATTTTACTTAAAAATTAAAGTGCACAAGTCAATTAAATAATTTTTTTTATTAATGCCCGGCAAAAGCTGGTTTTATTTGAGAATTACCTTGAACACAAACGCGGGTTATAATATAATAATGATAAATAAAAGGAAATAAAATGAAGCACGCAATATTTCAAGCCGGACGTCCTGTGATTGGCGAAAAGATGATTGGACGAGAAGAAATCCTGGAAAAGGTTGTCCGGTTATTAATTTCCGGGCAGAGTGTTGTATTAATCGCTCCGCGAAGGTTTGGTAAAACGTCTGTTATGATTGAAGCTTTAAACCGGGTAAAAAAGAAAGGATTTTTTACTGCGAATATCGATATCTTTGCCACTCCGACAAAAAGAATCCTGGCAGAACAAATAACGGAATCGGTTTTAAAAAATAAAAAATTAGGGAAAGCTTTCGGGGACCTGCGCAAAAGTATCATGTCTATCCTGAAACAAGTGGAATTTAAACAGGTAATAGAAGAGTTTGAATATATTCTAAGCTTTGCGGAAAAAAACCAGGATGATTCCCTGCTTTTATCCCACAGTATCGATTTTATCGATCAATTTGCCGCAAAAAATAAAAAAGAGATCGTTTGCGGATTCGATGAGTTTGGTGATATTGAAAAAATGGATGGGAAAGAAATTGTAAAATTATTCCGCTCAATAATCCAACTGCAGCAAAATGCATCATATATCTTTTCCGGCAGTCACCAATCAGTGATGGAGCAAATTTTTATCACCTCAAAATCTCCCTTTTATCGCTTTACCCGCGTGGTTGAAGTAAATGAAATTCAACCTCCTATTTTCAAGGATTATATCGAAAGAGAGTTTACTAAAATAGGGGTATCCATTAAATCCCGTGCGTTAGACCGTATCATGGAATTCAGCGGCGGGCACCCTTACTATACCCAGTTGGTATGCAGGGAACTGGAATATCTTTCCTCTGCAAATGTGATAGAGGACGATGATGTTGATGAAGCTATCGAGGAAGCTTTCTGGAGCGAGATCAATTATATCGAAAAAGCCTGGGATGAATTATCTTCCAGCCGTGAACAGATTCAAGTCCTTGTTGCCCTCGCCCAGGATGTGGATTCGCTTTATCACTCATTGGATACAAACCGGGTGAATGTGTCTCGCGCTTTGAGAAAATTGATCTCTAAAGGATCAATCAGGAAAAAAGGCAAAAATTATTCCTTTACTGATCCAATGTTAAGATATTTTATTCGTAAAGACATTTTAAAGTGGGATAAAGACACCTGTATTAGACCTGCACCGGAGAAATGATAAAATAGGACAGCCTGTGTCTGAGACAAGGTGTGTCCTATTTTATGCCTCCGGCGGCCAGGGGGGCTCTTTTCGAGAAAACCGCCCCCCTGGACCCCCCGCAAAAGCTTTTGATAATTTTTCTTTGCACGGCCAGTTTGTATTAATGCGGATGAGGCTGAAGGCTTCGAAATCCCTTTTAAAAGCAACGACTGAGGTATTTTATAATATTCATCATTCTGTTCACCTTCTAACGTTTCGAACTATTTAAAGAAGCCTTCCGGATGGCCCGCAGGGCCTTCTTAGGGTGTGGACGCCGTCCACTTGAAACATTTAATCCATTCCTTCTCTTTCTCCATTGTCAGGGGTTCCGGGGATAATTTCTCCGGCGGCTTTTTCCCCAATCGTTCCCATTTTTTTATGCCTGACGGGTTGTAAGGAAGAAAAACATAGGTCTCGATCTTTTGCTCGATGAAAAATTCGGCAATTTGAGAAAGATTCTCTTCTGTGGCAGTGTAACCGGGTATAAGGGGGATACGGGGTATTATCTTCGCACCGGCTTCCACCAACTTCTTAAAGTTCCGGAGGATGATGTGGTTGCTTTTCCCTGTGTACAGTTCATGCTTTACCGGGTCCATCAGTTTGATGTCATAGAAGAAAAGGTCGATAAAAGGTAAAAGTTTTTTTTCAAATGTTTCATAATTAAAATAACCGCAGGTTTCCACGGCAATATGGATGTTTTCTTGCTTGAGGATGCTTGATACTTCATGGATATAGTCGATAAACAAAAGGGGCTCACCGCCGGAAAAGGTGACCCCTCCTGAAGAGGTCCGGTAGAACACGTTGTCCCTTAAAATGAGCTGCGCCAGTTTCCGGGGGGGGTAATACTGTCCGGCGGTCTGCCGTGCCAGGGAGTTGCAGCCTGTATCGCAGTTGCCGCATTTTATACACCGTTCCGCATAGAACATCATCTCTGCTTCAAGGTGCCGGGATTCGGGGTTCTGGCACCATAGGCAGCGTAAGGGGCAGCCTTTGAAAAAAACAACCGTTCGTATGCCCGGGCCATCGACAAACGAACCCCTGGCAATGTCGAAAACAAGAGGAGTCATCAAAAACTGTACTTGTGCTGCAGGTGTTTGGCCATGTAGGCAAATTTCAGCAAATAGTTTATATTACCTTCCCAACTGATCTTATTTTCCAGTAAAAATTCAAACACATCCGGGTTTTTTGCCATTAAAAACTCCCACAAGGCTTTCCCGTCTTTAAAAATTACCGTGACATTGGTATCGGGGATCGTTTTATTTTTCACCTTCATTTTGTTGTTTTCAAAAATAGCCGAAGCGGCAATTTTCCCGTCCTGGCTTTGAAATGCATACCTGGCGTTGAAACCCTTGATATTTCTCCTGTACTTGCGATCAAGCCGCAGTATCAACCGGACAGCTTTGAGCAACAGCTCCAGGAAATCGTCCAGCAGGTTTGTTTCAATGCCTTTGATAATCTTTCCTATCGTTCGTTTCAATGAAAATTTTCGGAATGGTTTTAATATAGAGTCCATTGTCTTTTACCTCCTCCGGGTTATCCCTCATAGGGTACGGCTTTCCCGGTATCCAGGTCGTATTGGGTCCGGGTAATCAACTCATGTTGCATGGCCGGGTTTAGATCTTTAAAGTAAGCAGAGTAACCGGAAACCCTGACGATCAACTCCGGGTATTTTTCCGGGTGCTGCCGGGCGTCTTCCAGGGTTTCATAGGTTTGAACGTTATATTGAACCTGCATTCCCCCGGAATTAAAGTATCCCTCCACCATATCGGAAAAACGGCTTTCGTATTTTTTTTCGCTGCCATTATTGGCGGGTTCCGGGGTATATTTCATATTCAGGGCAACACCGCCGGGGATCGATTCACTGCCCAGCTCAGCCACGGATTTATAAGCGCCGGTTAAATCTTTGGCACATTGAGAGGCCGGGGTAATACCACTGGAAAATACCTCGCCGGCTTTCCTACCGCTGGGAAGCGCCTGGCCGATTTTTCCCAGTCCGGCATGGTTGGTCATGGTCCAGAAGGCCGGCCTGTATTTGCCGCCCCGGTAATTGGTATGACTTTGGTAAACATCATAGAGAAACCGGATCAGCCGTTGAGAGTTTTTAACGGCAACAGGGTGCTCCTCGCCGGAATCGTCCATACCGAATTTGGGCGCTTTATTCTTTATATAGGCATGAAGGTCTTCATAACCTTTAAAGTTCTTATCCACCGCTTCTTTCAATTGGGGCAATGTTACTTTTTTGTTGGTGTAAACCGCGTCTTCGATTGCATTGAGGGAGTCGCACACATCGGCGAAAGCGATGTGGGTGGCGCCGGAAGAATTGTA
>Ga0114923_10003890_pt1 | contig 10026 bp, 11 predicted proteins | sample SumtaG_FD_89578 | JGI IMG/M metagenome (GOLD analysis project Ga0114923, IMG submission 89578) | Deep subsurface microbial communities from Indian Ocean to uncover new lineages of life (NeLLi) - Sumatra_00157 metaG | ecosystem: Environmental > Aquatic > Marine > Oceanic > Sediment | place: near...
ACCATCATCCGGGCGGCCAGATCGGTCAGGCGTTGGTTGTGCTTGCGGTGGTCAGTCATGGTGCTAGCCCACCCGGTATGTGGTTGGTTCTGGGGGCGGTGCTTGCGGCTTGCCAGTATCTTGGATTTTGCGTTCGTATTCACCGCACCACTTATCGGAGCCCGTGCTGGGCCAGATTCCTATCTTGCGATTGTACGTCGTGCCGTCCTTCTGTACCCGCGCCGTATCGGGTATCGCCTCTTCGATGGTCGGGGCTGTCTTTCGACACTCCTCTTGGCGCCAGAATTTGCAGTTGTCGCACGATTCATCGATGACGTAATTACTCATCCCACCTTCTCCCTCTCAAACCGATCCAGCGCCGCCTTGTATTCCGGCCCAAGATCCTCATCCGGTAAGCCGGCCGTCAAGCTCGGGTCAAGCATCGGGCTCGACCAGCACCTACAGTTCGGCCCCGCTGGGAACCGCGGCAACGGCTCACCGTCCCGAGCCACGAACCCACCCGACGCCGACGACCGGAAGAACTTCTTTTTCTCCCACCGCTTGTGCGGGTCGGCACTGGTGGCACCTCGTACCTTGGAATCGTTCGCCGTGAAGGTCTCGATGCCGACGATCATGTCCCCGGCCTCTTTCCACGACTCACGAAGCATATCCTCGGAGACCCGCGCCGTCTCAGTCCGAGCGATCCGCACAGCCTTGAATCGGACATTGCCCACCAAGTGCTCGATCTCGCCGCTGAGGCTCTGCCAGGCCGCCGATACGTCCACATTGGTCGATAGGTACCGCCCGATACTGTCGCGTAGCTCGGACAGTTCTGGCGTAATCACCGTCTTGATACGGCTCATGGCGTCCAGGCCATCGGGCCAATACGTGTCCTCCAGGATCGCGTTTAGTTCCTCGGGCGTCGGGCTGCCGAACTCCAATTCCCGTATCACGGCCCTGGTCTGCTCGGCCGTCAGTTCGCCGGATAGGATCCGCTGGAATGCGTCGTCCTGCGAGATATCGGGGGTGAACTCGAGCAAGCTCGAGCCGGCAGTCGATTCTGTCGACAGCAGCGAATGCACCGGAAGCACCCTACGCAACCACGCCGGTATAGGCACAGCCCGGACGAATCGCGTGGTAGCCGAGTCCCACGACCAGAGGGCCGAATCGCCCAGCAGCTTACGCATCGTCGACGCCCCCTCTTCCGGGGCAGCAAATAGAATCTTGTCCGTAAGCAGCCTGACACGCTCTGTATTGCGTACTTGCGGCCCGAGCACTCCGAACAGGTCTCGGCCGATCCGGTTAGCCCAGCGGGCCATAGCGAGCGAATTCGACACAATCTCGCGGTCTCGGCCACGGTTGTGCGAGCGGTTGAATGTTTCGAGCTTTTCGGTGGGGGTGGTCATGGTTTCCGGACGAAGCAGAAAATGATAACGCATACGACAACGCTAGATACAACGGACACTACGAATACAGTCGACTCACTCATCCCTCTTCCTCCTCGTCGATAGCTCGTATCTCCCCTGCGATGGCCTGAAGTTTCGCCGACGCCTCGCAATGCCACTCCTTGCTGCGCCCAGCGCCAGATGCCACCGCCCGTGCGATGTTGTCTATCCTGTCGGCTCGGCCCTCAGTAATCGGCGTTACGTTACTCATCGTCTTCCTCCCCACCTTGCCCGCTTGGTGGTTGCTGTTGCGTATTCCCCTGCCCCATTATAGCCGAAAGGTCCATATCGCCAAACGGGTCCATTTTCTCCCGCTGTGCGTCGATCTTCTCGGTCTCACTCTCAGGGTCGAGATTGTTGCGGATCTGCATCGTCTCAATGGACATAACCTTGTTGTTCAACAGGATCTCATCCGCCTGCGTTTCCTGTAGCCGGTCGCGCGATGCCACGTTCGGCGGCGTGACGTCCACTTCCATCCGCTCGCGGTTCTCCAGCGATAGCTCGCCTGACTCGACAGCCAGGTCAAGCACCCGGTCCATGACCTCCTTATCTTCCTCGATCATCGTGGCCTGTAGCCGCTCAATCATCTTCACCGCCGGCCCCTCAGACACCAGCGTGCTGCTGTAGTTCGCGTTGCTCGCATCACTGGTGAACATGAATTCCGGCATCACCACACGGCTGGCCACGGCACGCAATTCGGCCTGTACGACGACAACGAACTTCGAGGCGTCAATGCCAGTGGCCGGGAATTCGTATTCTGTCGTGCTGGGGGCGTCCAGGATCGTACCGGGCGGATAGTTGCGGTGATAGGTCGTCGGCTGATTGCCGTGGGCCACCGAGAAGTTTGCTTGACCCTGCGTCCATGCGGTGGCCGTATCGCTGGTGATTCCCGCCTGCTTGCGGATCATCGCAATCGCTGCCTGGATGCTCGCCACAACGCCCATGTTTCGCAGAAGCTTCTCGACGCGGACAAGGTTCTTACGCACCGGATAGAACAACGGCACGCCCCGTTTGACCGTCATATCGACGTTGGCTTTGCGGTGCTGGATGTTTTTGGCGTCTACTGGCGTGCCGTCGATCCAGTAGGCTCGGACGGTTTCTACGTCATCCGCATCCGTAATGATGCCGAGGGTCTCATTCGCTTCCTGGCGTTCTGGTGGCGTGACAACCTGCCCCGGCTCGACGAATCGCACCAGCACCGTGCCCTCGATCGGCTCATCCTCATCGGTCGCCGGCCCCTGCGGGAAGAACCGAAGGAAGCATTCCCCGTCCCGGTCCTTCCGAAGCTGAATCTCTTGCTGTCGACGCTGCCACTTATTCTCTTTGGTGAATCGGTCAATGGCCGCTTGTGCGTCCTTCAGGGCCTCCTCGGGCACCTCCTCGTCCGGCTTGCTGATGACCTCGTAATTGTGGCCGCTACCGATGATGTAGTTGATCCGGTTCTCGTGCCCGCCGATGGCGAATTCGTTGGTCATGGCCAGTTGCCGGCCAGACTTGCGCATGTCATTCAGGGCACCGGGCGTATCCATTGCCCATGAACAGCAGCTTGCGTTGGTATCGAGCTTGGCCCATAGATCGCCGTCAGGCCCCATGCACGCCTCGTTAGGGTCAACGAATGTGTCGCTGATATCTGCGAACGCTTCTAGTAGCGACGTCTCGGCCTTGACGCGGCGGGATTCCAGTTTGGCCAGCATAGCCTGGTAGGCTGGATCGACGGACACCGGCTGGCTGGCACTGACGCCTTCCAAAATGATTCCGTCTATGGTCGATACGCTTTGTGATTCGTACATTATCCGATTCTCCCGACGACTTCAGGCCGTCCGCCGACGACTCGGTCCCGTAGTGTCTTGATTGCCAGAGCCAGGCCGTCTGGGCCGTCGTCGTGGTCTGCGTTTGGAAACGACCTCATTTGGTCGAACAGTAGCTGTGTGTGTGGCGAGCCCTTGCGTAGCCTTAGCTTGTCGCGTGCCAGTAGCGGCGTGATCTCGCGTTCTATGCGGATTTCCTTATTGCCGACCGCAATGTCCGGGAAGCACACGCAATCGAATAGGCCGAGTTCTTTCGTCTTCTCGGTCAGCATCCCGCCCAGTAGATCCTGGAAGCCGTTGGCCTCACAGCAGAACGCATTGGGCTTGTAGACATTCCACCACGTCAGTGCGATCTCGACAAGCTCGGGCGGCGGAACGCGAATCAACCGCGCGTCGGCGTATACGAGCCCGTCAAGGAGCCCTACGAACACAATGGCCTGGTAGTCCCCCCGGGTTTTGTCTTTGCCCATCGCCGGGTCGAGTGCCATCGCTGACGCCTCGAACGTATCCGGCCAGTCTTCAGCCCATAGCCCCTCGAAGTATTCAGCCGGCCACGAGGATTCGCCGAACTGGCCTGGACGCTGCTGGTACATCGCGCCCCACCAGTAATCGGTCTTGTCCTTCCGTGTTTGCTCCAGGACGCTCAAGGGCCACCTCTCAGGCCATAGGGCCTCGCCGGGCTGGCGGCCCATTTGGTCGTTCTGTTCGGCTATGGCGGGTAGGCTCAGTACCGTCCAGCGTCCACCCTCCTCGACGCGGCCCTCGTGTTTCAGTAGTCGGCCGGCTAGGTCGTCATCGTGCCATCGGGTATTCATTAGGGCCACACGGCCGTGGGGCTCCAGCCGCGTTGACGCTGTCGATTGCCACCAATTCCACACCTTCTCGCGATAGACCGGGCTGATAGCCTGTTCGTCGTTCTTCACCGGATCGTCAATGATGAATAGGTCTGCACCAGAGCCGGTTATCGGCCCACCGACGCCTGCCGCTTTGAGTCCGCCACGATGCCCTGCGATCTGCCATTCCTCCTTGGACCGCATATCCTTCGATACCTCTATACCAAAGTGCTTAGGCCCAAACTCTATCAGCAGATCCCGAGCGGCTGCGCTGAATCCAGAGGCGAGGCTATGCGTGTGGCTGGTCATAATCACTTTAGCGTCAGGATGCGTTCCGATGTACCATGCTGGGTAGTGCTGCGATATCAGGTACGACTTACCGTGCCTTGGGGGCATGAACACCATAAGGCGGTCAATGCTTCCTGTTTCCGTTGGCGTGTCCGTTTCCATTTCCATTAGAGCCCGGTCGACCATTGCCAAGTGCTTTGACATTTCCCAATTTGGCGTGACCGTTGCCGCCCAGATCGCTGGCGTGAACGTCTGATTGGCACATTCGATTGCGGATGTAATCGGCATAGCCAGGGTCTTTCTGTAGCTCCTTGCGGATTGTCGCGATGTCCCGCGAGGTCTCCACCTTCGCTTCGTCCTTCGTTTCGATGTGCTGCTTGTCTTGCTGACCGAGGTACTGTTTGCCCAGCCAGATCATCATTACGATGTTGCCCTTGTTGGCCGCCTGTAGCTGCATTCTCCGAATTGACATCTTGAGGTTTTCGTGGCCTTTGCTGATTGTCGTTCGGAAACGGCTATTCAGCGTGGCCTTGCTGCAACCGACGATTGCCCCTATTTCGGCGTAGGTACAACCTATCTTGGCGAGGTTCTCTACTTGCTGTTCGTCTATCTGCTTCGGTGGTCTGCCTGTTTTAGCCATTAGGCTTGCCTCGGTTCTAGTCCCATGTCGGTCATGCGTTGCAGGATCACCGCGCAATACTTGGGCTCGATCTCAATCCCGTAGCAGATCCGGCCGAGTTGTTCGGCGGCTACCATCGTGGTGCCGGAGCCGAGGAAGGGGTCAGCGCATACCTCTCTGGGCTTCGTATTGACCTTTAACGGTCGAGCATACGCCTCGACAGGCTTCTGCGTCGGGTGTGGAGCGTCGCCCTCACGTCCCATCTCCCACACGGTTGTCTGCGACCGATCACCGTACCACGGGCACCTATGTCCCTTCCGCCACCCGTAGAAGCAGAGCTCATGCCGCCAGTGATAATCGCCGTGGCCGAGAACCAAGGATGGCTTGACCCAGATGATTTGTCTGTGAATCAGAATGTCTGCTGCTGCTGCTGCTGCTGCAAAAAACCCCTGCGTTAACTGGGCGTGCCACAGGTACCAGGCTGCGTCATCACGCAGGGAAGGCAGCCACGCCGTAAACGTCGCCTCCAGGAATGCCTGTAGCTTCGGCCCATCGTTCTCGTCATTCTGTATCGTGTCTCCATCTCCGGTTCCCGTCTCATCATTGTAAGCCACGCCATAAGGCGGGTCGGTGGCAAACAACGACGCCTTCTCGCCGCCCATCACCAGTTCAACATCTTCTGCCTCCGTCGAATCCCCGCACAACAGCCGATGCACCCCAGCCTTGCCCTGGATCTCCCACAGTTGCCCCCGCTCCGTCTTCCATTGCTCTTGCAATTCCGCCGCCCGATCCACCTGGGCCTCGGGTGCATCCTCGCCGTCGGCCCCCGGCTCGAATAGGTCAATCCCATTCTGCCCGGCCAAGTCATCCAACATCGCCTGCAACCCCTCGTTGTCCGTCGAGATATCGTGCAGCAGCTTGCCGAGTTGATCCTTGTTTGTCTCGGCCAGGGCCGCCATCGGGTCCAGCGTAGCCAGTAGTTTGTCCGCTTCGGCATCAGTCAGGTCCACGATCAGGACCGGCACTTCCATATCCGGTGTCGTCTCGGCCCGTAGATGCCCATCGAGTAGCTCCAGCGTCCCGTCGGCAGCCTCGCGGGCTATCAGAGCGTCTGCGTAGCCGATCTCGGCCAACACGCCGCGTAGGGCATCCTGTTGACTCGATGGATGGATCCGCCAGTTCTTAGGATTGGGCCGTAGCTCGCTGGCCTTGACCCGTCGCAGTTCCTTGATTCGGTCTCTGATCTTCACCGCACCCCCCCCACTTCCCCGGCCGTCTGACCGGTTACGAACTGTTCCCCCACTGCCACGCCAGCCGTCACCGCCTGCCCGGCACGTTGCCCAGTCGGGAATATCTCTGCTTTCGGTATGCCGTACGGCCCGTCCACAGGTGGCCAACTCGGCCAGTACCGTGGGGCGAAATACCGAGGCGCGAAATACCGCCCGAAATACTGCCCATACCCCGTCGCCACAAGGGTGCCTGGGTACAGCCAGAGCAGCTGCCGACGATCGGCCGCATTATCAAGCGATCCATCCGGGAACGGCAGCACGCTGGGCACTGGCAGCCCCAGGCCGATCATTCCGAATCGTTCGTTGATTGTGTCAAATGCCATGTTTACGTATAGGTCACTGTTATGGGTTCACCGACCATCGCATTCACGCTAACCGCTTCGCCGATAGAATACACAATCGTGCTCAATTCATCGCACAACGCTCGGGCCTCCTCAATCGTCAAATCCAATTCGACTTTACCCGCCATCACATGAATCGGCTTGCACATGTCTCCCTCTCCTACGCTGGTGGCGTGAGTGTCAACGGCGCAGACCGATTCCCGGCCCGGTCCACTGTCGCGTCTATCCGCGTCGTCGTATTGCCGCCCCCCTTGATGATCACATTCTGCGTCCCCGCTCCAGACAGCAAGCCGGTACATGCCGCCAATATCAGGGCTTGTGCCTGTCTGTCGCTGATTCCGGCCTCGATTATTCGCATCGGGTCATCCTGCGAGCCGAATACGAGATCACCCGGCGATGGGGCCGCACCCGAGAAGAACACGACGTTGTATCGTAGGGGCGTCGTCAGGGCAGGCCAATCGGCCAGGTAGAGCCCCGTCAGGGTGGCATCGCTGGTTTGCTCCTCGGTCATGTCGATAAGGGCAGCAGTCCACCCGGCATCGTCTAGGCTCACGGTCGTGGCCAATGCTGAACCGCTGTCGTCCCATAATCTGCCATCTTCGGCGACGATCAGGGCCTTCAACGTCAGCCCGCTGGTTGCTTGTATTTGAATTTCGTTCGCCATGAGCGTGCCCTATTATAAATCGAACAACATATGCTTAACGACACCGCCGCGGTTGTGAACCAAGTACCGCGTGCCTGCGTTTTCCCAGATCATCGCTTCCGCGTCGTCGATCTCTTGCGCCCCAGTTCCTGCCACGGGCAAAGTGCCTCTGCTGAGTTGTCGCGGCTTGAACCGTGCCAGTCCAACGAATTCCAAGTTCCCTGACGCGTTGATTCTGACGTGGTTATCCTCGCCACCGATTTCGATCCAGTGAACTCCGAGGGCCAAGAGCGAGGCAACTATCATTTCCCCGCGAGGTCCAACGCCGAATCCAGCACCGCCGAAAATGTCGCCGACCTGGAATACAGTTTCCCGCAGGTCGAGGGCCTGCTTGCGTGTCACAATCGGCATCGACTTGTCTTGCGTGTGCTGTATGATCCGGTCTAGTGCTGCTGCGTCGTCGTCGTTGATTTGATGGAACACTATTTCGAGCCATTGGCCGGCCGTGTAGACGTCGTCAATGAGTGCCTTTATAGCCGCTTCATTCGTGGCCAAGTCGCCGGCGGTGGCCGCTGCACTATCTGCCGTCAGTAGGTGCGTATCAAGAACCGACCAATTCCGTTGTGTCAATGAAACTAGCCTGCCTCTGGCCGAACGGTAATACCGCGGAGATATACCGCGCGACAATTCACTGCTGGACGTACCTGGATAGGCGAAACTTTCAACGGTTAACCCTTGAGCCCGCAGCGTAGCTAGACTGTCTCCCATTTCTGTGATTATCGTGGCTTCATTAGCCGCCGCCAGTAGCTGCCCTGTGACTGAATGGCTGATGATCTCCCACCCAGCGTCTTCGAGTTCCGCGATTTGCGACCAGGTCAGCACGGCACCAGTGCCAACAACAGATGTTATGATGGCGGAACATGCGACTTCGCCCTGCGCAGCAAATACAGCTAGCGCCTTCGTTCTATCGGTGTCGTTTCCGTCGTCAAAGCAGAACGTGACCATCGGCGTACGCGCAACGCGGTACGGCCCCTGCGCCTTGTCAACGTTGATGTTGCCGATGTCGTCCGATGCGTCCAGAGCCGTCAGCCGCATCGACTGAGCACTGGCATCAATTTGCTCGCCCGAGTTTCGCAGTCCGGTTTCGCGCCCCATACCCATTATGTGTACTCCCCTCTGGTCGCGGTACTGCCATCATCCGATACTGTCGACGTCCCGATATCGGCTCCGTCCGCGTCGTTTCGCAATGTCTGCGTCGTTTCCGACTGCGTGATCTTGTTTCGGGCGAGCGTGTAGTTCCAATGAACCATCGTGGAAAGTGACGCCGTGGCTGCTGGTACGCTGGATGGCTCTGTGAATGTGTCCACGCTCATTACGTCGAGCACTTCCGAATTGATATTCGGTCGACTTGTCGTGCCATCAGTCACGGTTGTACCGCTGCTCGTATCAGCCAGCGACGACGATACCCCGTAGAGATTGACGGTGCTTGTAGCCGTGCCAGATATCGCGATAGGCCCTGTAATGCCGTCGAATTGCACGGTTCCTGCGTTGCTGAGCGTGAGCGTTACCGAACGTGTTATCCCGCGAATTTCGACGTTCGCTCCACCCGTCACCACAGTGGTTCCGCCGCCCACAACCACTTCGTGCGACAGCGTGATATCGGCATCTAATGTGTAGGATGCCCCGCCCTTCCAGCCTCGGTTGTTGATGCCAGTGGCCGAGCCGGTTCCCGTCATCGTAAACGTCGGCGTACCGCTTCCAGGCACCAGCGAATAGCACTCGTCGAACACGTATTCGCCAGCACTTCCAACCGTAAATGTTCCCGAGTTGTCGCCGATTCCGCACTTGGATATGAGCGACGGGGGCAGCGTTACGGCACCGATCTGGCACCCGTTGAACTTAGGACGCGATGCCCCGGTTGCTATGCCCGTCACCGATGCTCCGATAATACACGAGTTCGATATTGACTGTCCGCCAAGCGCGAGCGTCCAGTTTGAGTTGTATATCTCGTAGCCGTCCAATGCGGCAAGCAGCGTGACAGACGACCCTGATGCAACGCGCATTCTACTGATCCCGATGGCGACTGCTAGTGCAATCGCATCGGTGATATTGTCCACGGGGTTGTTAACCGTCCCGTTCTCACCCAGCGTTGTGCCCGATGCACCGTTCACCGTGTCTATCCAGATAGCGCCGTCCTGGTAGCCGATCTGTTCATCAAGTTCCCTCAGTTGCCTTCCGCCCGTGTTCGTGATGTTGTGCGTAGCGCCGGTATTGGTGTGGTCGTACCAGTCGTTTGTCACGTCGTAGTTGTTCTTGATGATGCTGGTTGTCCCGCCGTCTTGAATGTCGCCGCTACTGTTCCCGCCAAGCTCATTGCCTCTAATAAATGCGTCGACCGAATCCGAACCGATATCAATCCCCCAGCCAGTCGCACCGTGTATGATATTGCCTGTGATCACGGTGTTGAGTATTGTGCCGTTTTGGATCAATATGGCCGTCCCGGCAGTGTCAGCAAATTCGTTGTCGAAGATGACGTTATTGCTAGCCGTGCCTGCTGTACCGGATATGTGAACGCCCTGGCCGGTCCCTCCAACACCCGTGCCTAGGAAGTGGTTATCGTGGATGCGCATATTCCCGCCGCGATTGGCGTGGATGCCATCGCCTTGCGTATCCATAAACCAGCAATGATGGATTCGATGGTAATCCGCGTCGGTGACGTTCACGCCGTCACCCGCCCCAGTCGCCGCCGTGCCTATTTGCACGCCGCTGATTTCGGCACCA
>Ga0114923_10003891_pt1 | contig 10025 bp, 11 predicted proteins | sample SumtaG_FD_89578 | JGI IMG/M metagenome (GOLD analysis project Ga0114923, IMG submission 89578) | Deep subsurface microbial communities from Indian Ocean to uncover new lineages of life (NeLLi) - Sumatra_00157 metaG | ecosystem: Environmental > Aquatic > Marine > Oceanic > Sediment | place: near...
AGATTACTCTTGATAACTTTCTTCAAGTCATCGGTGAGTTCCTTTTCTCCGGGTTTCTCATCGTTTGGTTTACTTGACCCTTTTTCCTCGAAGTCGGTCAAGCCCTGGGTCTGAATTTTGGTGAAAATATCCTTGGCTTTTTCAATCTGATCACCTTCCAGGGAAAGGAAGAACTCAGTCAGATCATCGCCTTCAACCGGCAAGCCCTGGCCAACTTCACCACCGCCCACCAAGTCAGCAGAAAAACTCTCAAGTTCGCGTTTCTGCAGTTCTGCTTCAACGCGAGTATTGACGACATCAGCAACTTTACTGTCCACATTTTTCAACGCGGCTTCCAGCTGCTTATCAATCGCCTCTGCTACGCCACCTTCTGATTCCAACGATAGCGCAGTGATGAATTCTGCCTTGTCCTCTGCGGACATTTCTTTCAACATTTTTTTCACATCCATATTAGTTACTCCTTCGGATGAATGTTCCTCAATAGCCTGCAGCGCAGATTCTAAATCGTCTGCTTTGGACAAGCCTTTTACTAAATCGAGGATTTTTACTAATATATTATTTTGCTCCGGCTCGGGAGCATAGGTGAATCGGCCGTCTGAAAGTGCGACCGGCTTCATAAGAGGTAAATCATTCTCGTCGCGGATGGCCGGCCAGTTGGTTAGTGTTCCACCAATGATTATTCGTTCTCCGCTTTCATCCCCAAGTACAGCAACCGTGGGAGAAAAAAACCGGCGTTCCTTAGCTTCTAAAATACGCTTTCCTTCGTCATTCCATTCTGGATTTAGAATAACCCTTTTACCATCGCCGCTCAGAGCAGCGCTTTTTATCCAGCCCACCGCGCCACCTTGATAATGACCCATTCCTTCAATGGGAAGTCCTGCGAACACATCGCCTTCTTTTACTTTCTTTGCGGACAATGCGTTTTTGGTTCTGTTGCCAATCTCAATTATATCGGCATCGGAAAATGAAATCTTTCTCCCCCACATTTCAGTAAAATTTCCAGGCGCCAATCCTTCAAACGATTTTTGTTCAGATCCTTGTTCTAACGGAACAAAGTAAAAGTTTTCCAGGCTGAGTTTTTCATTCATCAATTTATCTCCTGTATATAGAACAGTAAAGGCGCGTCATGATTTCTCGTAACGCGCCAGTCCTGGGAGTTTGTCACCGGACAAGGTTATTATCCGTATGTCTCTTGCAGAATAGCACAGAAGTTCTATAATGTCAACCTCCTTTTTCAATATTCGTAATTTCGGTTACTCCTAACGTGATACGGTCAATCCGATTCAGTGCGTTTATTTCAACTGTCCAATAGTGTATTTTGCCGTAGCCTGGTTTTATAAGTTTGATCGAATACTCGCCAGGAGCCAGGCGGTCGCAGATCCTGGCAACAGAAAGCGCAGATTTCGAAACGCCGTTATCTTTACTCATCGGTATATTTTCCCACACTGGCAATTTGTCATACAAACAGATTCGGAGCCTGGCTCCGGCATCGAGCCTAACGGCTGCCATCCCATATCAGCAAAATAAACACAGTCCGCACAATGTTCAGCGTATCCAAGAATACGCTTTTCTTCTGTATACTCTCCGCTGTCCTTATGAGCCTGGGTCAGCGCATCCCAATACGCGGTGCGCGTGCTATTGATATACATTTTGGATCTGGCCGCAACGTATTCCGGACTGAAATATCCTGACATTATTTCATGTGCGAATTTGTCCAGGCGTTCATACTGAAACCGCAGCCGGCCGCCAGTTCTACCCCAATCTGTCGCGGTCATCATGCTGCGACCGCCCTTGCCAGCAATAGCTGAAATGATGTGTTGCTCCTTGATCATTGCAGCCATGCTACCTTGCCATTCCGCGATTGTGATAGTTCCTTCTGCCAGCTGCACGACCAGGGTTTCAACCGAGGTAACATAAACCTCAGCTGCCATGCCTTCCAACACTGCCAAGATCTCAGCGTGTGCGATTATTACACCGGCTAGAATGTAATCAACCGCGTCCGGGTCGAATTCCCATTCGTTGTCGTCACCCTGAAATAGAAGTCGAACAAACGTTCTAACTTTGGGAAATCTCCTATTCGCCGGCATTCTTCACCTTCGCTTCCAGCAGGCCGCGAAATTTGGGATAAAACTCATCGCAGAACGCATTGAACACGTCAATGGCTTCAGTAATTTCTTCCTCCGATACAAACTGATTCTCACCGGTGGTTACAAAGGTCGGCTCACCTTTTGGGTTCACGTTTTCCAGATTGGCAATCAGGGTCAGAGCTTCCTCTACTTCCTTTTCAGTCGGGAACCCAGGCGCTGCCTTGGCCTTCGCTATATCCTTGCCACCCTCCGGCTGCTCAGTTGGTAATACCCTGCTGCGCTCGCGGATCATAACCGCATCTTCTTCGCTCATCGGGAATATTCCACTGAATGCCGTCAGGAACTGAGCCAGGTTAGTAAGATCAATTATTTTCTTTACCTCACTGGCTTTTAGCTCGGGGTAGGCCGTTATATTCTTGAATTTGTCGCCGTTCACCAGCCGTAGGTATCTGGCCAGTTGCCGGCCGGTCTGTTTCGCAAATCCGCCCATGATCGCGTTGAATGCAGCTAAGTAAATCGCTGAGTGATCAGACGCTGCAGAATACGAGCCAGTATCCGCAGTCGTGGCCACAGCAATAAAGTGAGACGCGAAGATCTGCAGAATTACCATTCCATAATAGGAAATTGTCTTGAGTAGATCCGCAGCCGCGCCAAATGTTACATCTTCCAAGACGAAAGTAAACTGGTCTTCAATCTCAGTTGCGTAGCTCCCCTGCGCTGCAGTCATTAGTGCTTTGGCCGTTTCTTCTAGCTGAGATTTAGCCTCATCTGACAGCTTTGCTTTCACGGTAAACTTTACATGGCCAGACGCATGTTCAAAGCCCATTCCCTGCACAATTTCCAACGCGTGCTTTATTCTTCGCAGCCTGGCCACAGCCTGGAACGGAGACAGTCCTGTTGGGATGGTCTGGTCACCGTACACCAAATGTAAACAGTTGGCCAGGAGTAAATCAACCGCTTCCGCTGGCCACACGCGCTGTACCATGACATTAGGATCACCGGTATCGGTATACTTCCACTTTTCCAAGGTAGACTGATCGCGCCAGGCCAGCTTGCGAATCCCAATCAAACCATCTGTGTTGAAACTCTCCCAAACCTCACCGTCCGGCGCCTTCCAACCCTCAGCGCGCAATCCAGGCACGATTTCCCACACGCCCCAACCCATGAACGGAATCTGCGTTATCAAGGTTTCCTTCCACTTTTCCAGATCAATGTCGGCCAGGCAGCTATTCAAGAACTCCGTGAATTCCTCATCTTCCGGCGTTGCATCTTCAACTGGCTCATATTTCAATTTTACATCACGCGCCGTTGAAGTGTAGAGCATCCTAACGATTGTGATTTCTGGATTGGTGCGCCGGATCGTGTCGAATTCCTCCCAACACTCCGGCCAGGAGAAGTCGGTATTCACTATCCCACTTATCAATGTTCCCCAGGCTGATTGTGTGCTGCTACCCTTTTCTTCAAATTGAACAATCGGTATTTCGGCCATAATTACCTTCCTTCCCTAAGCGTATTTATTGACAAAATCTTTCACCTTTCCAAGCCCATCCAGGCTAACCTCTTTTACCGGTTTGGGAGTGTGACCTCTGAACTGCCACCAGCCAACGGCAATCGCTGACATAGAATCCGGTAAATGTCCAGATCCACCCGACATATAATCTTTAGTTGCCATCAGCCGTAATTCGTCATACTCATATTTGATCATCGGCGATATCATCTCGTCCGCTTCAATCGCGCCAATAGCAAAGTTTACCATTTCTATTCTGTGTTGGCCAACCAGCTTCTCCCCAACGGCATATACTTTCAAATAATCGTCCACCACATCACCAACGCCAGTGGCATCATGCGAAGCCCAAGAGTTGTAACGCTCAACCTGTAACTCAAATCGTTCAACCATCTTTGGCCATTCCTCGCGGCCGCACCGTTCCCAGGCAACCGTCCTGGCTGGAATGCAGTCTGTCCTAACCGTGCGGATAACTGAGTAATGTAGATCCTTCGCCCAATCGCCCATGGTGTAATACTCAGCACTAGCTGAAACTGTATCCGGCTCCTCAAACTCGTAGTAAACGCCCAACTCACCAGGAACGGCCGGATAGTCCTTGAAATAAAATTCTTCAACGCCGACCCCGAACATCTTCTCAACAGATTCTGTCATAATAGCACGGTCAGTTGAACTAGGCTCCTGCAGGTCGTATTCGATCAACCATGTTCGTGCTGTTACTTCGGTACGCTTTCCTTCTACCTCAGACGGTGGCAGCCATCCATCTATAGGGTTGGAGGTTTCCTGGTATCCCCATTCGTGAACCGGCCAGCCTTTGTCCTCAGCGCGCCGCAACACTTCTGTCATCATTCCATTGGGGTTATGATGCGTGCTGCTGACGGTAGTCTGCGCTGGAATTAGAATGCCACCATGGCCATCGAACCGCGACATGGCCTGGCCAGTGGCTGCCTCATATACTATCGCCGGCATTTCGTCTACCTCATCCAGGCGCATTCGTTCAGGGTGGCCACCACGCGCTGATCTGGTAGAAGCCATCAGTGCTTCGATTGAGTTGCCCCAAATGAAGTCGCTTATAATCACTTTGGGCTCACCGAGCCACATACTGCGAGGGCAGCTTGGCTTGTTATAAAAGGTATTGCTGATGTATTCCTGAACACGCTTAGACTGTTGGCCAGATCCACCCAGGACTTTGACGTCTGCCTTGAGTGTCAGGGCTTCTACTAATGACAGCAGCGCCATGAGATATGACTTGCCTCCGAACGCTCGGCTGGCCTTCCAGACAACCACGCGGTGATAGGCAAAGTAAGAATCACAGAACGCGCGCCAGGGTGTTGAGTGACCCGGGACGACCACAGTATCTGGAATGGTTATCCCAAATGTGTGCCAGATGAACTCACGCAGCGTGTCCTCAGTTAGAATAGGGAGTTTGAATTTATAGGCCGTGGCCGGCGCGACCCTGCGCTTCTGATTAGAGGCCAGGACTTCTTCTATAGTAGCCTTCCGGCCAGTGGTGGTAATTACGGTGCCGTCAGTCATGCTTTATTCTTCAATAGTTTTAGAATCTCGTCAAGTTTGAGATTGAGTTCTACTATTGGGTCAATTGGATTTATATAAACAGGTGGCCAAGTCTCAAACCCACCAAAAGAACCAGGGCAGTTATGGGTTGTATTATTCTGAACAAATGCACCACAGTTGCCACACTGCCAATACTGCCAATCATTCGATGCAGTAAAGTAATCAAAGTTTGTTTCATAATTTAACATAATCTTATCCTTGTCTACTTCTTGCTTTCTTTGGAATGTCTCGCCGCCGCATCGTCAAACACGAATATAGTAATCACATCAGGCTCAGGAACATCCTCACCCTTCGCGTCAGTCTTGGCAAACTTGATCGGCGCGTCCAGACCCAGGATCTTGTTACGCTGCTGCCATATATTCCGCACCTCGGCAGTATTGCCTTTCCTCCACGCAATCGCCTCAGCTTCACTCAGCGCCGCCAGTTGCTGCGCCAACCATTCTGACGAAGCTTGGGAAGTTTTATCCCTCCACTGTTGCCGGATATATTTTATATCATCGTTGACAGTTTTCAAGGAGAAAGGCTTGCCAGTTTTAGGATTTATCAGACGTGGTTCGGATCCAATAATTAGACCAAGTTCATTTTTTATATCAACTATCTTTCCTAACCAGGCTTCAATCTGTCGTTGCGTTATACCTGGTCGTTTTACTATAAGTTCCGCAACCATAGATCGCCGTCTATCCATAACTAACTGTGCATCAATATTTACATTATGAGTAGATGTCATTTTGTATAACCCCTATTGTAACTAGAATATTTGTTCTAAAGTTCTAAATTCTAAATTTATTATTTATGAATTCCTTTGATTGAGAAATAAATAGAATGTTATAGAACGTTTGCCCTGAATATAGCATTTTTGTTCTAGTCTGTCAATAAATATTCATCAAATCAGGTTTTATAAACGGAGACCAACTGTTGCAAAAGACTGGACATTTTTAGCTTAGTTTGATATCATTGAAATACACCCTAAAGGAGGCCAAAAGTGAAAGTAAATCCTGATAGTTTACCGCCTGTAATTGAGCCAAAAGAAGAAGTAAAATCCATATTTTCCACCACCAGACAGCAGCTACAACAAGCCGGCATGGATTACCGAAAGGCTTTTCATGACATGAGAAAAGATATGACCTGCCTGAAAGCCGAGGCTGCAATTATTGATCTGCAAACCAAGCACCTGCAGGAAATGGCAGACGTGTCTGAAAAACTCCACAAAGTTCAGAAAAAATATCACGAGATAATGGACGCAGCCAGGGACGTAATCCGACCCCATGTTTTAGAATCAAAGGCCGGCGTGATCGTTGGAGATTTTGAAGCCAAATTCAAAAAGGGCTCAGTTTCGCGCAGCTGGAAAAGCATTGCTGAAACTTTCAAGCCTAAGATCAAAACGGAAGCCTGGGACGAAGCGGTGGATAAACACACTAAAATTGGAGATCCGAACGTCACCTTCAAGGTGAAAATTTAGGAGGCCGCCCGAGCTTGGCTTCAAACTCCACACACTCCACACAATAGAAGAAAACGGATATGATTGAAAGCTCGGATAACGGAGGGAGGCTGGCTAACAGTCGGCTTCCCTTCAATCTACTCGGGAGGTATAAATGGAAACAAATCTAATATTCCCTGCAATTTGCGGAGGCTGGTTTTTATTCATGGCTGGTTTTCTTACGGCTGGGTTATTGGCTGCTGCCAAAAGGGAAAGGAAACCGTTGGGTAGTGAGGATTATTTAGTCAAATTATTCAAGCCCATTATCAATGAAGACTATCTTCACACCGAATCTGGAGACGATCACATTCTTATTTACATGCCTTTTTCTGAGTGGCAACCTATAAAAGATTGGCTTGACCAAAGAATTGACCTTCAAGAAATCAATACATTGAGCGAGGGTGAGATTATTTTGTCTGTGCGTGATGCTGATAGTTTTCCTGTACCAGATTATTACATTTCAACCTGCAGAATAGCCAATGAAATGGAAGATAGATTTATCAACACCTGTCGGAATTGCGGAGAGGAAGATTTACAAGTTTTTCTTGTTCGCAATGGCCTGCTGGCATCTGGAAGCTGTCCAACTGATAATAAAACCTTCCATGAGCTAACGGAAATAAAGAAGGGCAAATCTGAATGATCGTCACCTGGAAAGAGTATTGGACTAACCAAAGGAGAAAAGAAACCATGGCTATTGGACAGCAGGGTATTTTATTTGACATAATCGATGAAAGAATACGGCAGGACAAAAAATGGGGTGATCAATCAGATAAGAATAATTATATTTGGTTAGCGATTCTAACTGAGGAAATTGGAGAAATCGCTGAGGCAATTTTAAAAGAGGTTTACTGGCTCAAAGGCAGAAAAGAACTTATCCAGATCGCCGCCGTAGCTATTGCCTGGATCGAAAAGTTGGATAAAGAACATGGCCAGAAATCGGAGGATAACCAAAAGGAGAATTTATAGATGACCAAATGGGAAAAGTAATGAATAAAGATAAACTATTACTGGTAAATGCCAATGCTCTGCACATTCCACTAGCCAACAAGTCAATTCAAACTTGTGTAACTTCTCCCCCTTATTGGGGACTGAGGGATTATGGCACTGCTATATGGATCGACGGGGATAATCCAGCATGTGAACACTTACAATCTCGAAACGCCGGCGAAGAAACCAGTACATTAGAGGGTGGTCAAAAAACTAATTCCCATAATCAGGAGCCCTATAAAAGTTATTGCAGAAAGTGTGGAGCAATCAGAATAGACAATCAACTCGGGCTTGAGAAAACACCAGAAGAATATGTAGAGAACATGGTAAAAGTCTTTCGAGAAGTGTGGCGTGTTCTTCGTGATGATGGAACGCTGTGGTTGAACTTGGGGGATAGTTATGCTAATAAAGGCGTTTCCGATTCATCAAAGGTGGGGGGATTTACAGGGGATAGAATAAGAAAGGGCGCAAAGGGAATAATGGACAGCAGGCCAAGAGAAATACCACAAGGGTTGAAGATAAAAGACCTTGTTGGTATTCCCTGGCGTGTTGCCTTTGCATTACAAGCTGAAGGCTGGTATCTCAGGAATGACATTATCTGGCACAAGCCTAACCCAATGCCTGAAAGCGTGAAGGATCGATGCACAAAGAGCCATGAATATATCTTTTTATTGTCAAAGAATAAGAAATATTATTATGATGCGGAAGCGGTGAAGGAACCAGTTACGGGAAACGCTCATAGCAAACATAGCAAAGGAAATAAATTAGATCCACCAAAAGGTAACGAAGGAAGGCACAAGGATTGGCATAAATTAACGCCTGATCTGGTAGAGTTCCGCAACAAGCGTACAGTCTGGACCATCACAACCAAGCTATATAAGGGCGCACACTACGCCACGTTCCCGCCCGAACTCCCAGAGATTTGTATCAAAGCTGGAAGCGCAGAAGGTGATACAGTTTTAGATCCGTTCGTTGGATCGGGAACAACTTGCATGGTTGCAAGAATTCTAGGTCGTTATTCAGTTGGGTTGGATCTAAGCACTAACTATTTAGCAGATAACGCCAGAATAAGATTAGAATTAGATAAACTGGATAAATGGATGAAAGGCAAAAATGATAAGAATGGGGAAATATTATTGAACGATTTACCAATGTTTAGTGAGGTAAACTATGACTAAATGGGAAAGAGTACCAGCGTCTGAGATAAAGATCGGATGGGAAAGAGTACCAGCATCTGAAATAAAGATCGGAGACCGGATTCGGTTTTTAGATGTCCGGAAGTCACGAATAGTAACCATGATAAAGAAGTCCAAGAAAGGAGTGACTATTACTGCAGGCCGGCTGCCAGGCGACCAGGTATTGCCGCGTTGGATATGCTCACCCGGGTTTCAGATCCTGCGGATGTCGGTTACGGAGCGTGATCGAATCTTCTTGCAAAACATGAATTAGGGTTGCACCTTCGCCGGATTTCTGTTATAGTGAATATCCAGGCTGGCTTTGACGGCAGCGTACAGAGCTTCTTTATGGGTAGATGGGTCTCGGGAACGTTTGGTCACGTTCCAATAGTTTTTATACGCTGCCGTCAAAGCCAACCTGAAATTCTAATATAATCTTTTATCACCCTGGGAGGGTCTCTATGTCAAATCCCAATACAACCTCCAACCCAATAACAAATAATAAATTTGCTTCGTTCTATTATGATGCCCGAGCAGATATGGCAGCTATAGAGCTGACTAAAACATATGCTGACGATGATAATCTGATGGCTCAAATATTAGAATCATCTGAATTGAAGCAAACCGTCAGCGAAAAAGGGGAAATTACAAAGCATACCTGCGGCAAGTGGGAATGGAAGCTCAAAGCAAGAACAGGTCTTTTTGGTGGCTTTCAAATGTTTTGTACCGCTTGCCTTCCTTGCAGAACTAGAATAGCTGGAGAAATTGTTACCGGCCTGCAGCGTAATGAAAAAATGCATCAGGGTTATGTTTTCAAGATTTGCGATGATAGAGAAGCAAAACGAATAATGGATCTGTTTGGAAAAGACTTTGTACTTCGAGCTCCCCTTTCTAATAATAAGAATTTCCTCTTTATGAGCCAGAGATCAATGTCAATACACCATGAGCCAATTCCTAAAAGCATGGCATTCAAAACTATAGACGAATTAGGGTTTGATACTACGGTGGCCATTGTCGCTATGATTATTGGAGACAAACCAGTATCTAGGCATCGCTCCGGCGCGATACACCGCTCCACAGGTGCGGAAGCATTCGACGCCTTTGCTCATATGGATATGGAAGGTTTAGATTTAGAGGTAGGCCAATTTGAGGTTGGTGAAGGAAATCTTCCCGAGCCAGATGATGATGAAGCAGAAATAATTGCTTACTATGGGATTTCTATA
>Ga0114923_10003892_pt1 | contig 10024 bp, 8 predicted proteins | sample SumtaG_FD_89578 | JGI IMG/M metagenome (GOLD analysis project Ga0114923, IMG submission 89578) | Deep subsurface microbial communities from Indian Ocean to uncover new lineages of life (NeLLi) - Sumatra_00157 metaG | ecosystem: Environmental > Aquatic > Marine > Oceanic > Sediment | place: near...
AATAAGAAGTACAAACTATACCACAGGCTGGGCTAAGATAAACGCCCTCGCTGCTGCCCTCGCTCCTTTGTCGAGGGTCACTGTAACAATAAACAGTATAACATACAGAATAGATGCAGCGTCACAAGCATCGCCCATTGCATTCATGGGACAGGAGGAGGGACGACAACGTAGATCAAACTTTACAGTAAATCACTTATTGAGTATAACCCCATTGTAAACAGTAATGAAAAAGGAAAGGGCCGTCCAATATGGCCTGGTATTCGCAACCAGGCCATATATAAGAACCAAGGCGGCAAAATAGAATTTTTAAAATCTATCATAGGAAAAGGAAAGGACGATATCATGGCTATTATTAATGATGGTTTCAGTACAACTATTGAATTCAGTGTGGTGAGTAGTGGGGTAACTGTTGCCCTCCTGTTGAAAGAAAAAGACGTGACGCCGCCTGGCGTGGACGGTGGTGGGGAAAATGATACCACTACAATGCGGAACACTGCTTTCAGAACCAAACAGCCCAAGAACCTGAAGACGTTGACCGATGCTTCCTTCACTGCAGCATATGATGTAGCTGTATATGATGAGATTATGGAACTCATCAATACCAACCAGCTTATCACGATCACATTCCCGGACAGTAGTACGCTGGCCTTCTGGGGTTGGTTGAATACGTTTGTTCCCAATACTGTTGAAGAAGGTGCCCAGCCGACCGCCGAATGCACTCTCGTTCCCAGTAACCAGAATGATGCTGGTGCGGAAACGGCGCCTGTGTACAGTGCTTAAATTTTAATTGTAATTTGTTTTATTTTTTTACTTTTTTAAAAAGGAATTTTGCGATGTCCGAAACACTAGTATTTGATGTAGATTTGAAAGAAGTACAGATCACCCTGAAGTCGGCGAAAGCGGAACCGCAGGATTGTAAGTTGATAGAACTTACCGGCGATGAACGCGACAAGTACCTCGATATGATGGGCGATCGTGTTAAGTTTAAAGAAGGGAAGCCGGTTGGACTGAATAAGTACGAAGGGTTCCAGTGTGACCTTCTTTGTCTTTGTTTGCACGGCCCGGGTGGTGCTTTGATGACTAAGGATATCATCAACAAACTTCCGGCACGTGTACAGACCGCCCTTTATAAGACAGCATCCACATTAAGCGGCTTGGACGAAAAAGCCGTTGAGAAAGCAAAAAAAGAATGACTGGTGAGAGGCTGGCTTGGTACAAGTTAGCCTCTCACCTCCATTCTCCTCTACAGTTTGTAAAGAGGACTACGACTTCTAGTGAGTTTGTGGATTGGATGTCTTTCTTAAACAAAGAAAGAGAAATGGAAATAGAGACAACGTCAAAAATGGATTATTACCTGGCGGCTATTGTAGCCGAAATCAGAAGAGGTCAGGTAAAACATAAGGACAGGGTAAGCATTAAAGACTGTTTACTTAAATTCTCTTTCAAGACGGGTAAGCCCATAACAAAAGAAGCCGTCGCTACAGCCGCTGCAGCCGCTAAGAAGTTTTTCTTTGCATTAACAGGACATAGTAAGAAGGGGAAATAATATGTTTGGTTTAGACTTGGGTAATTTGGTTGTTCACCTTAACATGGATGTCTCTCAATGGGAAAGGCAGTTAAATACTGTCGAACGCCAAGCGAAGAACATCGGAAAGAAAATGGAAAAGATAGGGAGAAAGCTAACTACCCATGTCACTCTTCCCTTACTTGCTGTAGGTGCTGGAGCTGTGAAGGCATTTGCAAATTTCGACGACGCCATGACTAAGTCTCTTGCTATCATGGGCGACGTCAGTGATGAGATGCGAGATTTGATGGAAGTCGAAGCCATCACAATATCGAATGAATCTATAACCTCGGCGACAGACCTTGCGGAATCCTACTTCTTCTTAGCAAGTGCCGGGTTAGATGCTGAACAAAGCATAGGTGCTTTGAGTAAGGTAGAACAGTTTGCGGTGGCCGGTGCATTTAATATGGCCACCGCAACTGACTTGCTTACCGACGCACAAAGTGCCCTCGGGTTATCTGTAGATGATGCAGTAAAAAACACAGAGAACCTGGTCCGCGTGAGTGATGTGCTAGTGGGAGCGAACACTTTGGCTAATGCGACTGTTGAACAATTCAGTTCAGCCCTAACAGCAGAAGCCGGTCCTGCAATGAAAGCATATAACATTAGCCTTGAAGATGGAGTATCGGTATTGGCTGCGTATGCCGATCAGGGTATCAAAGCCCAGATGGCCGGTAATATGTTTGGACGTATGTTACGATTGAGCGTGAAAGCCCAGATGGACAATGTAAAAGTCTGGAAGGACATGAATGTCGAACTGTATAACTTGGAGGGTAACTTCCTACCCATGCACCAAGTGATAAGAAACATATCAAACGTGTTAGAGGGTATGAGTGTTAAGCAAAAGGCGGCGACATTATCCATGTTAGGGTTTGAAGCACGTTCCCAGCAAACCCTCTTACCTATCTTAGGATTGCAGGATGCGATACAGGAGTACAGCGAGCAATTAGAAAATATGGGCGGCATTACAAGTCGGGTTGCGGAAAAACAATTAACATCCTTTACTTCCGAAATGAAAATCTTTTGGAACCAGGTTGTTAATGCCGGTCGTGCAATCGGGGAAATCTTAGCCCCGAAGATATCGGCTATTACAGGGGTAATCATCAAAGTAGTCAAACAGTGGAACAAGTTAAGCGACAGTACCAAAGCACTTATTGTGAACGTGGGGTTAGTAGTTGCAACTCTAGGCCCATTACTCCTTATAGGTGGTAAGTTGTTTATGTTGTTTGGTTTCATTGCAGGGAAGATGGCTTTGATGACCGCCCAGGGTAAAATATTAACAATGGTGATGTCCCGCCTGGGAATGGTTATAGGTGCTGCGATCATCGGATGGCAAATAGGGAAATGGGCATCTGAAGAGTTTGAAATTGTACAACAGGTCGGTAATGTTATGGTTGCCAGTTTATGGAAGGGCTGGGAATATGTCAAGTATGGTTTTAAGCAGATGGCTGCCGGCATTAAACTTGTTTGGATTGGTTTAAAAAAATCTATCCTAATTGGTATTGGTACTATCATCACCAAAATAGGACTTGGGTTGGCCAAACTGGAAGCTGCTATGAACAGGATACCTAAAGTGGATGTGAGCATCGGTGGTGAAGCATTGCAACAATGGGGTGTCAATATGTTAAAGAGTGCCGGCGATTTGGAAACTGCGAAAGACTTGTTTGCAAAAAATACTGCTGACCTGGATAAGAATATCAAAAAGGTCAATACCACGTTGACTGCAATGATGGTGACAACCCATCAAAAATTCCTGGATAAAAACAAGGTTCCCGAGGTCATTAAGGGTATAGGTGATGCTGCCGGTGACGCTGCTATCGATATAGACGCTCTTCAAGCTGCGATGGACAACATGGGCATCCCGGAACTTGGCGGCGCCAAACAAATAAGTGAAGTTGAACAAATGATTAACGCCCTCAAAAAAGAATACGATATGTTAGGTTTGATTAGCGAGGAAAGAGAGAGGGCGGAGAGCATGGCTCGATTTGAAGCCACGGCTTTAAATACTTTGACGGAAGGCACAGAAGAATACAATGAAGCCCTGAAGGAATATAGTCATTGGCTAAACAAAGTTGCAGAAGGCCAACGAGGGCCCACCGCTATGATGGTTGAATTAAAAACATGGGCGAGTGATGCAACTAACATCTGGCAGAACATGGGCGATATTATGGTAGGAGCGTTTGATAGAACTGCAGACGCTTTGAATAACTTACTGCATGACGGCACTGCAGACTTTGCAGAACTTGCAGATTCCATAACCCGAGAAATAACTAAGATGGCTATTAAGATAGCAATGGCCAAGGCCATGATGGCTGCTATTGGAGGTGCCGGTGGGGGCGGTGGAAGTTTATTAAGCTTCCACAAAGGAGGCACGGTCCCGTTCGATGGCGTGCCCAGATTTCATAATGGGTTAAACGAAGATGAGTTCCCTGCTGTATTGCAAACAGGGGAAATGGTATTGAGTAAAGACACTGTGAAGTCTTTACAGACAGCCGATCGTGAATCGAGTAGTGACGGCGGTGGCGGAGGCGGGGGCGGGACAGTTAATATAACTGTCCAATCTATAGACTCCCAAGATACTATGCGTTTCTTGGAACAGAATAAAAGAACCATCGCCTCAATGCTACAATCGGCAGTTCGCGAAAATCATCCATTCAGGAGATCGAGCAGATGAATGAAGTGATTAATGAATTTGTAACCACCAATGCTTTTTTGTTTGGGGAACAAGCCCCATTGCAAAAGACATTTGATTGGAAAACGGATATTGTAGGTTTTGACGGTGGCAAGGAACAACGTAACCAAATATGGAGCACACCAAAAAGAAGTTGGATGGTTAATTGGTTGTGGATGGATAAGACCGCCAGGGATAAACTTGTAGAGTTATATAACAGGGCCAAGGGTAGGGGTACTGTTTTTCTTTATGAAGATGAAGATGATTATGCAGTTGGTTTTGATGACTGGTTTTATAATGCTGTTGGCGGAGAGACATCCACCCAATTAGGTAAACAATACTATATCGGTGAGGATGAAGAATATCAGGAAAACAAAACACGTCCCAAGGCCGGGCCCACCATTCGGATAAACAATTCAATAAAAGGTGAAGGTGCTCAGTATGTACTTGACTATGAAACAGGGATAATAGATTGGACCAGTGGCAGTAGTCCAAACGGTCCGCTTGGAGCAGGTAATCATATTGATGCTGACTATGAATTTTATTATCCTGTACGGTTTGATTTCGATAGTCACCTGGACCTTGAATTTCAAAAAGGATTCTGGCGTGTGTCGGGTTTGATACTATTGGAGGTGAAAGAATGAGAACAGTAAATGCCTCTATGAGCACGGCTATCGCTTTGGGCCAGGTGAAGGTGGCTGAATTATATACTATTACCCTTCCCGACGGGACTGTCCATCGATACACTTCTCATGATGCCGATATCATATGGGACGCGGGCAGTAACACATACACGTCCTTCCCCATTGCCCGGGAAGCTGTTAAGTATAGCAATTCATTTGAAAGCGATACTGTCAAAGTTATTATGGCTAACATCAGCGGGGCTTTGTACTCGCAGGTCCAAGAAAATATATTGGAGGCGTGTCAAGTTAGTATCAGAAGAATCCTATGGGATGATACATACGCCGCTGATAAAGAGATAATTATATTTTTGGGATGGGCCGACATCTCGTTTGATAGGAAGATGTTAATACTAGATTGTCGTCCATTGGAAGACAGTTTAAATATAATGGTACCCAGGAACACGTATGAGGAGCCTTGCACTTTGGAGCTGTTTGGGCCTGTGTGTAGTCTTACTCAATCCGATTACGCCTATACCAGTGGAGCAACGAGCGGCACTAACCTTACATTGATAGACGCGGCAAGGGGTAGCGTTTACACAGTTGATTTTGATGCTGGCGATGAAACTGCACCATTAGCCGTGAACGATACTATAACTGGAGACATAGGTGCCGCTACCGCGGTTGTTTGTCATATCGTTTATAAAACCGCTACCACTGGGACGATATGGTATTGCGAGCACGTTGCTTCTGGGGCAGTGTTTGTAAATAATGAAGTATTGAGTAGTGGTGGCAATGACGTCACAGTAAACGGTACGCCGGCAGCCGATACTGTTTTATATGAGATGGGTGAATTGGAAATGACGTCAGGGGATAACAGTGGATTCAGGCGTCCCATTCATCTGGACGCAGGTACCGTCATTACTGTAATGTGGCCTTTCCCTGCCAGTATAGCAAACACCGATACATATAAAATATATCCAGGCTGTGACAAACAAGGGGCTACGTGTAGGGATAGATTCGGTAATGTTGAAAACTTTCGCGGCTATGTTTATATACCCAAACCCGAAGAGGTAAAAATGTAATGGCGTTTAACTTTGGATCATTTGCAAGATTAGGATTAACAGTAGTTGGTGGATTGGTACTGGGACCTGTATTTGGTGCGGTGTTAGGGGCTACGCTGGGAGCAGCCGCTGGTTTTTTGGCTGGGTCCGTTCTGGGCTCCATGATATTCCCGAATGAAGAATTAGATACTGAAGGTTTGCAATTACCTAAGGTCGGAGCATATCCAATACAGCAGGCAAGCAAGGGCGGCCCTGTTCCTATTGTGTATGGCAATTGTCGAGTGGCTGGGAATATATTATGGATCGGCCCGATGCAAACTGTAAAGGTGGGCGATAGCACAAGGTATAAAAGAAGTTTTTTAATAGGTGTATGTGAAGGCGAAGCCACTATCCAAAAAATCTGGAAGGGAAAAATCCTTGTAGATGACTGGAGTAAAATTACCGCCTATACAGGGGATGGTAATACAGGCCTTCAAGCTCAGGTGGGTGAAGAGTTTGCACATTACAAAAATGATTGTTGTGTGTTTTTTAATAATTATCCTTTGGGGACAGGAGGTATCATACCTAATTTTGTTTTTGAGGTAACCAACGCTGCATATATTCCGCCAACTTTTCAAATGATTGTCGTAAATAGTAGCCACATTCATATGATGGATATGGGGGCAGACTATATGCCTTCCCATTATATCACCGCCGGCACCACTAGAAACTTAGGTGGGAACAAAGTAGGCATCCCCGCTGTTGCTCATGGCTATTCGGCTGGCGATACAGTTTTGTGGGGCGGTGGACCTCATCCATATGATACCGATGTGGGATGGGTGTTGGATGCTCTTACAACAGTTGATGAGATGGTGATAAGTACTTCTTATTTTTCTCATACTTATACAGGCACTGAAGTTATAATGCAACGTGTCACTTCTTTGTTTTTAGACATCTGTACGCCGACACAATCAGAACCACTCCAGGGCGATATTTGGTATGTACCTTGTGCGTATCATGGTGTCGATTATGCAAACATTATTTTAAAGGTCGATACCAGTGGCGATCCAAATGATTGGACAGTGGACGGCGACTTCTTTGGTGCCCCGCCCACGCCCTACACTACAGAATATTCCCGTGCCACTCATATAGATCATACTGGCAATTTCCTTTATGTAGGTGAAGGTCAGCGAGCCACCTTGTATAAATTCCGTTTATCTGATGGGGTTTGTATGTGGGAATTTGATATGCAATCCAGTGGTATCAATATGAGTGTAGCCAGTGATGGATGGATATATACTGGGCTTATATTAGATGGTGGATATCAACCTTGTCGTATATCTCCAGAGGGCGTACAAGGCTCTACATACTCGACAGGCACTAGTGGGGATGCAAATCAAGTCGCTTCTGTTTGTCCCACGTTTGAAGATATAGTTGCTTTTGGGGGATATAGATATGGAAACTGTTTGTATGTTTTCGCAACAGAAGCGCCGGCCACCAAAGCATCCTGGCAGGGCGATGCTGGTGATAGAATACATAAACTCGTATGGAGTGGGTATAGTGAAGCAAACGGTTTTCATCTTTTTGCTTTAAACAATCGGCATGAAATCATGAAGTTTGGCGTTGAGGTTGAGGTCGATGGTGGCGGTGAGGTGACCGGCATCACTATTGATTTGTTATACACATCCGCTACCTATACCAATCTACACATGATGCAATTAGGCCCAGACGGAAATTTGTGGTGTACGAAAAGTGGTGGGACTACTTATGCAGACCAACTTTTAATATTATCGTTGAACAATTTAAGTCTTATAAAAACAATAGATACAAATGAATGGAGCTTCCAATCCAACCAGGGATACACACCTGAACCTATATTCAAAACGATCGAAGCTGTTACTCCATCTGATGATTGGAATCCTGCAGATGTTATAAAAGATCTACTAACAGATACAACCTACGGCGCTGGCATACCTGAAGCCATGCTTGATTTGACTACCTTTGCTGCGGTGAACACATATTGTGCTGATGAGGACTTGTTAATATCTATAGCTATTAGTGGGACAAAACCCGTATGGGATTGGGTTGATTATATCTGTTCTCATTTTGGTGGTTTCCGTTACAGAAGCAACGGAAAGATATGCCTGGGCGTCTTCAAAGACGAAAGTAGTGTGGCCACCATCACTCAAGATAATTTGGTAGTCACTGATCCCGATTCTCCTCCTGTAGCTATAAAGAAAAGACGATATTCAGAATCATGCAACAGAATAGAAGTGCAATGGACAGACATGGCCAATGGTTATAATGCCAGCATTACTGTAGCCAATGATGAAGTCGATCAAAGGGTATCCAGCAGGGTCAGGAAAAAGACTGTTAACCTGGCGGGCATAACGGACCCAGACAGAGCCCAAAAGATGGCGTACAGGTTTTTAATAGAAAGCATGTATCGCATGACGTTCTATTCCTTTGTCCTTAGCTTTCAGGATATGTTGCTTGAAGTAGGCGACGTGATTACTTTGTCCGATGGAAGTTTGCTCACCAATCAGAAAATGAGAATCACTGCTGTTAGCGAAGAGCTCAACGGAAGGGGATTGGCAATTGAATCCGTCCAAGAGCATAGCTATCTATATCCAGCAATAGCATATGAAACACAACAAACGGAACACGATGGGACGCCGGAAACAGAGCCTACACTGTTGAACAGTACTGTAGCCATAAGAGAAAATTACCAGAATCCCCAATTACATCTTTCCATAGCCCCTGCTAATGCTTATGTAGATGGATGGTATATATACAGAAGTTATGACGGAGTAAATTATGATTCAATCGGTATGGTGGCGCTTGCGGGCATAACAGGAGGGGATGCGAACTCAACTGGAACCACGTTGTCAAGAATGCTTACTGAGACGAGCGTTGTTCACTCGGACCTTCGTCAAACCCTATTAGTGAATATCGGAACAGTGACCGATTTACTCACAACCACTACTAACCATCAATTTTATAATAACCATAGGTTGTGTCGTGTAGATGATGAAATTATGGGGTATAAAGATTGCGTGGAAACAAGCACGCCTGGAATATGGCAGATAACAGGATTCATAAGAGGGTTGATGGGTACGGAAGCGGTGAAGCATGAAGTCGGGGCAACTTTTGAAACTTTGGATATTGATTTCACGTATGACATAACCCCGGAAGAGATAGGTAGCACTTTATATTTTAAGGCATTGGTATATTATCTTGATGTGTTTGAGGAACTGGGCGATGTGACGGCTGAAACTATAGAAGTCTTCGGACAATACGCCAGGCCAGAAGGTGTAAGCCTTATACGGTTGCTTGAGGCTTATGCTGATATAACGGACCCATTGCTAGAAGGAAAATACCCTTCCAGTCCATTTGATTTATTTTGGATCTTGGGAAATAAGGAAACAGGATTCAATCGGGGATTATACGATGTTCATCCAAGTTGGCCAATATGGGTGTATGGGGATGATGAAGCTTATCTTATAAATAGCAACGGTACGCCGTTCCTACTGCTTGGACCTGTAGACCCAGAAATAACAAGTGTGGTTTTAGTATTTGAACAGATAGACGGAACACCAATAAGTAACAGAACGCTCACCGAGTTTGTTGATTTTGAAAGAACGGCTAGCATTGATGCTACGACTGATTTGGGTGGGTATGATCCCGCTGTGATCAAAGTCCTTCCAAGAAGGTCATTACAAACAAAAACAGAACATGAAATAACAGTACAACAGGAGTAAAATTATGGCAGTAGGATTCACCACATACTTTGCTTTCCCTTTGCTTGATGATGGTGCGGGAAATGCTGGTGCGGCTTTAAATGGGACTCTTATAGAAATTGATCGTGTGCTCCATGGGGCCTCAGATCCACAGTGTCATGAAAACGAAGTATTGGTATATGAAGGCCAAGTATTACATCATATATAAAAAGAAAGGTAAGGATTTTAAATGGATTCAAAATTAGTAACGATCGGTTTGTTAGCGAGAGAAACGGTAGATGTACAGGCCGGTGACGGCAAGCAAGATGTATATACCGTTCCGCTTAGAAGGACAGCAGTGGTTACCCATGTTGTGGTAAGAAACCCTACCGGGGCCATGGCTG
>Ga0114923_10003893_pt1 | contig 10024 bp, 11 predicted proteins | sample SumtaG_FD_89578 | JGI IMG/M metagenome (GOLD analysis project Ga0114923, IMG submission 89578) | Deep subsurface microbial communities from Indian Ocean to uncover new lineages of life (NeLLi) - Sumatra_00157 metaG | ecosystem: Environmental > Aquatic > Marine > Oceanic > Sediment | place: near...
CTGCCCTTATATATTATTGCTACACGATGACAGAGCTTTTCCATTTCAGAGAGCATGTGGGAAGAGATGAAGATGGTCCGCCCTTCCCTGTTCTCAGCCAAAATAAGATCACGGATCTGCTTTATGCCATAGGGTCGAGACCGGAAATCGGCTCATCCAGGAAAAGTATATCAGGATCATGCAGTAGGGCCCGTATAATGCTCAGCTTCTGCAGCATACCCCTGGAAAACTCAGCTATCCTTTTATTTCTTACATTATGGAGATCCACCTGCTGCAGCAGATATTCGATCCTTGCTTTAGTATCTTTATAAACCTTTTTAAGCCCAAATAGGTCGGCGAACATCTGCAGGTATTCGAAGGCAGTCATCCAGCTCCAGACACCCTGGGGATGTTTTTCCGGAACAACGCCGATTCTATTTCTCATATCAAGCCGGTCAGGCGTGTATTTTTTTTCAAAAAGAAAAACCTCTCCGGCTGTGGGCCGGACAATTCCCAATATCATCAAAATTGTAGAAGTTTTACCGGCGCCGTTGGGCCCAAGGAAACCATATATCTCTCCGGCAGGAATATTCAAATCGAGGTTATCAACCGCGGTAAATGTCCCATATTTCTTGACCAGACCCCTGGTGCGTATCATTGCGCCCCCCCCTCTACATTCCAGGAAGTGTGTATATCATAGAAAAATCTATCTTTATATTCATCTAAAAAGCTGATTAAGGCTTCAGTGTCCTGCAGATTAGGCGCCTGTTTCATTAATTCAGCCACTTCTTTCCTGGTTATTTTTCTGCTGTCCGGCAGGATTAAAAGATAATCGATCACCCTGTAGGGCACCCCATGATTGCTGATTCTGGATCCGGGAATCCTGGCGCTGTAGCGAAAGGTAGTCTCGGGAGTCGGGTCCCACTGCCATTCTATCTCACCGGCAAAGAGCTCTTTGCCCCTCTCTGAACCCTCCTCGGTAGGCTCCTGCACATAGAGGCCGCCCTTTAATTGTTCAGATATCCGGCAGCCGATCCACAGATCAATACAGGGATGATTTATAACCGCCCGCCCGCCAGTTCCAACCGGCCGGATCTCAGTCACAATATCACCACCCACTTTTTCTTCAAAGATAATAAAATGATCAAGGTCCGGTATCTGATACCCGGCTAACTCAATGGGCTCTTCAATCCTGTTTGCCCCCTTCTTAATGGTTACCGGTATGGTTACTGCCTGGTAGGCCGGGGCGGAAATCTCTAAATCCCAGTTACCCGTTTCTAGATGGGTAAATTGATAATCAATAGGACCTCTGTCTGATTGATAGAAACCGCGAATTACCCGCTCCTGGAACTTGATGGTGGAATCCCAGATCCAGTTCCCGCTTACCGCATCCCTGACCTGAAATTCCATGGTGGTGTCAAAACTGATCCTGCTTAAGTAAACCGACAAAGCGATGATTCCCAGGACAACCACGGCAATCACCGGTATATACACGGTTTTTTTCTTCATGAAATGACCTCGTTAACTGCTCTCTAAGCCGTGAAATTCAGTGGAGTATGAAGGGCATGCTATTCAATAAAAACAAGAAAGTCAAGGTTTGTCATATTATCACTATCTTTTGATCCTGCTTACTGCTCCAGATATTCGATGATAAGCCTGCAAAATGTTTTAAAATCTTCCAGTTGGTCGTGCAAGATTTTATATATCCTGCCAATATCCAACAGGTTTTGAATCGCGAGTTGGAAACCACGTTCGATTTTCCATTGCTTGCCAATATCAATCTCCAGATCATGCAAAGTATAAGATTCAAAAGCAGATAATTCGTTTACTATTTTTTTGAGTTTCCCGATATGTTTATAGATTACTTCTTTATCAATTATGCAAGAACGCTCTTCCTAAGATACTCGTTTTGTCTTTCCCTTAAGGGAGCGGTATCTAAAAACCTGTTTAACATTCTTACTTCAAAAGCAATTCTCTCACTCTCATCCTTACAGTGTAATACAATTCCATCACGCACAACCCTATGCGCCAGCAGCGGCGGAGCATGGTTGAGAACAACTAAATCAATTTTATCGGTTCTCAGAAGAGATATTAACTCGGCAGTCAAATCAGCCCGGTAACCGTAAGCACTTTCTTTAACAAAATCCTCGTTTAAAAGGACACCGATATCAATATCACTAAAATTAGAAATAATTCCCCTGGCCAGGGACCCGAATAGATAGACAACGCGAAACTCATCTCTCTTCTGAAGAATACCATTAAGAGTCGCTCCTATCTCTTTTATACTTATTACACTTTCCATCGCCTTAAAGTATACCACTTCACCACCCTGAAACGCAATATAAAGCTGCACGGAGCTCCATCCCGAATTCCGATTCACCCACGGATAGAAAAAGTCTGAACAATCAGATTTTTGTTAAAATATAATTATTTATAATGAACATATTCTCATTTGCCAAAAAAATCAGTATATTTACTGCAAAGAACAGGGAGATTGCCTATGAATAAAATGAAAATAAAAACAGCGGCAAATGGATTGCTCAACAATATGAAAATGAGCCTGCCTATTTTAACCGGGATTTTGGCGGCTTTAGGACTGATCAATTCAGTTATACCTGGAGAGCTCCTGGCAAAGGTGTTTACCGGCAAAAAAGGTCTCGATCCCATTATCGGCGCTCTGATAGGCGGTGTGGCCGCGGGCAACCCGTTAACCAGCGGTCATCAAAAAACTCATCCATAGTGACTACCACAATGGACCCTTGCCGCGACCATGTGGTCCTCTCCTAAAAGTGCGTCCATAGGGGGGGTGGAACCTCACTATTCCCCCTTCAATGCAAATCCCTTTACCATGAACCAGGGCGTCTGCCACTTTCCGCCGTGCCCGAGATGCAATTCTTCCAAAAGTCGCTTTCGAAATATTCATGGTCCTGGATGCCTCCTCCTGGCTCAAGCCGCTCAAGTCGGCAAGGCGTAACGCTTCCAATTTATCTATCATGGAAATTACACTCTTACGCTCCCAGTGGAGCGGCGCTTGCAGCATAATCACCGGCTTACACTGAAGCTTCCCTTCAGGATACATTGACAGTAGAATATTGCAGCTATATATTGAATGCATAAGATCATCTAAAAATGATGTCATATTAGATGGAGCACAAAATGAAAGTAATTACTATTCGGGGCGTAGAACCTATTCTATCTGAAAAACTGAAGCGAGCTGCAAAAGAAGAAGGGAAAAGCGTTAATCAATTTATTATCGAAATGCTAAAAAAGAATTTCGGCCTGCAAAAGAAAAAGAAATATACCCTTTTGCATCATGTTCTGGACCATCTTTTTGGCAGATGGAACGAAAAGGAATTTAATCAGATCCAGAACAAAATCGACAGTGAAAGAAAAATAGATAAGGAATTATGGGAATGAACCGGTTGCTTATTGATACTAATATCTATTCTAATCTGCTTAAAGGGGAAAAAGAGATATTAGCCATCCTTCAAAAAGCAAATGAAATCGGAATTGCGTCAATCAGTATAGGTGAGCTGCTTTCAGGCTTTAAGGGCGGCAGCAAGGAACAGCGGAACAGGAAAGAATTAGAAGAATTCTTAGATTCACCCAGGGTAACAGTCTATTCTATAGATGAATTTACCGCTGATTTTTATGCTGAGATTCTATATGGGTTAAGAAAAACCGGTAAGCCAATACCTACTAATGATATCTGGATTGCAGCTACAGCATTTCAACATGGCTTTAAACTATACTCAAAGGATGAGCATTTTAAGAATGTTGCCGGATTGTCACTTCTGCAAGATTGATTTAAAAAGAGAGGTAGTAGAAATATTATGTTGACCTTTGGCCCGGTTCCCTCCCGCCGGTTGGGCAGGAGCCAGGGGAGAAACAATTGACTACCTGTCATTTGTGCCTGACGGAGAACCTACACTAGATATTAACCCTGTCCATACTATCGAGCTGCTGCGGCCCCTGGGTGCAAAGATCGCGGTCATCACCAATTCTTCTCTTATCGGACTAGAAGATGTACACCATGATCTGCAGAAAGCGGACTGGGTCTCCATTAAACTTGACTCCGTAATAGAAAATATCTGGCGCAGGATGAACCACCCTGCCCGTATGATTGAAATAGAAGCAATTATAGTGAGATCATATCCACAAGTTCCGGGACAAGACGATTCTTATCTAAGGGCATTTTTGAAAAGATGCCGTAAATATGTGAAAATCGGTGGACACCATAGCCATGAAAGTCGCCTAACCACTATCAACCTTTATTGATCCGCACATATAACCGCTTATACATAACTCCTTACATCATAATGAAATGCAACGATACCTTTCATCCTGCTCAATTTTGGTTTATACCCTCTGAGTCAAAGCAATTTTAATGCCCTTTCTATAAGTCATTTCTGCAAAAGCACTTACGTGCTTTGGTTCCCTGTCCTTCTGTGGCACGTTAATTGCAATTACATTAATTGCACTTATTGAAAGAAACTGATTTGAGATCGGTCATAAAGTATAGCCAAAATCGATGAGGGTTTAATGGTGAAAAGATTAAAAGAGAACACAATCCTGATCACCGGCGGCGCCGGGTTTCTCGGCATCAATTTGATTAGATATCTACTGAACAAGGGATTTACAAATATTCGATCCCTGGATATGGCAACCTTTGATTATCCGGAGCGAGACCGTACCCAAACAATCCTGGGCGACATCCGTGATCGGGAAACAGTACGAAAAGCCGTCCAGGATGTCGATTGGGTGGTCCATGCCGCAGCTGCCCTGCCCCTATATTCTAAGGAAGATATCTATTCCACAGATATCCAGGGTACCGAGTATCTGCTTGAAGAGGCTTTTCAAGCCGGCATTGACCGCTTTATCCACATATCAAGCACGGCCGTATACGGTATTCCGGACCACAGTCCCATACTGGAAACAGATGCCCTCGAAGGAGTGGGCTTCTATGGGCAGGCCAAAATCCAGGCCGAAAAGTTATGTTCCGCTTACCGCCACAAAGGTCTCACAGTATCCATTCTGCGACCCAAATCGTTTATTGGGCCGGAACGCCTGGGTGCATTTGAATTGCTGTACAATTGGGCTTGCGACGGCAGAAACTTTCCCATCGTAGGGAACGGCAGCAACCGCTATCAACTGCTCGATGTGAAAGATCTTTGCCACGCCATCTGCCTGTGTGCCATTGGGGGCAGAGACAAGACGAATGGCACTTTCAATATCGGCGCCCGGGAGTTCTCCTCGTTACGGCAGGATTTCCAAGCTGTTCTCGATGAAGCAGGATTTGGCAAAAAAGTCGTCCCCTTTCCACGCGGTCTGTCGGTCGCTGTTCTGAGACTGATGGAGCTGTTGCATCTATCGCCGATTTACAAATGGATCTACAAAACGGCGGGCAAGGATTCTTGTGTTGCCATTGAAAAGGCAGAGAAATTGCTCGGCTTCCACCCTCGGCATACCAATCAGCAGGCACTGCTCCGGAACTACCACTGGTACCTGGATAATCGTTGCCGGTTGAACAGCGCTGCTGCAGGGGTATCTCACAGAACGCCGTGGCATCACGGCGTTCTGCGTTTCCTCAGAATTTTCTTCTAGGAGTGCTGCAATGAATATTGGAAATGATATCCGGCTGATGCGACTCAAGCACTGGGTCAAAGACGTGTTCGTTCTTGCTCCATTGATTTTCTCCTTGAGCTTCGACAAGCCAACCTGCATTTTAAAGACCGCTCTCATGTGCCTGGTCTTTGGGCTGGCATCCTCTGTGGTGTATATCATCAACGACATCATCGACAGAAATAATGACCGCCACCATCCCAAAAAAAGAAATCGGCCTATTGCCGGCGGGCAAATCAGTGTTCAACACGCACTGGTCCTGGCCGTGGTGCTGGTGGTGTTCGCCCTTGGATTTTCCCTGTCATTAAATCTCGCCTCTATGGTGGTGATCATCAGCTATATCGGCATCAATATCGCTTACAGCCTGTACTTGAAGAAACAGGCTTTTATAGAGGTCATGATCATCGCCGCCGGTTTTCTGCTGCGCATCATCGCCGGAGCAGTGGTGATCGATGTTCCCTTATCACGCTGGATGCTGTTGACCACTTTCTTTCTGGCTCTGTTTTTAGGATTCGGTAAGCGAAGAAAAGAAATGATTGCTGTGACGAACTGTGCCGAGCATCGCAGTGTGCTGGAACAGTACAGTGTCGAACTGTTGAACTGCCTGATCATCATCTCGGCCTCCCTCACCATCATTACCTATTCTCTGTACGTGGTGATCTCCCAAAATGTCGAAAGATTGGGATCGAATGGATTTATTACCACGATTCCTCTCGTTGTCTTTGGTGTGTTTCGGTATCTATATCTGGTGTATCGAGAGAACGCCGGCGGTGATCCGGCGGAACTACTCCTACGCGACAGACCGCTTATCGCTGATATCGTGTTGTGGATGATCACTGTATCGATACTGCTTGGAGTATCCATGTTATGCGAAGTATCAACTTGAAAAGGACTGGCATCAGGTATGCACTTTTTTGTCTTGTCGCCCAATTAATGAACGCAGGAGGACTTCAATGATTTCTACCGAGAGTACCGGCAATAAATGGTTCCTGCCAAAGGTGGAGCAATTCCAAATATCGGCTCTGGCAATCCCAGTCGTTATCTTCTTGGGTTCCTTTGCTCTGTACTGGAGTACAGCTGCCCGCTACCCCGGTTGGGTCGATGCCACGCTTATTCTAGGCTCCGTTGATAATCTCACACTCGGCGTGTGGGCCAATACCCACAACCTGTTCAACGTGTTGGGTTATGCCTGGCTTCGGATGCTGCCCCGAGTCGATCCTCATTTTGCATTGACGATACTCTGTGCAGTATTGGGCAGCTTGACCGCAGTATTCATGTACAGTGCCGCACTAGAATTGACCAGGAATCGAACCGCCTCAGCGTTGGCCTCGTTGGCATTGATCATGTCTCTATCTCTGTGGTGGCATTCAACCACGATTGAGGTGTATACGCTGAACACGATGCTCATCGCGCTGTTCCTGTTCTTCGTATTTCGGTCTTATAGAACCGGGAATAAGTGGGTACTGTACACGGCCTTCTTTTTTGCCGGCCTGGGGATCAGCAATCATGTCCTCATGGGACTGTACATCTTCGCGTTTTTCATCATTCTCCTGCCGATTGCCATAAGGCGCTTCCGCTTTAATGGCCGGCAAGCAGCCGGTCTGGTGGCCTGCTTTTTGGCGGGTACCGCCCTGTTCGCCACTCTGTTTATCATGCAGTGGCTAAAGATCTTCAATACTATGTCAGCCGGCAGCACGGCAAGTTCCGTAGTCATACTGGCAAAGAGCCTCGGCAGATCTTTGCAGTATGCGACCGGAGGAAGTTTCCAGAAATACATGTTCACCCGCGGTCTGCCCTTCAGGGAAAGAGTTTTTTGGCATTCAAACTATGTCTTTCTCATACTACTCAACTATCCTTCAGCGGCCATCCTATTCATTACCACAGGATTCCCGCGGCTGTGGAAGCTGACCGGATACCGCTCTGCGATTGTATTTTATCTCCTCGGCCTTGTCGCTCAGATTGTTTGGTCGGCCAATTATTTCATCTGGGACATGTATGCTTTTGCGCTTCCGGTTTATGTAATGCTCGCCATCCCATTGGCCGCCGGTATCGATGGATTTCTACGCAACAACAGGTTCAGAAAGACCCGGTGGTTAATCTTCGCGACCTTTATAATCCCACTCCTTCTCTATCCGAGTTTTTCCCAATGGCCAAACCGTGAGAAAACCGTCGATCGTTATATCGCGCTGTATCCAGAGGCGGAAAGGACTGGGGGGATCTGGGATCCTGCTCAATATATCTTCAATCCCATAAAGAGAAATTACAGAGATGTAGAAGTATTTGTCGATGGCATCCTCAAAGTCCTCCCCCACGGAGCCAACTATTGGGATGACGAGAGCAAAGCTGCGTATCCCCTGGAGCACTACTACCAGAACATTCTGGGGCGGAGAAGGGATGTGAACGTCAACACCGTATTTGGGCTCGTGATGGAAGAAGCAGATACAAAACGTTATGCACGGCGAATGTTAAACCAGATTAAAAAGGGGGAACCGGTATTTATATCAGCACTCGTGGAGCCTGAGCGGGAAATTCTGAACCAGATGGTGCATATGGCAACCCCGGGGATTCCGATCGAAGACATTCGATCCAAGAACACTGATCAGTTCCGCCGCTCTATCACAGCTTTTGAGGTCGTTGACGTCCCCATCGTTGCCGATAGTTCGCTTTGCATCTACGAGCTTCGGACCCGTCCCCCATCAGCGCCAGTGGCGCGAGAGCGATAGCCGGTATGTTGAAAGGAAACGTGATGACGAATCCAACTAATGTCGGAACTGTAAACGACCGCCCCCTGCTCAAGCTCAACCCTCTCCAATCCCTCGTAACCACCATATCAGGCGTATCCATCGGGTTTTTTGCCTGGTCATTCACCGTTACCAGACGGACTTTCCATTCCTACATTTTTTTCAACAATCTGACCATCGGGGAGCGGAACCGGCTCATCCTGTTTCTGATTATCGGTGCGCTGCTGTTCTTCGTCGTTTGGCTCGGGCTTCGCAGATTCACCGTTTACCGCGGATGCACCACATTCCAGAATCGCATCAGCGTATATCTTTCAATCGGGATTCTACTGGGTTTCTTGCCTCTTCTGGCAATTCAAGCGATCGAGGTCTTCTATCCGTTCCATGTTTTTACTCTCGTAGCCGGTTTCATAGTAGTAACGGTTTTAATCGGACACCGGTTCAACAGGAAGGCTGGACGTTCAACCGTGGTGGATATCTTGAAACAACTCAAAGAAAGCGCTCCCTTTTACCGGGGCATTATACCCTGGACCGGATTTCCTCAAATCGGCGTTCACTATACTGCTGCTAAAAGATATTCCGGATGTTCCAAGTACTCTCTGATACGGATGATACAGTTTGCCTTGGCTGGATTGTTATCTTTCAGTGTCATGCCTCTGAGGCTGGCCACAGTCATCGGATTCATCATGGCTGCCTCCGGTTTTATCATCGGAGTCAAAGCAGTCTATGAGGCCCTGTTTACGGCCCGAACAGTTCCCGGATGGGCATCCACCATTGTTTCCGTTGTTTTTGTCGGCGGCGTACAGCTCCTCATTCTGGGGATCATCGGTGAATACCTGGGGCATTTGTTCATTGAATCGAAAAGGCGCCCCCATTATATCTTGCGCGAGCGCAGCCTGGCGGAGGAAGATAAAAAATGAATCTCATTATTCATGCTGATGATATGGGTCTCTGTCGGGGTATAACCAATCGGATTGTCTATACCTATCGATTGGGATGTGTCCGAAGGGTTAGTATTGTGCCCAACGGGGAGGCCTTCGACTACGCTCTGTCTTTTCTGCGGCAAAACCCACGGCTGCCCACCCGTATTCACCTGAACCTGGTGGAAGGAAAACCGGTTTCACCGGCAGCGGAGGTGCCCCTGCTGGTGGATAAACGGGGATGGTTTCGACGCTCTTTTCTCTCTCTGTGGCTGATCTATCTGTTCGGTTGTCGAAAGGAACTACTGAGGGAGATCGAAACCGAAATCGCTGCCCAAATCGAGCGGGTGCGACGTGCACTGGCGATCGATCGTCTCAGCATTGACAGCCACCGCTACATACACCTGCTCCCCTTTGTTGCCAAATTAATCATCCAACGTGCAGACGAATGGGGAGTCAAAGAGTTCAGAATAGTCAGAGAAACTCTTTTTCTGCCAAAGCCGGTATTCCGTTATTTCGGAGTGCTGTTCTCGAAAAACATGGTAAAGCTCTGTCTGCTGAATAGTCTGTCCAAACACCTCAAAGGTATGCTGGAGCAGCACAACATTCATCATCCCGAATGTACCTGGGGTGTTCTCCACTCGAGCCGGATCTCCGCCGATGTGGTGTGTCAGGCTCTCACCACTATTGCCCGTGACACGGAGCAGCACACTTCTGTGGAGTTGGTGTTTCATCCCGGACCGGCTCTACCCTCGGATCGGCCAG
>Ga0114923_10003894_pt1 | contig 10017 bp, 9 predicted proteins | sample SumtaG_FD_89578 | JGI IMG/M metagenome (GOLD analysis project Ga0114923, IMG submission 89578) | Deep subsurface microbial communities from Indian Ocean to uncover new lineages of life (NeLLi) - Sumatra_00157 metaG | ecosystem: Environmental > Aquatic > Marine > Oceanic > Sediment | place: near...
CACTCACCGCCTGATCTGTCTCGATCCAAGCCGACGACTCAGTCAGCACGGAGAACTCAGCGCGAACTTCCACATCGTAGTCGAGCAGAGGCCAGACACGTGAGCCGCCGAGCCGCTTGCGATCCCAAACCACGAAGCAGAGATACTCCCACCGACTGTCGATGTCCACTTTGTTCGTGTCATTCAGAGTGCCATCAATCGGCTGACCAACATCGCCCCAATAGATCCGAAAGGACCCTCTCTTCCCTGCGTTCACAGTTGAGCCAGACGGAGTTGTGATCCGGTCAATCGGACCTTTCCAGATGACCTTGCCGGATTCCAAGATGGCATGGAGCCGATACGCTGGACCGACGCAAAGGATGTGCCATCCAGACTCCCAGTGAACTTTCTGCGAGCCACTTCCTCCGCCTGATCCCTTCCCTCCACCGCCACCTTCCTTCGTCGTCTTGTGTCGTCCCACCCATCCAACCACCGGACCGACACGACGACGCCCGAGCAGTCGCGGGATGAACGCCCCACGCGACGCGACGGTTGACGGCTTCTCATCCTGGATCGGGCTGTTCGCCTTCGGCTTCATCAGATACGACGCGAGCAGACTGATAGCCGTCGTAATCAGGATGGTTATTGCGATTGTAGCCATAGATCTTTCCGGAGATATCTGTAGACACGGAAGATACGCTGGTCGGTGAGCCAGAGGTAGCTGATGCCCGCGAACTGGACACCGATTCCAGTAGAATGCCAGATGGTATTCTCGCGTCCTCCGACTATCATCCCGTGGCCGGGACCTCCTCCGTGCGGGCCGACGACGATTATGTCGCCCGGCTCAATCACGCCTGAAGATTCCACCCGTTCGTATGGAGTGAAACCTTCGGCGATCTTCTTCATCGCCCTGAAGGATCCTCGCGCATCGTGCATCGATGCGTCTTGGGGCCACTCCGCCCTGACGACTTCTTCCCGCCCGCTGAGTTCGTTCATCACGCCGACGACGAACCCGACACAGTCGACTCCTGCTCCCTTGCAACATTGACCGGCAAGATTCTGAGTCCCGGTCCACGAATGCAAGACAGCTTCGAGACGTTCAGCTATGGAGTCTCCATCACCGGGTGATAAGGAGGCATGGCGAAGCCCGGTCCATTGAAATGTTCCTCGTTGCTCCATAGGATGCAAGTCCCCCTCGTCTTGTCGCAGCCCGGAGCGACGATGACGGACTTATTCAGCCAGTCGGCGGGCGGAGGCTTGACGAGTTCGAAGATAGTCGTCGCAGCGTTCGTCCACTCCCTGATGACTATTCGAAGGCCGAGGTACTCGACGAATCCTCGATGCCAATACCGATCACGCGGAGATGTCGTCCCTGTGATGGTGACGGTGTTTCCGCTGATCACCGTCAGTGTCCCTGTCTCCTTCAGGGCGGACAGCCCGATGATTGCTCCAGCGGGGTCGCATCCCTTCAGGCTCCCGAAGTTCCGATTGCAATGCTGAGTCGCAATGATGCCAAGCGAGACTGTCAGCCCGGACTTGACATTCTCGCCTTCGATCTGAACCGAGTCCGGGTTTCCTCTGTAGTTCCTGATGGTCCGGCGGACCGTCCCGCTGAACAGGTAGAGGAGCCGACCAACGGTTTCATCCGGGTCGAGGTTCAGCTCGTGTACGATGACTTTGACTTCCGGCCACGGCTCGCCGCTGGACAGAGCGTTTGAGAACGTGTTTGCCGGGACCGCGATCCCGCACGGTAGTTCCTTGAAGAGACCCGAGTACTTCGGAAGCTTGACAGCCATCCCGGGCATCGACGAGTACGTCGGGTTGAGAGCTTCGGTGGGATGGGCGACGTCACTATCCCAGTCCGTATATCGAACGTAGGTGACGGGATCGCCGTAGGCAAACCGGACGAAGAGGAGTGACTTCTTGTCTGGCTCGGCAAGCGGATAGGTTACTGAAGACATATGACGGTGACCTCGATTTCCCGGAGCAGTTCGATCATGCCGAACTGGATGTCGCAGATACCATCAGTTGTCCACGTTTCGCGCATCGAGTTCTTCTCGAACCGAACCAGATGAGCAGCGGTCGTACGACGGATGTTCGCGAGGGAGGGGACAACCGAGAGGACTTCGTCGAAGTCAACACGGAAGTCATCGCCGACGAGCACGACGTTGTCGATCCCACGGATGTTGATGGTGCCGTCGCGTTCCACAATCGCGATGTAGTCGAAGAAGTCCTCGATGTCTTCGAGGTTCCCGACGCCCGTGATGGTGACGCTGCTCGCGTCGATGGCAATCGCTTCCCACATCGCCACCGGACTGACGAACCAGAAGGCCCGAAGGCGAGCACGACGCGAGTCGAAGAACTCGATGAGAGGCCACACGCTCGCGCGCGAGAGCCCGCGATAGGTCAGCTCGTGTGTCGCCTGCGGACGTTCTCCCGCCGCGTAGATGACATGTCCGCGTCCTTGCTGAGTTTGAGTCCCCACCCTCAGCATCCCCGGCTTGTAGCCGAAGGAAGCTTCAGGAGACGCATCGAAGATGGGATAGTCCCCGTATACCGACCACCCCGTTGGAAGCCCCGACATGGTCGGTGGGAGTGTCGAAGGTCCGGGGATTTCCCTGACGGTCAGGAAAAGCTCGCCCAACTCATCGTTGATTAGATCGGCTTCATCCCTGAAGACCAATTCAGCATCGATCATTGGGTAGACGCGGGCTCCATCCGCGTAGACATTCGACAGCGGAGTGTCCGGAACCAGATGCGTCGACTGGACCGCTTGGATGGTCCCCCACTCCACGTTCTGTGGGCGACTGTTCGCATCGAAGTCGCAGATGACGAACCGCTGCCCAGCGAAGAACCGACGGTACGCAGTCTCGCAGAAGATCTCGTTGATGGCCGCAGCCGTCACGCGCGAGTGGTCGGAGTAAAGCGGGATCGGGACCTGCGTGCTTCCATGCCTGAAGAGGTTCATCAAAGTCCGGGTCATCTCAGCCGCGCTCAAGCCGGAGTGCTTGACAGTCTGAACGCGATTGGGACGATCCGCAAGAAGCCGTCTTTCCTCGCCGACGGTCGATGCCCTGATGACATCTACCTGATACTCGGATGTGATTTGGATCCCGTCATCCCAGTTGAGCAAGAGGAGCGTCGGCAGAGGTGACGGCAAGGACTTGGGAACCACGACCAGCGAGGAGGTAATCACCGGAGCCGTGGTCGTCTGGAAGTTTGCCGCATCCCGAGTGTTGAGGAAGGCATGGGAAGTCGGGATCGTCGCTACGAAGGAATCGGTGCGAGGATCGTGCGCGAGGTATCCGTCAAAGTCTGCCATTAGGGAGCGGGCGGACACCCCTCCGTTTCCTCGTACGACGGAGCGTACTGATCGATATCTTCCTGGGCGACGTAGACTTCGCTGATCGGGATGGTGACAACGAAGGGCTCTGTCCTCGGGTCGTGGGCGAGGATTCCGTTGAAGTCTGCCATCAGGAATACGAGTCCAGTTGGAGGAAAGTGTACCATCCTTGATCGTCGCCGAACACTTCGTAGCGAGGAGGCGAGAAGTACTTCACCCCATTGACTGTCAGGATCGAACACGGGCCACAGACCGTGCTCTTCCCGGCCCGATCAAGGTTCATCGCGCTGACCATGACCGCGTTATAGAGCTCTCCAAAAGCACCGAAAACATCAATGGGATTGGAGAAGATGGAAGGCATCAAAGTCAGCCCTCCCGCGTGTTGCATGTTCCGATACAGATTGACTACGGCGGCTCCTGTCCCTATGATAACTGATCCAGGATTGCAGTACCTCTGGTCGTAGTTCGCTGTTCGAGTTCGGAAGCCATCTTGGAAACCGTTCATCGTGCTGAAGGTACAAGTGAGCCCACCGACGTTTGAACATCCGCAGCACCAATACGGATGATCGATGTAATCGGACTTGGCGAACGCGCGGAAGAGACCTCCACCAATGATCCAGTCGTCGTTCTGAGTTTCGTCTAGCTTGTAAGCGACGAACCAAAGAGGGAAGATGATGACACACCAATGACCCGCTGCCCAATTCGTCGCCATGATTGCGAAGTCGCGGAAATCGGAGAGATCATCCTTGACGGAGCATCCGGTTACCACTTCCAGATTCGCACCGGCATCGTGGAGCTTGACGTACGAGTTGTATCCGTTTTCATCGGTCGCCAATGACTTGTAGATCCCCGTCACCCCAACCTGCGTCCATCCGCAAGCGACAAACTGAGCATTGACCGCCGTGACCACATCGGCATAAGCCGACGAATAGAAGCGGATAGGTTCCCCGTAGGACATCAGTTAGACCTCGAACATCAGATTGACTTCATTGGTATTCGCTTGGTCATAGTCCGCGGCCTGAACACCGAGCCGATAGTAGGTCACCCCGCTGTCCAACGTGACTCGATCCCCTGAAGACAACGCGACGTCCTTGTAAGTGAGGATCGCATGGGGAAGATATCCCATACATCCTCCTCTGTCGGGCTGCGAAGATTCCTGACCCAAGATGATGGGGATGGAGCAGAACAGCGTCGTCCCATCGAGGAACCCGATATCGGGAGACCAAGACGAGTGCGATCCCGTAGACCAGACGTGCGTATACTGACCAAGTCCGATCCGCTTCCAGATCCCATTCCCCCATGAGACTGTATAGTAGACTCCTCCTGCAGCCTGATTCCGCGAAAGTGGACGAGGACGAAGAGCGGCCCCTCCATCGATCGCATAGGTTCCGTGCATCGTACAAGCGTACTTGTGAAGAGTCGCCGAGATGTTCGGGAAGATCGAGTACCGGCCGAACCAGAACTTGTAATTGTCCGGGTCATTCCCCCTCATACACACGACGAAATCACCGTAGATGAAGCACTCCCAGTTCCCCGCTTGGAAGTCGGAGGCACGGAAGAGGTTCATGTTAGGATCGATGTCTGTCGCACCCGCATTGAGGACAGGAGAAACATGGATCCCGAGCCGACTGGCTGTGTCAACGTAGAGTTCAACGTAGCAGACCCGACCATCACTGTCGGCTGTCGACCTTAGAATATTCCCGCTTCCCGAACCGAGAGCCCCGTTGAGTCCTGTGTCGGTCCATCCCGCCGAGATCATCGCAGCTTCAAGCTGGGAGATGAGATTGGCGGGCGTCGTGAAGTTGATCTGGGAATAGCCCATCAGATAACCGGACCCTTCAGATAAAGACCGAAGTTCTCTTCAGTCCCCATGATCGTCTCGCTCTCGCTACCGGCAAGGAAGTACCTGAACCCGTTGAAGTGGACCTCCTTGTCGAGAATACGAGAGTCATCGAAGGAAAGGTTGGAGACCAGGATCGCGCCTTCGACATAGCCGGACACGTGGAAGCCATCGGATGTGACGAACCACCATGGATACGCGACTTGACCGATGCCTCCGGTGTATCCGAAAACTCGGCCCCCTCCAGCGGTCCAGGTGACCTTCGTTCCAGCCGAGTTTGGCGTGAACATATGGATGTTCAGGACCCAAGAGAATCCCGTGTCGTCGTTGTTGGTCGCGTAGTAGTTCCCGCTGGATCCGTAGCGATCGAGCTGAGTGACGACATTCCCTAGGGCATCAGTCTTGGAGCGGATCAGGAAGATGACCGCCCGCTGAGTAGCGACGTCCATCGGGGTCTCGAAAGCACCGCCGAAGATCCATCCATACTCATTTTGATCACAAGCTGCGTGATAGTTCACCCACCGATCGCTGATGGTGAGGGTAAACCATCGGTCAGCGAAGAACGCCGCTGCTCCGACAATTGGAGCGCCACCTCCACCGTGATTGGTGATGTTGTCCCCGGAACGCCCGGAACCAACATCCATCGCAATCCCGCCCGGTGTCGCCGAATCCCGTAGCAGGATATATGCGGCTCGTCCTTCGCTGTCGGTAGCCGACTTCAGAATGGTCTTGGTAGGAGCCCCATCGTCCGTCCACCCGGCGAGCTTCATCTGGGCGATGATGACGGTGAGTGCTCCGGCCACATCATCGGCCCTGAAGCGTGCGTGGATATTCGCCATCAGCCGTCACTCCTCAGAACTCCGTTGATCGTGTCGGCCCGACGCCTCAGGAACTCGAAGAACGCGGACTCTCCACCGTTCAACAGACGGTCCATCGTGTCGTCATCGGCGACCACGTATGCGGGTGAGGGCTGGGAAGCCACAGGAGAGGCCTGACCGCCCCCCTGAAGCAGTCTTCCCGTGGGAACCGGCCTTACTGTGCCTCCGTACTGGAGGAGAGCCGAGCGGGGGATTAGCCGCCTCCTGAGGGCTTCCATGATCTGAACACCGTAGTGATCGACGACCCCGCGAGGCTGGACGTATTCGCCCGGCGTCAGCTTCGCATCGACGACATCTCGATTGACATTCGGACCCGGGACTGATCCTCCCAATGCGAACCGAAGCCGATTCCCTCCGACCAATCCTCCAGCATTGAAGCCGCCGAGACCTGCCATGATCGCTTTGTAGATCATCGCCTTGAGGATCATCTGGGCGAGTTGCTTGATGGTGTTGAGGGCGAATTGCTTGAAAGCTGCGCCACCCTTCTCAAGCGCAACGATAAGCCCATCCCCAATGGAGGATGCGAGTGTCTGCCCAACCGAGAGTCCAGCTTGCCGGAGGTCACCGAGCTTCTCGATGGTGTTGACGAGCCCGGCTTCCAGCCCGGTGAAGAAGGTCCCTTGAGTCTCCGTGTAATCGTCAAGCTGTTGAGTGAAGATGGCGAGCTTGCTTGACATCGCTTCGAGTTCTTCGCCGTAAAGCTTCGTCAGCGGCTTGCTCTTCCCGATGGTTTCTTGCAGAGCGGCAAACTGAACGGCGAGGAGCTCAACTTCGGCTCGACCCGATGCGATGAGTTCGTTCTCGCGTTCCTGCGCTTCGGCCTGAGTGATGAAGCCACCCTCGCCCAAAGCCCGGACCTTCTGGATCTCTGCGCCGAGCATTTGCATCGACTGTTGAGATGACATGATGCCGACATCCAACGTCTGCATCATGCCGGTGAGGTCGTCGGCTCCAACTCCACCCGTGATGAAGCCTGTCCCGACACCCTCACTCACAGCTTCGCCGATTCGCTCGCCTTCTCTTTTTGCAGCTTCGATGCGAGCCGCTTCGTCCTTGGCTCGGGCCGCTTCCATCGCCGCAGTCCACTCGGGACCAAGGATGGCGGATAGTTCATCCATCGCCTTCTTCGTTTCGGGCGACATTCCGGCGGGGAGACCAGCGAAGAAGTCCTTGAAAATCTGCGTCCCATCCTTGACCAGCTTGGAACTCAGGTCATCCAACATCGCCTTGTCGACATCGCTGACGGCCTGGAACGTAGACCCTTCAAGAGCCTTCCGCGTTTCATCGAGCCGACGGGTCGTCCGCTTGATCCGCTGCTCAATTTCCTCATCCGAAATACCGACCATCCGCTTCGGCCCGAAAGTCCTCAGGGCAGATGGCATACGACCTTCCGCTTTCGCGGCTCGCTCCTCCTCGCGCTCACGAAGCTCGGCCCGTTGAAGGGCGATGCCCTTCTCCAGATCGATGAGCTTCTGCCCCTGCGCGCGAAGGTCGTTCAGTTCCTCCTCACCTATCCCGAGAAACTTCGCAGCGAACTTCAACGCAGTCGCATCACCCGTTGCGAGCCGCCGAGCGATAGACTCCTTGGTCGCCCCGAAGATACCATCGATCACAGCGATGCCGAACTGACGACCGAGGCTCTTGGCGATCTGGATAAAGGTGGGGATGGCCGCGATGAGGAGACGAGTCGCTGCGGTGATCGCCCCCGTGATGATGTTGATGACAAACCGCATCACATCGCCCTGCCTGAAGATGCTGGCGATGATCGACCCTATCTTACCGATGGCCGCAGCGACATTCTTGATGAAGGCTTGGATCGTGGCCCGACGTTGACCCATGTCCTTGAAGAAATCGTTAATCTTCTTCAGAACATCCTCGACGAAAGGCTTCGCGGCTTCGCCCACGCGCACGAAGAAGATCTTCAGGTTTGCGAGGGCAGACTTGACCTTGTCGGCCAGCGTCTTCTCGACCTTGGCGACGGCTTCGGCGGTCGCTCCGGCCTTGTCGGCCATCGTGCCGAGGATCTGGTTGAAGCTTTCCCCGTCCTTCGCCGCGAGGTTCGCAATCGTTGCGAAGGCTTTGACATTCGGGAACAGCTTCGCCAAGACCCGCTCGTCAAGCTCGGTCTTTTCCCTCAGCTCCTCCAGGAATTCAGTGAACCTCCCGGCCTTGAGGCGGGAGACATCGAACTGAATCTCGAGCTTTCTTGCCGCTTCCCTCGCACCTTCTGTCGGCTTGATGAGGGTCGTGATGACCGACTTCATCCCGGTGATGGCTGCGGTCGTGCTGACTCCAGCCTTCGTGACCGCCGCGACGGAGGCGAGCATTTCGTCGATGCTGAACCCGGCAAGGGATGCAGTCGGGGCGAGCTTGCCGATCGACCGGGACAGAGCATCGACGGTTGTGATCCCGCCCTTCTGCGCCGTGAAGAACGCGTCGCTCAGGGCGGACGCATCCTCCACCGCCAGACCGTAGGCGTTCATCACTGAAACGATGCCCTTGGTCGCCGCCGCCGTGCTCGTCGCTCCGCCCTTTGCGAGCTTCGATGCTTCGAGCAGAACCTGACCGGCCTTTTCAGCCTCGACACCGGCCGAGATGATGTCGAAGAGGGCTTCGTTGAGCGAGCCTAGACTCTCGCCCGTATTGCGGGAGACATCAAGCACAGCCTCAGACAAGTCCTCCATCGACACGACTGTCGTATCGACGAGGGTGGCGACGTTCGCGATGCCCCTTTCAAAGTCCGCGAAGACCTTGAGCACGCCCGCGAACGCGCCCGCGAGGAGGAGGTTGCGAAGGCTGAAGATGGAACGACGGAGGAAGGCTATCGCGCGAGACACTCCTCTCATTGCGGCTCGTGCGATGGTCCCAGCTTTGACCGCCGCCCGACCGAGCCTTCCGAACATGCCGACGAGGCCCCGAAGGGGACCCGTCATTTTGTCGGTCAGCTTTGCGAGGATAGTGACTTGTCGCTCTGGCATTTACTCCCTCAGACTCTTCAGATACTTCGTCGTCTCAGCCGCTGTCTTCTTATCGAGCATCCCGCCGATCGCCAGTTGGAGCCCTTCGATTTGAGCCGCCGCCTGACGCTGGACACGGACCCGTTCCTTGTCCGCGAAGAAGTGAAGCTGAGGAAGTGTCAAGCCTCGGTAGGGGACTCCGGCTTGGCGGACTCGGGTGATTTCGTGGAAGCTCCATCCCCCGGCGATGAGTCCTTGGACCACATCTCCGAGATCGAAAATTCCGACCCTGTCATTCGGGTGACCGTCCGCTCGATCGCCCCCATCCAAGGGTCCCGCTTTTCCGGTGTCCCGAACGACTCGTCGATCCACTCCTCCACGATCTTGGGGAAGTCCCAATGCGGGAGGTCATCGATCTTGACCGTGTTCGGATTGAACCGGACACAGTCGCACAGGAGATCCAGCAGATCCGTCAGCATCAACGGAGCTACTTCCGCCATGATCTGCATCCCGATTTCATCGACCGATGCGTCCTTCTTGAAGCGGACGTTCTGGGCGATGAAGAGGAGGGCCTTCGAGATCTTGTCGTTGAACTTCCTCAGGTGGATGACACCGAGGGGGAAGACGAGTGCTTCCGCTTTGCCATCGAGGACGGGGATCCTGCGAGCGGCAGGGAGGACCCCATCCAGGTCCTGCTTCTTCTTGGACTTTGACATTGTTCCTTTCCCGGAGCGTTAGAGGGACTTGCCGTCGGTCGCACGACGGCAAGGAAGTGGGCGAACTCCTACCCGAAGCTCCGGGTTCAGGCAGCGACGGAGTGAATGTCTACGACTTCGCGGGGACGTCCCCCTTGAAGTGGAGGACCCGACCGGCGGGAGTGACCTCCGTCAGGTCGTTCAGGACCCGGACCGTGAAGGTCACGCTGGAGTACTCGTCGGCCGTGAAGTTCGTGGCGGACGGCGTGAGGCTGATGCGCATCTGCCTCGCCGTCTGCTCCGCGTTGATGGAGCGTCCCCAGAA
>Ga0114923_10003895_pt1 | contig 10017 bp, 17 predicted proteins | sample SumtaG_FD_89578 | JGI IMG/M metagenome (GOLD analysis project Ga0114923, IMG submission 89578) | Deep subsurface microbial communities from Indian Ocean to uncover new lineages of life (NeLLi) - Sumatra_00157 metaG | ecosystem: Environmental > Aquatic > Marine > Oceanic > Sediment | place: near...
TAAATGTGCGGTTTGTAATTCATATTCCTCAGTTGGATAGAGAATATGATCCTTATGATGATATAATTATAGCATTTTTAGATGGTGGTATTTATGTAGTTGGAGAAGATAATCTTGTTACACAAGAAGAAGATCCAACTTTTTGGGAACAGTTAATATTGTTAAATGATAATATATCATGGGCTATTAATGAGCAGAGTTTAGTGGATTCTGATTCTATTCTGGAATATGAATTTAATATATGGGTTTCAATAAGAATAGATTTTGACAGGGATGGATTTTCATTAATCATAGATGATGAATCTTTAGGAATATTTAATTATCCAAGGTATAATCCACCTTATTTTGCATCATTATATTTTTGTGTATTTGCAACTTCATATAATTTTCAATTTTATGTGGACAATGTAAAAATTACGTTAATTCAACCTGTGGATTATATACATCCAGGAAATGTTGTTTTTTTAATGATAATGTTAATTTCTTTCATTGGGTTTTATATTTTATATAAAAAAAATAAAGGAAAAAAAGGAAGAAAAAAATTAAAATAATAAAAGAGTTGATGTTAAATGTCAAATAGAATACAAGATTTAATAATAGTTGGGAAAGAAAGAAAAGAATTAAAAAGGGAAATTGTAATATTAAGATATATTATTATGGTTTTAGTAATTATTATTGCCATTCTTACTGTTATTGTAATAGGGGATTTTGTTATTATTTGGGGTGGAGCAATGATAAATGATCCAAATCTTGAATTGGGTATAATAAATATTTATATATAATTTTATATGTACAATGATTTTATAAATAAGAGGAGAAAAGAATGAAAACAAAAAAAATTGGACATGTTATATTAGTAATATTTACAATAAGTTTAATTACAATACCTTTTGCTTTTACAAGTTCAGTAAGGATTGGAATTGATCCTGAAGATGATGTGTTAGAGGTTAAACTTCTTGATTTAGATAATATGAAAGACTGGCTTGATAGTAATTATTTTAGTAAGAGGGATCCTGATTTTAAGTGGTTGTATGAATTAGATAATGATTGGTTTAAAACAGAAGATGGGCCTGATTGTATTGATATTGTTAAATGGGGTCTTGTTAATTATGGAAGTGGTAATAGTAGTATATTTATTGAAGTTAAAGATATAATAGATTATATTGATAGTGAATTTTTTCAAATTGATATTTTAATTGTATATAAAGATGCAGCTAACAATGAAGAAATACAATGGTTTGGAGAAATTGAATATGAGGATGATGACATAACAGATAACGATTTTAAAACTGATTTCAATTATGGTTCGGCTAATTCATCGTCTATGACTGGAGATGTGGATATACATAAAGTTAATAACACATATGAAATTTATTTTGATACTACTTGGATGACTGAGATTGATGATGATGTAATAGTAGATAATATGTATGGTCTTGTATTTGGATATAGTTTTAATACAACAACCAGAGCAAATGTAACAGCTACTTTTTTCGATTTTTTACCAAATAGTTATTATGGTCAAAGTGGAAGTATAGAAGATAGTAATACAGGTAGTACTATTGAACTTGCTGATACTATTTTATTTGCGGGTGTAGTTTTGGCTTTTTTAATAATAATATTTCTTATTGTAGCTTTTTATAATAGGGGTAGAAAAGGAGGAAGAAGTAAACGGACTGGGAGAACATATTAGAAGGGAGAGTTTATGTATGAGAGTAAAAATTTCGTGGTCAAAAACAATAATGACTACTATTGGAGCACAAATTATAGTTTTTATAATTTTTTTATTGGTTGAAGTTTTCTGGGCAGATGTTATAAGGAATTATGTAAATAATTTATATTTAGGTGGATTTTATACTGTACCTTTTTTAGTATTATTAATTGGTATTTTTGCTAGTTTTTTAATATCTCTTGTTATTTATATTATTATTATTAAACATAATAGAATGCTTGTATTTATATTATGTTTGACTTCGGTTATATTAACATCTTTAATGTTAGTATTTATTAGTTTTATTGTTATTGAATTATCTTATCCTGAAGTTTTTGCCAGTTTTACAATATTAGAGAGATTTATGTTAATTCCACAATATGTAATATTTTTTGCGATTTATGTAGTAGAATCCCCAGTGTTATTATGGGATTATACATCGATTATTTTTGGTGTATTTATGTTAATATTAATAAAGTTATTTGTATATGAACAGAAATCAAAAAAAAAAATAAAACCTTTAATGGAGCGAATAATATAAAATGTCAGTTACTAAATCAAATCAACCTACCGGGGCACCTTTTCATGGAGTAAAGCCCAGAATCTGGTCTTTAGAAAATTTGAGTATATGGATTATTAGAATGGTTTTAAATATACTTTTCTTTTTTACATTCCTGTATATTGCAGAAACCCAATGGAATGTGAGAGATGATATTATGTACCGCTTTTTAGCTGTTTTTATTATTTATATAATTTCCGGGTTATTTTCCTATTTTTTATCTTATCTTATTATAAAATATATATTTGGAAAGTTTTTACATAGACGGGTAAAAGATCTTAAATATATGATAAAGGGTAAAAGAAGAATGAAAAAACTCTGGATTTATGTATTTACGATTGTTTTCCAGACGATATTCTTTATACTGTCGGTAAACTTTATTTTAGCAGAAGAAATTCCATTATCAGATGGCTTAGCTTTCGTATTAGCTTGGATGATATTATGGGTTGGTTCAAGAATATTAGGCCGTGGATTATATTTTATATTTTATACATGGTAGATGATATTTTAAAAAAGACAAATATGGAACGGGATATTTCAAAATTTAGAAATAAAGTAGTTAAGTAGGTAATATTATAAAACACAAAGATATAAATTATATAAAATTTATAAATAAATATTAAAATTTGGGAATAAATTTAAAATGTCTATTAAAAAATTAAAGATGGGTAGTGGTAAGTAATGAGTTCGGAAGAAGAGTTTTATGATATTTGGTCTGGAGCAAACCTTATCGATACTATATTTATGTTATTGACTATTGTTATGATGTTTGCATTCTTTTTTTTAAGGATGATATTTCCACTTACGACAAATGAAATTATAATATGGGCATTTGTAGTTGAATCTTATGCTTTAGGTTTTGTTATTTTAAGGACGAGATTAAGGGAAAAACATAGGAAAGCTGTTCGGGGTGTAAAATTTTGTTATGCCGGTATATGGAGAGATTTTACATATTATGAAAGGAAGTTACTTGGTATAAAACAGTGGTATAAGATTGAAATTGATTGGACTGATGAAATGTTAGAAGAATTATTTAAAGATAATATATTTCAAAGTATACAAAGTGAGATTGAGAATTGGCAAAAATTAGATAGTTTTCATAATCCAAAATCAATGCCTAGTAACGTATATGGGGATGATGAGGATGAATCGAAGAGAATAATAGAACAATTACCATTTAAAAGTTTTAAAATTGAAGATATAACAAAAGATACTAAAGAAAAATTAAAAAAATACAATATCTACATTGGTATTTTATACGAACCTGAAACATATAAAGATTCAGAAATTGCATTTGATAGGATATGTTTGTTAACTGATACAGACATAACAAAAAGTCTAGAATGTAAACCAAGTACGGCAATGCATGATGGTTATCCTGTTGATATTGATCAAGTTGAATGCGCTTTTGATCAGTTAGGATGGATATTACCAGAAATACCAACATATATATTAGCATGGTCCGAAAATATAACAAAAAAAATATTAGAACCATCTTTAGAAGCTCAATCTATTATTTATATACAAATGAAAGTTTTAGAGAAGTTTGTTTATACTTTACGGGCATTTAGTCAGCAAGCGGTTATGACAATAAAACAGGAAGAGACTAAATCAGATATGTATTATGATGCTTGGGATGATATGATTCAAGAATTAGAAGGTATGGATATAAATAATATATTAGGATCTAAGGATTTGGAACGTATTAAAATAGAAGATGAAGCTAAAAGTGCAAGTAAGTATAAAATGTTATCATATGTTTTAATTGGGGTAATTGCTATTATTATATTTATTTGGTTATTTCTTTCTATGAATATGAATAATACCCCAACAACAATTGTTAATGATGGGCTTGGTACTTCAAGTGTAATAAATTATTTAAAAAATTTAATTATTTGATAGAAAATGGTTAAAAAGGGTAATATACCATGGAATAAGGGTATGAAGATGTCTGATGAATTTTGTAGAATTAATAGTGAATCTCATAAAGGACAAAATGCTTGGAATAAAGGATTAATAGGTGAAGGTAATTCTATGTTTGGAAAACATCATTCTGATGAAACAAAGCAAAAAATGAGTAGATCTCATAATGGTAAAAAACTTTCTAAGGAACATAAAAAAAATTTAAGTGAAGCAATGAAGCAAACCTATAAAGATGGTAGAATAAATCCTATGTATGGAAGAACTGGAGAAGATAGTCCTTTATATGGAAGAAAACACTCAGAAAAGACATTACAAAAAATGAGGATTACAGCCCTACAAAGTTGGGATGGAAATTTAGAACGTAGAAAGATGGCAAGTGAAAGATTTCAATATGATAGAAATCCTGGTTGGAATCCTAATCGTAATGAGGTATTTGCCCCTTATGGACCTAATTATCATAATAAAGAAATAAGAGTTGAAAAACAAATATTGCAAAAGAATAGAGATTTATTAGACGGTAATAAAATAAATTTTAATAATTCTAAAAGTTATGCTTTTCATCATATAGATTATGATAAGTCAAATGATGGTATTGATAATATGTGTTGGTTATCAAAGTTAAATCATAATAGAATAACAAACTACAGAAAAAATGAATTAATATCATTATATTTCAAGAATATTTTACAATATAACTTACAACTACTTAAAAAGGGAAAAATTCCAATAACTTGGACAAGTAAAAATAAAAATTTATTTATTGAAGAAAATAAAAATTTAAATATAAATCAATTTATTAACAATAAACTAAATGAGGTGATTTCTTAGAAATGCCATGGGCTGGTGATGATGATTCCGCAAAAATTGCTGCTGCTAATCTTCTTGATAAATACATGTAATTCCCTTATATGTAGTCAAATTATAGAGAGCAGTGGAATGAAAATTTTAAATATAATAAGGTAGTAGGTGGAGATATAGATAATCATATATTTAATTTATCAACAGGCAATCTCGAAAAATGTGGAGAAATATTATCTACATTAAACGAAGCTGTAATGGTAACACCTGCTAATAAGAAAGCCAATCAATATTTAGCATATAGAGTAAAGGAATATATTAGACATATTAGTAGAAGAAAGCCAAAACCCCATTTAACAATAAAACATTTACGTTCAATTCAACAAGCTTATATCGATGCTATTTCTGCTCATTTTACACATCAATCCCAATTAGTTAGTATGGTATTAATTGAGGTATTTTCAAATATTAGTCTAATTTCAAAAACATCATTAGTTCCAAAATCTATGAGGGATGAATTACTTGAATATAATGAAGATGAATTTGAAGATAATGAGGATGATATGATAGATTTTAATAAGGGTAAAAAGAAATAAATTATGTTTAAAATTTTATTATGTTTAGGAATTATTAATTTATTCATTTTATTTAAAACTAATACTACCCAAAAATATAAGTCAAGACCATATAAAATAATACACCATTGTAAAAGTTATAAACTTGAAGATAATCTTGAAATTATAGGTTTTGATAAACGATTTAGTAGTCCAAAACTTAGATGGATTTTAAGAAAAAGACATAATTATACAAAAAGATTTTTATGGGCTATAATAGAAAGAATTAGGGATAATTCAAATATAATAATAGTGATTTATGGAACACCTAACTCCGGTAAATCGGAAGGCGCCCAAACAATCACTTTTTATATACGGTATATTGTCTGGAAGTATTTGCATATAAAAGTTGAAATATATACGGCATTTTCAACGGCTGATTTTCAAGAAATATTACCAGAAATGAAACTTGGAGATGTGGGAATAAGAGATGAATCATCTAAATTATCCGGTACAGGTTCAAGAAATGTTCAACAATATTTAGATAATATAACAAAAGCAATTAGAATGGATCAAAATTCATTTGTTTTTGTTGATCCTTTATTACTAGAGGCTGATGTAGTATCATATTATTTGGAATCAGCTGGGAAGAACAAAAAAACTCGAAAAGTACGATTTATTTTATATGACAAAAATAAAGATGTTTTAGGTCATATTTATTTACCGTTACATTGGCGTGGAAGATTCAGGAAGAAATATAAAGAAGATAAAAAAGCTAATCTTGAAGCAATGAAGGCATTGGCTGGAATGGTGACTCCAGAATTATCAAAACGTTTAGAAGAAGATGAAGAAAAATTATTTAATTATTGTATTAAATGTAATGCAACAAAAAGAAACGATATAGAACCTTTAATGTATCGCTACAATCGTCAATTTACAAAAAAAGAGGATATGATAAAGGGAGATATACATTACATAAAAATATTAATAGGATTAGTATGGTTTGATATTAAAGAAGGAAGATTTACAGAAGCTAAAAGAATAAAAAAGGTAAAATTAGAAATTCATTATAAAAATGGCGAAACTTTTGCTGATTTTGTACGGGCAAATATACCAGAAAATGCTGGAGATAGACCAAATTATATTGTAGCCAGGATTGCAGAAAGTTTAGCAAAAGGATATAGTCACGATGCAATTGGTGCTAATCATAAGGATATAGGATCTGGTATAATTAATACATACTCAAAATGGATTAGAAGAGAAGCACCTATAGAAATTAGATTAGGATTTTTATTTGAAAAATGGTTTGCTTTAAGTGTTGGTGTTCCATTAGAACGATTAGAAGAATTATTGGGAAGTAATGAACCTAATAAACCTGATTTAATTTGGAAAGATAAAATATATAGTATAAAACTTAGAATTGAACAACGTTCAAAAACAATGAGGTTTAGTCAGCCAATAGATTTTAGTCCTGAATATAAAGAAGCAATAAGAAAAGATTGTAAATATACCTTAGTTTTTATGAATCCGGCCTGGGAATTAAAAATTCAACTTATAGAACTTGATCCGATTAATGATCCTGATGAAGTTATTGTAAAAAGTTCAAGTTTAATAATTAAAAAACCATTGAAAATATTATCGATGGATTGATTTGTAAAATTTTAAATAATATTAATTTTATTATTAATTAAAATAATATTAATGTAAATATAAATAGATCATGATAAAGAAACATAAAAGATATAAGATTGGAGTCGAAATTGGAGATTTCTACAAAGGAACAGCAAAAAGAAAATTTGTAGATGGTTTTTATGATGAATTATATCGTGGAGAACCTGAAGTAAGGGCAAGACTTATAAAAGCTGTTATAATAAAAACCGGAAATAAGGTTCATATAGTAAAGAAGAAAAGGGGTTATTCTGTTTATATGAAATAAAATTTATATGGAATATAGTATAGAAAATGAAAAAATCTCAAAAAAGAAGGATATCTTCAGGAATAAAACTTTTTATGGTATTTATAGTTATATTATTCCTTATTATGTATGTATATGGAATGGCTAATACTTACTTTCCAGATCCAATGTATATGGGATCAGGACAATATTTAGATATATCAGTAGGAATAACAGTTATAGGATTGGTAATTTTTGGATTAATACTTGCAGTATTCTTCAAGAAAGAAATGGCTAAAATTTCCAATATGAAAAAAATCTAAACTAATTATAAAGTTTTAAATATTATTAAATTTATTTATTTATCAATTATCAACCAAATTTTATGGAGATTTGTAAAATATGTCAATAAGCGCAGGTAAGAAAAGTAGCCGTATGACAAGATTAGCAGTTGGATTATTTATATTTATGGTTTGCACTTTTGCACTCTTATATTTATTAGCTAATGGGCTATTTACTTTTACATTTGGTGCAACAGGATAATATTAGAAATAATATTAAAAAGGAAATAATAGGATTATGCTAAATAGAAAGCAAATAAATAGAATTTCACGTAGGCCAATGAATTCCTTAAAACGTGGTGGGTATTTAAAAAAGCTCGGCCCATTAGAACGGGAAACATTAGAAGAAGATTTTTACGAGCTAATTGAAAGATGGAAGAAGAAATTATAATGGTAACAAAACCAACATTTAATATTAAGACAAATCAAAGAATAATTATTTTTTTTGTTTCAGCAATTATTATAATAGTTTTAGCAATATTATTTCTTCAAGTGGGAACATCAAGTTTAGGTACAAGAACAGGTCTAATTATATTTATGATTGCTGTTGTAATAGCAATAATTGTAATTTATAAAACAATTAAATCATTCTCAATTAAATTTGCGGTTGATATGAGATAAGAATTAGGAATTAACCGAGAAATGGAAAAAGAAAATATAAAAATTTTAATTTTAATTTTTTAATTTTTTACCATCTATAAAATCAAGTATGGCCTGTATTTGTTTCATATATTTAGTAGCTTCTTCTTTATTACCGTTTGTCCAATTCAAATCTATCAATTTAACATATCCAGCTATTCTACTTTCTAAACATTGTAAAATATTATTTCTATTTATATTATTTTTGTAATCTACCATAATTATATCATCATTTCTTATTATTTAAATGTAATAATTATAACATCTTATTTAAATATTATGAACTAATAAAATTTTTATACTTATTATTTAATAACTAAAATATTTATAAAGTTATAAATTTTATAATTATTATAAAACTAATTATAACTTTAAAATGGAAAAATTAATCCCATACGTAATTGATAAAACATTAAAGAAAAATAAATTTAATCCTGAATTAATTTATAAATCTTTATTAAAAGAAACATCAATTTCAGAAAATAATGCGAGAAAGGTCACAGAAATGACAGTTAGAACATTAGTAGCTATAGGTTCATTAGTACCATATCTTACAGCTCCAATGATAAGAGAATTTGTTAATGTAACTCTTATAAAATTCGGGCTTATAAAAGAAAGACTTTATTACACAAGAATAGGCTTTCCAAAATATGATCTAAATAAAATAATTAAAAATAATAATGAACTTGAAAGTAATATTATAATAGTAAAACATATTAAAAATGAAAATTATAATGTTGAACAATTAATAAAAAAAAATAAACAATAATAATCATGGTAAATAGTATAATCTTTTGTGATATAGATGGAACAATAGTTCCAACATATTTTGACTCGGATCAATCAATAAGCAAAGAAGAATTGGATAATATTAAAAGAAAAACAAAAAGGGAAGTACTTAGTAAAAATATTATATCAATATTAAATATAATGATAAAAAATACGAAGTTAGTATTTTTAACGGGAAGACCAAAAGAATGGGAAGTTATCACTCATAAACTATTAAAACCGATAAACAGGGGTAAATATGATATTCATTTTCTAAGTATAGAAGGTCAATGGAATAGAGAAAAATACTATAAATTTAAACTAGATATGATAAATAAATTATCTATTAAATATGATATAATTTATGTTATAGATGATAATATTAATTTACTCAAATATATTAAAAAATATTTTAACATAAAAAATAGGTTGTTTTTATTTCTAATTAATGGAGTATATAATTCGGCAATAAAAGATATGGTAATAGAAAATAGGTTAATGTAAAAATGATATTAATAACAAGCGAAGAAATAAAAATAAGGATTAAACAATTAGCTACCACAATATTTAATGATTATTATATTGGTAAAAATATAAACAATATAAATCTTATCTATATTTTAGATGGAGCTTTTATATTTGCTGCAGATCTATGTAGAGAACTTAGCAAAAAGGGTATAAATTTAAATATTGGTTCATTCTTAATAAAATCGCCAGAAGTTTCATAAAGTTCTATAGTAGCATTATCTGTGACTGGATTGAACAAAAATCCAGTTGCACCACTATTAGCACCTTTTATGTAAGTTGGTGTAGTAAATGTGCTTTGCTGA
>Ga0114923_10003896_pt1 | contig 10015 bp, 12 predicted proteins | sample SumtaG_FD_89578 | JGI IMG/M metagenome (GOLD analysis project Ga0114923, IMG submission 89578) | Deep subsurface microbial communities from Indian Ocean to uncover new lineages of life (NeLLi) - Sumatra_00157 metaG | ecosystem: Environmental > Aquatic > Marine > Oceanic > Sediment | place: near...
ATGGACGCTATAATGAAAATCGCCGGCGAACACAATCTAAAAATCCTCGAAGACTGTTCCCACGCTCACGGCGCTTTATACAGGGGCAAGGAAATCGGCACTTTCGGCGATGTCGCAGCTTTTTCCCTGATGAGTGGTAAATCTTTGGCCATCGGTGAGGCAGGGATATTATTTACCGACGACCAAAAGGTCTATGAACGCGCCATTTTGTTTGGGCACTATATACGTCATGATGAGATTACGCTCAAAGAACTTAAACCCTTTGCAGGGTTGCCCAGCGGCGGATTCAAACATCGTATGCACCAGTTAAGTTCCGCTTTGGGACTGGTGCAGTTGGAACTATATCCGGAGGCGATGGCGGAAATCGACAAAGCGATGAACTACTTCTGCGACCTGCTCGATGACACTGACGGAATCAGGCCCATACGACCTGGAAAAGACACAGGTTCCACCAAGGGCGGCTGGTACTTTCCGCATTTTAAGTATGTCACGGAGGAGTTCGAAGGTCTTTCATTGTCGAGATTCAGCGATGCAGTTCGTGCCGAAGGCTCGACTTGCAATCCCGGCTGCAACAAGCCCCTGCACCTGCATCCACTTTTTACGACAATGGATGTTTACGGACACGGCAGGCCAACGCGGATTGCTTACCTTGATGAATCCGTAAAAATTGAGCAGTACCTCGAAACACTGCCGGTTGCGGAAAATATTAACCGCTACGTCTTTGAGGTCCCGTGGTTTAAGCACTATCGGCCTGAGATAATTGAAGAACACGCCAATGCCTACAAGAAGGTCGTAGAAAATTATCGAGCACTGCTGGCTGATGACACCGGTAAGGATACTGAAATCGGAGGATACAGCAGCTTCTTCAGCAGCCAGAAGTCCTAGGAACTCCTTACGGAGAACACGCAATAAGAGGCGTTTTTGTGCCCGAGCCGGCATTATATTGTAAAAATGAGCTTGAAGAGATTCGAATCCCTGTCCAGGTGAGCAATGTGGTCGATATGGGCGTCTCACCCCGCAGGCCTTCCAGGACAATTCGGATTTTATCCTCGGCGGAGAACTGGCGACGTGTGGCCTTTTTGATTTGCCTTATCACATCTTTCGATTTCGCCATTTACTCAGCTCCTTTCTGGACAAAAAGCCCAATTATGGAGCTGAAATTTGGGATTTCAAGCAGTTTCCTGGGGGGAAGGAAACTGCTTGAAGGTCTCCTCTAACCAAAAGCCTTAATCTGTGCCATTTTTGCTGACGGCAAACATAGGCATCACATTGTCTCAGGACCCTCTTACAAATCAGACAATTCCGCACGCTCTCACGCTCGAAACACTCATCGATGATGTTAGCATTACGATACAAACGATTATAGGGTTACCTTTGAACGAGAACACATCCTTTGGAACTAAATATCATAAGGTCATCATTTCTCCGGCTCAGGAAATTTTAACTGCCGAACAACGCCTGTCTTTCCGAGGAAGCAGTGCGCATCCCAAGTTTGCTTGTTAGATGTCAAATCCCCATTTTTGCGCGTCAAATCCGTAGATATGATATAGACAAGACATACTTCCCTTTAGCTTACTGTAAATTGTTTCTCTCTCCGCACTAGTTAATATGCGTTTTGCTGGAGGAGTAACATTACGCAAAAGATGTTTTCCGACTCTCTTTATTGGTTTGGGTAAGTAGCGTAAAACGGCTCCTAATTGCGATATACATATGCTTTGCTCGATCTTTGACACAACATGAGTAGGGTTGTGGACTTCGTATTCTTCAGGAAAGTAGTTAGATGCTAGCCCAAGAAACTCATAAGTTCTTCGAAGTAGTTGGTCTGGACTGTCTCTTAACTCATCAAAGTCTAACAACAGAATATTTCGCATTGGAAAGTACTTGCGATATTGCTCTAATTGGAGGTAGTAGTTACTTGTATTAACAAGATGTCTATCATCGATTCTCAAATGCCATAGTCTGTTCCGTTGCATGTAGTTGTAGTGAGATACAATGCGATCGAAAGGATTTCTTATGATGTAGATAAACTTAGGCGATATTCCATAGTCGTAGATCTTCTTAGCGACATTGGGTTCAGCAGGATACTTTGTGTATCCCGTTGATGCCTCAAGAACGTACTTATGAACAGAGTGATCATATACCCACAAGTCATTGTAGCTATTGAGTTGTATCTTATGGCCCTGATTTTCCGAAAAATACTCTGGTTCTTTCGTAAAAGCTGGACATATCTCAGGATGCTGTGTTAGATATTTGTATAGTGATGAGGTGCCGCATTTCATTGCGCCTATAATTATGGCGTATGCGTCTTGAGGAATTGTATTGGACATGTGGCTTTGTTCCTCACCTCTAAACCTCGCATGACCGGTCTTCCTATCAAGCGCCTAATCTCCAGCTGAGCCGCAGGATGATCTTCCCGTCTCAGAAAGCCTCGGCACGACGTGCAAAAATCTGCTCGAGGAATCCTTCAATTCGGCCGTAATCTGGTCTGCTACCTCACTCACTTCGAACTCTTAGGAGTGACACAAATAGCTCTCGGTTTGGGGACGCCAACCGTGGAAAAAATAGCACACTGCTCGATCAAGCAACATTTTTTCTGTAAATTTTCTTTTGCTGTGAAGCAGAATCATCGTTCTCCACGTCCATGTTTAAGTACCTTTTACCCGTCTCTTTACTAACCCTGTTCTCTCACGTGAACAGTCTGTTACGAAATGACCAACGGACAATCCTTCCTGGCATATGTCTCACCGCTCATATGGTAAGCCAAGTCCAAATCGTCTTAGCGCATTCGTCATCCGGCTATCACTCCACCTCCCATTATTCTGCCGTTCTGAAGGATGGCGAATCGCCCCAGTTCTGGCAAGATGTCAAATGGGTCGATACACATGGGCGACTCTGTTCGGAGGACGATTTCACCCACTTGAAAAACATTTAGGCGGGCAACCTCCGTTCCGATGGTCTCAAGGGAGATGGGATCGATCACCTTAGTTATTCTCTCAGCACAGCCCCGGTTGCTTTGAGTTCCACAGAGAACCTCGATTCTGCCATTCGCTTCGAGGGATCGCGGGCCGATCCAGAATACTCTGGTCGAAAGCCGGTCCGTGACCAAAGGGGCGCTCTCGACGTTGAAGCCCACGTGTCCTCTTTTCACGGGAGTCGGGTCTTCCAGAAGAAGCCCGACAGATTGTCCTGGCGTAGCCATATCAACTTCCTGCTGCCCCAGCAGCACAGATGTCACCGATGTCTCATGACCGCCGGGCCCGAAGACGATGCTCCGGCCTTGGTTGAGACGACCAGACGTCACCCTGCCTAGGATAGCTCGGCGGTTGTGTGCGGGAAAAGAGCACTGGACCAGGAACCGCAACGGCTGATGTCCATTCCGCTCTTGGGGAGCCAGTTCATCCATGGCCTCCATAAGAGTAGACGTGAGGTTCCATGGCGTTCTGTTGCCTTGTCTGACAATGTAATCTCCCTGCTGAGCGGATACGGGGATGACCGCTTGGGGTGTCACGCCTATTCTTCCCAGATGGCTGGAGAGTTGCTGCGAAAGGAGATGAAACCGGTCACGGTCATAAGAGACCAGGTCCATCTTGTTGATCACGACGATCACCTGCCGGATGCCCAACATTGAGATCAAATAAGCGTGCAGGTACGTTTGGGGGAGTGGTCCTTCGTTGGCATCCACCACCAGAATGGCCGCATCAGCTCTGGTGGCCCCAGTCACCATGTTCTTGAGGAATTCCCGGTGTCCCGGCGTGTCGATAAGAGTGTAGTCTCTCTTGGCCGTGCGGAAGTGCGCCTGCGCGGTGTCCAGAGTGAAACTGCCCTCCTGTTCTTCGGACAATTGGTCGGTAACGAAAGCAAAGGCCGCCGTATCGTCGGACGTGCCAGCTCTCTCGAACTTGTCCAGCACGTGTTGAGGCAAAGACCCCGTGTCATACAACAGCCTGCCGATGATCGTGCTTTTGCCATGATCCACATGGCCCGCCACGACTATGTGCAAGTCATCCATGCGTTGAGTTCCTTACATGTACCCAAGTGCTCTCAATTGCTGCATTGCATACGCGGCCTCTTTGTCTTGTGCTCTGCCTTGACGCTCCCCAATCCGCGTCGCCTCAAGTTCGTGGAGGATCTCGTCAAGGGTCGTCGCGTCGGAGCTTACAGGCTCACAGCATGGCGCGCATCCAATACTGCGGTATCGTTTGCCTTCTTTCGCGAAGTAGAGATCCACGATCGGGAGGTTCTCTCTTTTGATATATCGCCAGATGTCCAGTTCTGTCCAGTCGAGCAGCGGATGGACCCTGACGTGGGTATTGTCATCGGCCCTCGCCCCAAAGAGATCCCACAACTCAGGGGGCTGGTTGCGATAGTCCCATTGGAAATCCATGTCACGCGGTGAGAAATACCGTTCCTTGGCTCGGACGCCATGCTCATCTCGCCGGATGGCCAGCATGATCGCATCGAAGCTCTGGTCATGAAGCAGTTGTTTCAAGGCCTCGGTTTTCAACGCGGTGCAGCAAGCCAGCTTGTCCGCATAGTCTGCCTGATCAGACAAGCCGGCGGTGTTCCTTGCCACCAAAAGCTTGAGGTCCCATGCCTGGGCCCACTTATCGCGGAACGCGTACATAGAGGGAAACTTCCGCCCTGTATCGATATGGACGACCGGAAATGGCACTGTCCCCAGAAACGCCTTGCGGCACAGAGCGATCAAGACGGTGGAATCCTTGCCCATCGACCACAACACCGCCGGCCTCCTGAAGCAGGCATAGGCCTCGCGGATAATGTAGATACTCCGGTTTTCAAGCTCTTCCATTCGTTCCATGAGAAACCTTCAAATGCGACTCTTGTCGTGACACATCTATTTGCAGAAATTGAGGAAAAAGCCGGCCTCGGCCTCAATCGTCCCGGCCTGCATCCGGCTGGGATCAACGCGCGCAGTGTATTCAAATGTGGCCATGCCTATTTACCTGATCAGTAGCCGTGCTGGGAATCTCGGACACGGCTCTTGGAGCAGCACCGATTAAGCTTATTGAGGATAATACCTCAAGTTGGTCCGGAGACCATATTTTTGATCCAGGTTTTATGTCAGGTGTTTTGTTAAGCAATGCAAAGATCAACACCTCAAAGCCTTAGGGAATTGATATCGCACCGACAATTCTGGATTGCCTTGGCCTGACCCAACCTGACAATATGACCGGAAAAAGTTTATTGAAGACGTAGTGGATTTTCCGCTTCGCTCAGAGCCTGCTCTGAACATAGTTGAAGGGCCAAGCTCTGCGTGGGAATGACATTTTGGACCGGTTTAGAGCTTCATGATATTCTTGACCGGTTAATGATCCCTATGCTTCCCAATTAAGTTTTTCCTGGTACCTAAAGTAAAAACGTCCTAGAAGATGGGCCGCAACCATTCCAAGATAAATATGAATGCAGAAAAGAATGAAATCTAAAATCTGTGATTTCGTCACGTTTCCTATACTTTTGATAATTAATGCAGCACAACAAAAAACTAAAACCAGACCAAAGTAAGAGAAATTTGTGCTAATGATTGAACCAATGAGCAAAATAGGATTAAGAGCAGAAAGCGAGTCAAATATAATAACGGCTAATAAGCCCATTGGGAAAAAGAAAGCCCCGTAGAATAGTAATGACCAGAAAATTGCGTCTGTTTTACGGGTAAAGTAAAAATAGAAAACTCCTTAGTTGCGACCTGGGTACCTTTCTTGATCAACATAATTTTTTCACCAAGTTTTGTCACCGCCTGCTCATCAGTTTTCTGTGGGGTGAATTCTGTTGTCACTCTGTAATTTACAATTAGATTTTGCAATTTTGTGAAGCGCCCCAACAAAACATCTCGCAAAACTGTCTCATCCTGTTGTGCCACAGCCGTAGCCGTTAACGTTAATAGTATATCAAAGATAATATATGTATTCTTGAACATAAATTTTCCCTCCTATCAGGACTTCTACGTCTTTTTGATTATGCAGATTTAGTTGCCAAGCTGATGGAGAGAAGTGTTATCGCAGCTTCTCCCCATTCTACATATCTCATGGCATACTACTTTTTAGAAATTACATTAAGCAAACAGAATAGGACAAGCCCGGCGGAACTTCGTGAAAGAACCGAACCGCCCGACGATGCCGGTTTTATTTTCATCCCTCGGGAATTAGCTATCGGTTGTCAGCTTTCACGTCTGAGAAGCCAAGTTTTCGGCTATCAGGCCTCATGATTCAAGTTCAGGTTCGGGTGTCAGGGGCTGGGTTGATTTAGGTCTTGGTTTAAAAACGATGGCAAGAAGTAGAATAATGACAATGCCGACAACATTAGCCAGCCAATCAGCTAAACTGGCAGTCTGATTACACAGTGGCTGGGTGAGTTCGTCCAAACTGGCGATGGCCGGAATCTCAAAAGAAAGAAACACAAAAAATGTGAAGGAAGCTCTAAACGAGTAAACGAAAAGAAATGTAATCGCTCCGTATGCCGCTATATGCTCAAGTTTATCCAGTCCACCTAACTGCAGCTGGCCAGGTACATGTACAGGATAGTGTAAATATGTTTCTGTAAATTCGGGTTATGACCAGCGTGTGGGTGAGCGAAGGCGAGCGAATGTTGGAACGAGTACATGAGGAGCTTAAACGGGTGCAAGACAAGAAGTCAAAAGAGTTGCACTTTAAAAATAAATTTGCTAAACTTTTTTTGCGAACGGGTAAAGCCAATATTTAGATGAAGTAAATTCTCCTTGGCGGTATGCATCAATTTCAAAAACATCAAGTATTTTCAGCAAATTACGTTCTTGATTTTTATCAACTTTATCTGACCACTTGCGGACAATAGTTTGTACATCTTGATTCTTTATGTACTTTGAACTTTTTTCAAATGATAAATTTGCTGTTCTTGATGGTACATTAAATTGTCGTCTAAGCTTGGATATCTCTTTTAAACCTAACCAATTATTTAAATAATAGATGACTTTATCAGGTTCAAGTACCATTTGTTCATAAGTTAAAACATGAACATTATCATTAATATTACGAAGGGGTACACTTGCTTGAAAGCACCAGGATAAAACAGCTTTTGCAAGGTAAGACCCTTTAGAAATGATTTGATGAGCAAAATGAATTTGTTTCTCAGTAAAAAAATCTGCATAGTCACTTTTTACATAAGCATTGAGTCTAGGTAATACTTTTCTCGAGACGCTTACAGCTATTGGGTGACGAAGAAGAATTATGGTGTGTCCATTTAGTGTGTTCACAATATAGTCTAATCTGTCTTCGCATCCATTTATTACCTTGAAGACTGTTTGATAAGTATAAGGGCGCCAAAATCTGCTACCTGGTATTGGATTTTTAAAGGTCAGATGATTCGATTCAATATTTTTAAGGTATTGTATAATTACATCATCATTAGTACGCATATACAGATCATTCCAACAATTAATTTGTAAGTATTTTTGAACTAAATAATTTTTTAGTTGGAATGGTTCGCTGATATATCTGAACCCTTTTTGACTGCTGATAATTTCCATTAACCATGTTGATCCACCACGAGGCATAGCAAAGATAAAAATAGGATTACTGCGTGGCTTATGCATACAGAAATATTTCTTGCATAGATTGCGGACAACCGCTTTGAGCAAAGATCTTGATGTTTCTTTTAATTTTATATTTATCATATTATCGGGAGAACCAACGCGGTCGGAGCTATCGACAACAACATTCTGTTCTACAAATGGCTTAAAGGAACAGAAGATTATCCGCCTGAAGTGAAATGGATCAGCACAAAATGTCAGGACAGAGGCAAAAGAATCCTGCTCGAGGGTCTACTCGCTCAGGAAGACATAAAGAAAATGACCGATGCAGCAAAAACAGTTGCTGTTATGAGCCACTTAATTGAACTTGATCATTCCCTGTGGCTTGCCAGGGGGCGAAGAACATGGAGATTCCTTCTTGAAGTTTTAGTTACCCTGCAGCTTGCTGCAGAGAGGTTCATTATTGGTGTAGGTCGTCAGCAAGAATGAGACACAGAGGTCTCTGAATTAGGAGACGACTTCAGCTCCGGTCGTTATTGTACTGTTACATTGCTTTCTTTTCAAGAATAGTTTTTTGTTTCAACTCTGCACGCTTTGCCAAAATCTTTTCACGCTGACCGTAGTATACATCATCAGGAGTTACGTTTCCAATGCCTTCGATGATCTTCGCTGGCTCCGTACCAACAATTTGGTTGGAACCGATTTCTGTCGTGATGGGACGTTCGGTATTTTCCCGCAAGGTTAAACAAGGAATTTTAAGAACAGTGGTTTCTTCCTGTATCCCCCAGGAATCTGTTACGGTAAGCCTAGCGGAAGTCATAGGTTTCAGAAAATTAATACAGTATGGGACATCAGTATTTGGGCCACCAGACACCAGTCTTGTCGCACAATATTTTTGATTTATGTGAATGAGTTGGTCACCAATAATACAGACCGACAAACACCATGAGGTCGCCCCCCCTCTTATTTGATTGCGTGTTCGTACGCCACAAGTAGATTCGGAACAGAACATGACCAAGAAAGCTCTTGTTTGACCCTGTTTCGCCCCCTCTTGCCAAGTCTAAGTCGAAGCACCGAATTGTCGGCAAGACGAAGAATCTTGTCAGCTAAGCCGGCAACGTCGCTCGGTCTCGCATACAATGCTGCATTGCCACAACCTACTCTTGTTTCTTTCAGGGCAAACGCAACTACAGGTTTCTCCAAGGCCATATATTCCATTCCTTTGTTCATGGTGGACTTATCATTAAGAGGATTAAGAGGGTCAGGTTGGATGCAGATATCACATGCGCACAAAGTAGCCAACATTTGGTCATCTGGAATTCGTCCAGTAAACCTAACCTTATCTTGCAGGTCCATCTCCCTAGTTTTCTGAAGAAGATGTTGTTGCTGAGACCCACCTCCAATCAGAACGAAGAGAACATCTGAGCGGCCACGCTTTTTCACAATTTCAAACCCCGCTTCCAGCAGGTAATCAACTCCATCCTGCAGATTCATATTGCCCAGATAGCCAACCAGTACTTCACCATCTTTTTTAAGACTCTGCTGCGGACGAACCGGCCGGAATTTCTTTAAGTCTGGTCCATTGCCTACCACCGCGACGATCAGCAGCAGGCCAAGGGCTTTCAGCACCAAATCATGGATGACGATCCGCGATTTCATCTGCCAATCTCTCTTCCATTTGGGTCATTTGCGCTATCGCTTCGCAGAGCCTCCGAACCAACTGCCGGTACAGGTCGCTATCACACAGCAGCATCGACCGTTCGGTAGCCAGAAGCCGAATGACGTCATTCACACCCCTGTCGGCCGCCGTGACTTCTGCTTGCAGAAGGGCTTGTAGTTGTGCTCTTGGCATGTCCGGCAACGAGTATCGGCCCGCCTCGACCGCCAGCCAGACAAGTGATCGCGTCTGCCGCAGGTATGCGCAGGCGTGTAACGAGTCCAGAAAAAGTTCTCTGGGGACCTCCTCGCGGCTATCGACAGCAGCGGCAAGCTCGTTCTGCCACAGCGTGAAGGCATCCTTCATCTGTTTCTGCCTGTCCGTGGTGGTCCTTGCGACGGGAACCAGGCATCTATCCTTCAGCCATTGCACGTTCTTGCCGTGGTGATCCGCCGCCTTGATGATTGCCGCATCGTCAGCCGCCAAGAGTCGATCCTGACCGGCCGGCGGATACACAAATCGCCATATATCGCCTGAGGACATCAACAGTTCGGGATAGTCGGCTTCGATCCCTTCGGCTGTCAGCGCGTTTCGAAGCTGTGCCGTCCAGGGGAATTCCCGCTCGAACCAGGCACGTTTTTCCTCGATCCAGGTCTCGTAATCGATCCTTTCGAGTTCAATTGGTCCTGAAATCGCGCTGATCCCAAGGTCTGTAAGGTCATAGTCGTCCCATATCGATTTAATCTTTGCCAGCGCAGGCTTAAGCTCATAAGCAGTTGCCCACGCCGTCAGTTCGTCGGCATTGCACGAGACCGGGCTTGCGGGGGCCGAATGTG
>Ga0114923_10003897_pt1 | contig 10014 bp, 3 predicted proteins | sample SumtaG_FD_89578 | JGI IMG/M metagenome (GOLD analysis project Ga0114923, IMG submission 89578) | Deep subsurface microbial communities from Indian Ocean to uncover new lineages of life (NeLLi) - Sumatra_00157 metaG | ecosystem: Environmental > Aquatic > Marine > Oceanic > Sediment | place: near...
CCCCGATGATGAAGACTTACCTATGGGGGTCTTTTATGAGATAACGGATCCAGTGATGTTAGAAAAAGTGTCGACACAGATCAGTCCTGATATGATGATCGAGCTTTTTGATGTCGCTAACGATATTAACCGTTTGCAAGCTGGAAAAAAAAGGCTTGAACTCCTCACCTATTTCTCCCATTGGAAATCTGCAAAAACCGATCGAGACAGAAACTACGACTGTGAAGTCTGCTTAAATTATGGTCACCGAGATAGTCGACAATGCTACCATCCAATACATGGGGAAGATTCATATGAACTCCCCGTGTATTGGTTTAAAGATACTGATCTCTCAGTTCCTGGTGCTCCTCCCACAATTGAAAGTGGGATGATTGAAAAATTAACAGAGGATGATATTTTTGAAGAATTAGCTAAAATAAGTATTGAATTGCCTGATATTCCAGTTTTTGAGCTCTTGTTAATGTATTATCCTCAAGTTTGTCCTACTGGGATTTTAGATCCTGTTTTTAATCAACTTTTATTGTGGGAAGAAAGAAGTCAAACATATGGAGTCCTTCCTTACGTGGGAGGGCAATTGGATCAACCCATTAAATTGGTTGAAGCTTTTGATACAATAAGAACGACAGTGGCTACGTTTAATAAGAAGAGAGAACAGGAAATTGAAAGAGATGCACAAATAAATGAGGCAAAGAATAGAACACAAAGAGGTTCGAGATAATAATGTCAACTGAATTTAAAAATTTATCTAAACTTAAAAAAGAAGGAAGGAAAACCAAACTTAAATTTATGGATGTTAGGACTTTTGCTGATTATGAAGGAAGGTCATTATCTTTTGCTGGATTATCAGCTGAAAGAATGAATCATCCTTTTGAGGCTTTAGGTCAGTTGATGGACAATTTGGCTTCACATTTTAAAAATATAGATTGGCTATTTCGAAACAGAATCATTGGGGTTTTAAAAGAGATGACTGCAACTCGTTTTGCAACAGCAGGAGCTGATGTTGGAGGTTGGCCAGAATTAAGTGAAATGAGAATTAAACAAAGAGAAGAAGGAGGATCTATAAATAACCCTGAACAGCCTATCATGAGAGATACATTATTATTAGAAAAATCTTTCGAAGGAAGAGTCAGTAGATTGGTAACTGGAGCTGAATTGGTTTGGGGTTCACCATTAGAACATGCTCCATTGTTAGAATTTGGTGGAGAAAATGAAGAAGGCTTTTATGTTCCTCCACGTACTATGGTAGCTCCTAATGATGAACACCTTATGGTGATTTATGACCGTCTTGAGTCTTATTTGACAAAGTTTTTGAGACAACCTTGGGATCCTAAGGCTGCTCTTCAACAGGTTGAAGATAAGGTTCCATTCTAATGCCGATGTCTCGTACCACAGCTTTTAAACTTAGTATAATGCTCGAGGCTAAAGATGTAGCCACTCAAGTCTTGAACAGGGTTAAAGCTAAGCTTGGTGATACAGGAGAGGCTTTTGAAAAGTTCGTTACGATCTCTTCTCGTTTAGGTCGTACTACTGAAAAGATGCAGGAATTACAAAAAGAATTTAAAGGTTTAGAACCCGGTTCTAAACAATTTAATAAATTGGCTAAGAGTGTACAAAATGTATCTGAAGCTCAAATAGAATTAGCAGCAGATGCAGATAGATTAATCCATAAATTCAAAAAACAGGCAGAGAGTCTTGCACCTGAAGAATATAAAGAGTTTGCTGAGTTTATGGGAAGAGCTCAAGATAAAATGGCTGAATTAAAATCAAGTGCTTCACAAGCTAGAAATCAACTGGCTGATCTTTCTCAGCAAAATTCTAAATCAGTTAAAACTCAAGCTGATTTAGAGAAACAAACTGAAAATACTACAAGAGCTTTAGATAAACAAACTGAAGCTACAAGAGACTTGAGGGGAGCTTCTAAAGGGCAAACTAGTAGAGAAGCAGCTGCTCCTCCTAAAGTTGAACCTCCTGAACCCAGATTCAAAATTGATAATTTAATAGAAGCAAGAACTAAAAGATTAAAAGCGTTTGAAAAGTCTGCTGAAAAACTTAAAAGGAAATTGAATACGTTAGTTAAAACAATCAAAGAAATCTCTATTGAATCGACTCAAATTAGATCTGAAATCGAAAAATCTCTTAGGAGAGCGACCAAGAAAATCGGGAATATCCCCCTAATAGCAAAGTTCGATGTGGAAGTAGATTTTCCTGGGTTCACCTCTCGTTCTATGAGAACTTCAATTAAGAAAAAATTTGATCCCGCAAGTGGGAATCGCCGTGCAAGTATACGTGATATTCCTTTGGATGTAGGATTTGTCATTCAAAAAGATCGTATTGGTTTAAAAGGATTAAGTAAGAGGGCCGTTCTGTCTGAAATTAAGAAGAGACTACCTACAAAAGAAGAGATGGAAAATTCTATTAAGGCTGGAGCTGGAATTCATGTTGTAGATATGTTAATCAAACCCCGTTTCAATCTTCCTCCTGTTGCTGAAATGAAGGCTAGATTAAACAAAGATTTGGGTCCTATTATTGATATTTTAACAGGGGGTAAATTAGAAGAACAGACAATGCTTATTCCTATTCGTGCTCTGTCTGTTCCTGGACGAGAAATGGCAATAGAATTACGTAAAAGTATTGATAAGGTAGTTGGTAAGATCTTCAAACAGGCAGCGGATTTTCATGAGAAAGCAGGAGTTTCTATTACTAAACTCCTGAAAATAAAATTTAAAATTAAAGAGGGGATTAAAGCGACACGTGATAAAATCTTAGATGAGATCGAAGCAAGGATTCCTGGTAAAAAAGTAAATAATAAACACATTCTTAAAAATGATCTTGTTAAAGAAATAAATGTTAAAGCTGACGTAAAGAAACTTGATAAACTACAAATTCAAGCTCTTAAAGCTACTGCCGATTATGCCAAGCAATTGGCAAAATTAGAAAAAACTTCTTTAACCACTAGAAGAGAAGTTAGAAAAGCTGGTGAGAGGATATTTGAAGTAGGTGAAAAAAGTGATTTCACTCGACAGCGAATTGATAATCTTCATGGACAATTCGCTAAGCTCCGTCGTACAGTTGGAGTAATTCGTAACCAGTTATTATTGTTAACATTTGCTACGGCTGGGTTGATTAGAGAAATTCAGTTAGCTATTAGAGCATCAACAGAAATGGAATCTGCTTTAATTGGTCTTTCTTCTGTTGCTAGGAATACTGGAAATTCTTTAATTCAAGCAAAAGATCAAGCAAGAAATTTGGCTAAAGATGGATTATTAACTGTAACTGAAGCTTCTCAAGGGTTGAGAAATTTATTATCTGCAGGTATGGGTCTTGAAAAATCTATAGATTTAATGAATGCTTTGACTGATGCTGCATCATTTAATAGGCAAGGTACTTTGGCTCTTGGCGCAGCAGTTGTTGGAGCTACACAAGGAATAAAGAATCAAAATAGTATCATGGTTGATAATGCTGGGATCACAAGAAACTTGAGTCTCATGTATAGGGACTTTGCTGCATCAGTAAACAAATCTGAAAGATCTCTAACTGATGCTGAGAAGAATCTTGCTATTTTTGGTGGAATTATGAAAGAGGCTGCTATCTTTACCGGTGATGCTAATAAGATCATAGGTACTACTCAAGGTTCTCTTTCAAAATTCAATGTGACTGTTTTTGAAACTCAAGCTGCTTTAGGTGATCAATTAAAACCTATTTTGTCTTTAATCCTTATTGATGTAGTAGCAATTATGAAAAGTATGCAAGAATGGATAAAAGAGAATGAAAAATTTATCAAACAAGATTTGGCTGGAAGTTTGAAAACAATATTAGATATAGTTGTGGCAATCGCTGTTCCTCTTTTAAAAATTACAGAATTTGTTGTTAAATTGACAGTGGCATGGGGTTCATGGATAGTGGCTGGTTTGAAAATCTTGGTTATTTTAACTGTCATTCGTAAAGTTCAAGCTGCTTTTATTGCAATCACTGCTGCAGTTGAAATCTTCAAATTAGCTTTTCGTGAGGAAGGGTTTAGAAAAGCTTCTAAGAGTATGGATATTATCAGGACTGCAGTTAGTAAGACTGCTACTGATGAAGACAGAGCCAGAGCTCAAAAATTTATGGATGTAATGATGAATGAAAAAGTAGATCGTAGTTTATTACGAAAAAGACAAAATACTTTAAAACTTGCTGATTCTTTAGATACTTTAAAAGATAAATCTGGTAGATTAGGGAGTGCTTCAATTGAACTTGGAAATAAACTTAATCAAGTTTCTAATAAAATGGCTAATACTTCAGCGTCTGCAACAAAAATGGCTCGTGTATCCCTTATAGCAAGAAAGAATATTTTGGCTATAGGGGCTGCTGCTTTAATTACTACTAATTATCTTATTAAGATGGTAGCAGCTTTTCAATTGAGAGAACTTGAAAGACAGATTAAATCTTTTGATGTTTCATTAGAGAGATTAAATGAGACTGAAAAAGATCTTGCTGAACGATTTGACTTAGTAAACGCTGAAGCATTAAAAGGGACTGAAATTAATAAAAAACTTGCAGAATCAGCTAGAGCTTTGGCAGTGGAATTAGCTACAGTTCAACAGACTAGAGTTGATACAAAGATTGGTCAGGTAAATGCCGAACTTACCAAGATGACAACTGAAATTAATAGATTAGGTAAAAAGAGTATAACTCAGTTCTTTGAAATTGGAACGAGACTACTCTCCCCAGATGCTTTAGCAGAATTAAGAAACGCTCAGGCAATTGTTGCTAATATGCAAAAAAGGGGGATTGAAAAAATTGGAGCAGATACATTAGTAAAAGAAGTTAAGTCATTTGAACATGCTATTTCTTTAGTAGAAAAAGAAATTCGACAAAGAGACATTTTAGGACTTAGTGATAAAGAAGTTGAAAACCTTAAAGAGCAAGTTAATGGTTGGCGTGCTTGGACTGGGCGTCTTTCAGAATTCTCATTGAAAGCACGAGAGCTATCAAAACTTGAATCTCAATTAGAAAGACTCAGGTTCTCTGGAGTCGAAAATCAAGTAGCGATGAATGGTTTTGTAGAGGAAATGGAAAGAGCAAATGAATTAGAAGTTTTTAAAATAACCGCTTCATTTGTTGATCTTGAGAAGCAAGTTCGAGTATTCCCCAAGGCTTTAGAAAATATGAAAGGTGAATTTGTTGGTGTACGGGATGAAGCTGTTGCAATGCTTGAAAAAATCCGAAAAGATCCTTTATTTACAAAAGGATTACAGTTACAACTGATTCCAGTGACAGTGGATCCAAAAGTAATTGCTAAGGCAATTGCTGATTCAATTTCTGCAGTAAAGAATCAGGTTAATTTTGCCACTTCTTTAGGTAGTGTATTATTCCCTGATTCATTAATCCCAGATATTCAAAATAAAAGTACTGAAATGGCAAAGGTTATTAAAGTAGGATTAAGTAAGGGTGGTGTAGGAGCTTTTCTTAAAAGAGAAGGATTGGGTTCTATTGAAGAAATCACAAAAGAAATTGATAGGGTTCTGGCTTTTCAACGTACTAAACAAATAGCCGATGCTACTCAACAAGGAATTAAAATGAGAAAATTGGCTGCATCAGGTCTTAATTTTATATTAAATGCTAGATTAACTGGGGAACGAGAAGGTACTGAAGAGATTGAAAAAATTAGAACTGAATTATTTTTAGGTACGAAAGCTCAAGCTCTTCAGCTTCAAAACATTCATAGACAAGGTCAACTGGATCGAATTAAAGGTTTAGTTGATTTAAAAGAGAACTCCATAAATATTGAGATTGAGATATTGGCTGATAAAAGAAGATTAGGTCGACTTACTCAAGAGAGAATTAATGAAGAAATTAGAATAGGAAATCTTAAAAGACAGATGGATGAATTTGATTCTGAAAATGAGTTTCAAGCAACGAAAATAACTATAGTAAGAGAATTCTTAGAAAAACAAAGAGTGGCAGCATTAGAAATGCATAATCGTATAACAATGAAAAATGTAGAAATTGATAAAATGTATATTAATGCTAGATTAAAAAATGTTGAAGATTTTGCGAATGCTGCTGTTGATAGAGAACTTTTCTTGGCTGAAGCTAGACAGGCAGTTCTAGAGTCTTCAACTACCGCAGAATTGAATCGTGTCCGTGAGGCTCTCAAAACTCGTCGAGAAGAAGAAGTTAGTAATATGAGAGCTACTGAAGCAGATAAGCTGGCTATTCAACTTGATTTCATTAATAATCGTTTTCAAACAGAAAAAGACCAAACAGCAAAGAGATTAGATCTTAGTATAAGTAACATCAAATCTATAATGGAAGCCGAAAAACATGGATTGGAAGTTTCTAATAAAATAAGAGCTAGTGTTTATGAACAATTTAAACTAGATTTTGGAGAGTTTTCAGCTTCAGTCAAAGATGATGTTCTTAATAATTATGACTTAATTGTAGAAAACAACACAACTATGGCTGAGCTCTTAATAGATCAATTAAGGAGAATAGATTCTGTTTCAGCAGATGTTGCTACTGGGATGTTTCAAGCTTTTAAGAAATCTGGACAGGATATAGAAAAAGTCATTGGGAAAGTTTTTAAGAAAGAAATTGCAATAATGAATCTTGTAAAGATTGTGGGTGTCAGATCTGCCTCTGAAGTTGCGGCTTCTGTAATTGAAGGACTTGCGAAACAAGCTAAGGCTAAGGCTGCTTTTTATGCTGCTGAAGCATTAGCTCATGCTGCTATGTTTGATTTTGCTGGAGCTGCTAAATTTGGAGCAGCCGCTGCAGCAATGGGAGGAGTGGCTGCATTAGCTCAAGGGCTTGCAGGAAAAATTAGAAGTCAAGCAGAAGAAACCATTGGGAATTTATCAAAAACTCCAGGTGAAGAAGAGCTTGGTGAAGAATCAGGTAAAAGAAGATTTGGTAGTTCAATCCAAGCTCAAGAATTGAATATTACCATTGCTCCACATACCACCATTTCTGGAGAGAATATCTTTTTAAGTGATGGTTCTGTAACTGAACTTGAATCAAATGTCTCCAGTATGGCAGTTCAAGCAATTATCGCCGCTGTTGAGAATAATGAAATTGACTTAGCTCCAGTAATAAGGGGGGCTGTATAATGCCTAATTATTTCAAAATTGGAGTTGCGGCTCCAATTAAGAATCCTAAGTTTAGATGGGGTGAAGAGTTAAATGGAACAATCAACACTGCTTTAAATACTACGGGAAATACTACTATTTCTGTAGTTGATAGAGCAGCTGCTCCAGGTTGGAATCAAGTGTTTCGTGAGTGGGATGTGTTGCAAATTGGCCCAAGTACTCATGATGAAAATCCTGGAGCTAAAGAATTTATCACTGCTAATGTTGTAAGTAATGTTCCTGGAAGTATAACCATCAAAGAGACTGCTGGAAACCAATTTAAGTATAATTCTGGAGATCCTGTTGGAGGTATTGGATCAAATCTTTCAAAATTTTGGCTTCCTTATGGGACTACTACTCCAATTTCTTTAGCAGTAAATTTCGATGGAATATTTAGTGAGTTTGGTTCTCCAGTTTCTCGGCGTGAGTTTCCGGGAGTCTCAGATCCATTTAGGGCTAAAATAGAATCTGCTGTTAATAATAGTGGGTACTATTTTGTAAATCCTACAGATACTGGTATTTTAAAAAGGACTGTATATAGAATCGGTTTTTATTACAAAGTTTCTTGGTCTAGTGGAACAAGTGGATTTTGGACAATTGGATTAGGTGATACTGCTAGTACAGTTTTTCTTATTACTCCATTTAGGACCAAGGCTGCAGGAGATCAAAATGATTGGACTCTTTTTATAAGTCCAGAAGTCACTCCTGATTTTACTAATCCTGGGAGTAATGGAGTTTCTAATGATCTTCCTACTCATGTCTTTGCAATCTTTAATTTAGTTTCAGTTGGGGGTGTTACTAGCACTTTACAAATAGATCACCTTTTTGCTTGTCACGCACAAGGGAGTGGTTCTTATGATACTGGTCTTTATGAATTTGAATGGTTTCCAGATCTTGGGTCCGTTTCATGGACGGATTGGTTAGACAGAAAAGAAGTTAAAGATGGGTTGAATATTGAAAGATATTTTGATCCCACTGGTAGAATGGGGAAACACAGTCGACATAGTTTTTCTTGTCATTTTTCACATGTTCCTCAGACAATGTGGGACACATTACAAGCATTCGATTATTGGCAATCTCAAGGATATTCATTAGTTTTTTTGACTGGTGAAGCTGGTTATGGAGGTCAATTCCCATCAGTAATGACTGGAAGAATGAAATTAACTGGTTATCAAAGGGGTTTATGGGATCAAAGAAGAGCTAGTTTTACTTTTAATTTTATAGAGGATTAATGAATGTTAATTGCCGATAATTTACCAAGATCAATTAAATCATATGAAGTCAAACTCTATTTTAAAGATAATGGGGTTCCTGGTGGAAGAGATGGAGAATGGGTTGATTTTACTTCACGTTGGGATGATGGAGATAAAAGAAGAGTTCTCCATAAATTAGGACCTATAAATCAAGCTACAGAAGGGAAAGCTGGAGTTAATTCATTTCAAACTTCAGCTCAATCAGTTACTTTTAATAATACTACAATGAGAGAAACTGGGGTAGGATTTTTTGATCGTCCAATTCCTGCTATTTCTGGTACTATGTATGGTCGATCTTATCCTACAATACTTATAACTGAAGAAGGAAATGCCGCTTATTTTAAGTACTCAAGAGGTTATGAACAGACTGTTTATTTAGATACAGAAGTGAAAATTGACCTCAGGATTACATTGCAAAATTTCAGAGAAGTAGATGTTACATTGGGAACTTTTTTGTTTGGGAATATGTCAAGAGATTCTTCTTCAGGACTTGTTAATGCAGGATTAATCTCATATTCTAAAAAATTACAAAGAGTATCAGCAGAAACGGTTAAAGATGGTAGTTTTTGGCACGTTAACAAACCTGTGAGTTTTTTAATTCATGAACTATTAGAAGCTGTTTTTGGTAACCCACTACCTTCAGATTGGGATATCCCTTCTCAGATTTCAATTGAGACTGCTGGTTCTATAAGAGCTCGAGTTGAAGTTCCAGAAGAAACTTTTAATCTCCGAGTTCTTAGTGCTTTTGGGAGGCCTCCTGATTATAATGGAACATTGTGGATTGATTTAGGTTTAATTCCAAGATGGATGGAAATTTGGCAAGATGGAACTACAGAGGCTGCTCCAACAGTTACTTGCGATTCTGAAGAAGATTATGGATTCTTTTTAATAGGGAATAATACTAAGTGGTATTCAGAAGTTGGTGTTTCAGCTCGACCAGGTGATAGTATAGTAATCAGAAATTCAAGTAATGGGAATGATGGTTCTTATGAGTTAGATGAAATAATTAAACCCATAAATCCTGGTTCTCCAGAAAGACTTAAACTTAAAGTCCCATTAAAAGGAACAACAGAAACAAGTATGGAGTTTTCAATAGTTAAGATCTATTTTGCTGTTTCAGAAGATATCTGGGCATTTAATCCAGAGACTCAAATTTACAGAAGAGTAACAAGTTGGAGTTTAACAACTATCCCAACAAATCCATTTGTTTCTGTTCCAATACATGTTGATGCAAGTCCTCGTAAATGTGGTCATGCAAGAAGAATTTGGCATAACCCTAATGATGATTACCTATATGTTATTGCAACTCCAGATTTATTAGATACTTTTGAGGGTGAAGACCTTGGTCATGAGATTTATCAATTTGGAACACTTTTTAAAATCTCGGACAATATGAAAGATGAAAGTGATTTCAGTGGGTCAGCAATTGCAGGTTTTGGAACTCGTACTGATTGGCAGGTAGGCCCACTTACGAATGGAAATTTTATTTTTCATCAAGGGAGAGGACATTATTTTGATAAGGGTGGTGATATTGCTGAGAATAGTAATGATGCGGATATGTCTGTAAAAATGAGTGGAACTGTTGTCTTGAAATTCCGAGCTGAAGATAGGATTGAAGATGGAACAGAACCAACTGGTTCAAGTGTTCAAGG
>Ga0114923_10003898_pt1 | contig 10013 bp, 10 predicted proteins | sample SumtaG_FD_89578 | JGI IMG/M metagenome (GOLD analysis project Ga0114923, IMG submission 89578) | Deep subsurface microbial communities from Indian Ocean to uncover new lineages of life (NeLLi) - Sumatra_00157 metaG | ecosystem: Environmental > Aquatic > Marine > Oceanic > Sediment | place: near...
ATTAAAAAACTCCAATCAATTAAAATTCCAATCCAATTAGGTTTAATGAATATAAAACCTAAGAAGTAAACTGCAGATATAGAACCAATGACGTAGATAATGAATAATAGATATCGATTAGCTTTTTTCAATGATAAATCCTTTTTTTTTTAATTAATATTTTATTTCTTTAATTAAAGATTTAAATAACTTTAAAATATCCAAATTTACAAATACAATTAATATTTTTAACCTACGATAATTCATTTAACTTCACTTTGTTAATTTTCATCCAGAAATACCTAATGGAAAGCCAATACCATAACAGTAATATAGGTATGTATAGTAATGAAGAAAGAAAGATATTTATTGGAACACTTATAACTATCAGATTAATATCAGGAAAAATTAGGGCCATTATAAAAAAATCTACAAAAATTAAAAATAGTGAAGTTAAAACTAATAAAAGTATCATTAAAATAATGATACTTCTAATTTTTGGATATTTATACATCAATATAGAAAATGGAACTAAAAATATCAATATAAATATCACTACTACAATTATACCTATGTTTTTAATAGTCCACAACATGAAAATTACCGACGTCAATGAAAACAATCCACAAATAATCGAAATTATAAAAAAATGATTAACAAGTTCTTTCTCTGTTAATGGGTTGTCTACAAGGATTAATCTTGGTAATGTCAACACAGCTCGCTTATTATCAGAGGCTTTAATTTTATCATCTGGAAGTAATATGATGTCGTCTCTTCCCTTTTGAATATCAGAACTTTCAATGAAACCTCTTACAGAACTAATGACATAAAAACTATTAAATATATGAACTAACAATGCACAAAATACTGCTACTTCAATGGATCCAATCAAGGCTATGCAAGCAATCATGGCTCCTAAACTAAGAGTCCCAACATCACCGGGAAAAATTTTAGCAGGATATTTATTATATAAAAAAAAGGGTATCAAGACAGCAATTAAGGGTAAAGTAAGGAGAATTACTTCAGCAGAATTCCATAGTAATCCACAAATAAAAATAAAGCATAATGCAATCAAACAAGTCCCACTACCTTCTCCATTGTAGCCTTCCATCATATTCACGCTGTTGGCGAAAACGGCAACAATTAAAGGGATCAATAGAGGATAAATGATTTCTACTCTAAGCTGTCCGATAAAAGGAAAAAATGGAGATGATATATTTATAAAGTTAAAAAAATTTGCTAAAAAAATTATGCTTCCTGTAAATATGGTTAAAAGAATTTTATATCGAGATCTCAGTTTTTTTCTATCATCAATGAAACCTATCATTCCAGCTAAGAGTGCTGTTAAAAAAAAAATTAAAATTACATTAATAAAAATGGGGAAAAACAAGATTAAGAGTCCACTTGCGACTGAAATGCCAATAAGTATACTTATCCCCCCCGATTCTGCCACTTCAGGTTTAGCATTTTTGTGAATATCATATCCCACATATCCTTTCTTTTTCATGAATTTAATGAGAATGGGGATTATTAAAAGAGTTACTAGAAATCCACTTATAAATACAATTATGAAATAGATAATTTCTAATAAACCCCAATTTAATGAAGTGATTGTGGTCATGTTTTTAGAGCAGTATTTGTAATCAAATTTATTAGTTGATTATGAGTTATTGATTTAAATTATTTCTTCAATAAAATCTTTTATTTTTATATCTAAAGGTAATTAAAATAGAAGTATTATTAAATAAAAGAAAAATAGCCCGGCACGGATTTTCGATTAAGAGAAAAATCTCATATCTTTCGAACCGTGGTCACGGGGTTCAAGGCCCCAGATGCTTTTTCAGAACATCTGTATAAGTCCAGATGCTTGACCGCTACACCACCGGGCTTATTGATCATTACCATTTTCTACAATTTTAGATGTTAAATGGTTTTAGATCTTGTTTTAAAAATTTATGATCTAATAAATTTTTATTGGTTTCTAAGAAATTGGTATCTTTTTCTTGATCTCTATATTCATCTGGTAACATTTGAGGTATCGTATCTATTATTGGAAACCATCGATGACACTTGTCACAGAATAATAATCCAGATTCTATTTCAATTTCTGTTTTTATCTTATTTAGTAAAAACAATTCAGGTAATATTTCATCTATTTTTTCAATATTCAGATCTTCGGAAAATTTTAAAATCTTTACCTTACTATCGTTTATAATAAGACGAAAACATTCTTTAGCGAGGTTGTTTGAGGTTTTATCATATATATTAGCTAACTCATCAATGCTTTCAACGATAAGCTTTAAATAATTTTTAGCAGTACTTTTTTCGATAATAACATTATCTTTTATATAAGATGTTTTATCTTCTTTAGATATTTCGATGATTCCCTCATTATTAATATCTACAATATTTCTTTTTTCATAAATATCAAGAAATTGTTTAAATTCACTTAGTTCAGTTTCAAAAGAAAATATGAATAATTTGAGGGGAAAATGTTTATCAATAGGACAAGCTAAAATATCAAACAACCACGGTTTCATAAAAAATCCCTCGGTATTGAAAAATTTTGTTTAAATTATAAAATCTTTTGTCTATAAAAGATAGGAACGAAGGGTTCTAATATTTTTGTCAATGCTCCGATCAATCTTTTTTTGCCTATTAAGAAAGTTGTCTGACAATTTCATATATGCGGCACGAGAAGGCAAACGTCCTCTTTTGTATCTAGCCTCAAGAAGATTTAAACCATCTTTAACACTCATTCGTTCAGCTTCTAAAACTTCTAATTTCTTAACAATATTTTCGAATGAGACATCAATTTCGCTAATTAATTTTTTAAATGGGATGATTTCTCTATCAATTTCTTCTATTTTTTTCTGGTTTTTATCTACTATATTCTTATATTTCTTTTTAATTATTTTCTTTCGCTTTACATCTTCTTCAGCATTTCTAATTTCTACAATTAATGCAATTTTTTCTTCATATAAAGAGCAAAATTCGCGGATTTCGCTTATAGGAATTAATTCCTTTTTAATTGCTAAAAGGTCTGCTTCTTCCTTTCTGGTTTTAATTATTAAAACATATAATGATGAAATTAGGATAAGTATTAACATAAAAACTATTGGACGTAATACCAAATCAAAAATATTTATCGTGAATGTAAACTGTATTATTTTACTTTCTAAAGGACTTACATACTCAGACTCATAAATCAAAATAATAGCATTCTCTATATACTCTATAGCATCGGGAGGTTCTGATATATAATCCAAACTAAAACTCCCTTCAATTATCAATTTAATTTCGTGATCTTTTCCTAGATAATCACTTTTTGCTGTAAACACATTAATTTTCACTGATTCTTGAAGCCAATTTAATGATATATATTTTTCAAATGGTAAAAAATATTCAATATTAAACCTATATTTGGAATTTGGATCAATAGTTACCCGATTTTCAGACAAATCGATATCTAAATCTTTATACTCTAAATGTGTATAGTTTTCTTCGGGATCAAGTTCTACGCCTAAAATTTCCCCTAGATCATCATAGACACGTACTTCCCTAGCAGGCCCGGGAATTTCAAAATGTAATTTATCAATATCTATAGCACCTCTATTTCTTATTAGATATTCTTCATTTACTTTTATTATCCCCCAAGGAGAAATATAAATTTCTCTTGTCAGTTCTTCTATTTCTGTTTTAGTAAAATCATCTTCACCCAATCTGATAGTTATGATTGCTTCAGGGTCTTGGATTAAATTCTCCAAGAATGGATCAAGATTTGTGGCTCTATAGGTGATCGTTTCATCTGTTGGGTCACTATCACCTCCATCAGTATAGGATAGTACACTAGATGTATCAGGGTAATTGTATACTGCTTTAATAGACCCTATTGAATAATATGGAAAGATAGGAAAGACATAACTCGTGAAAGTAATCTCCTGATCATCAACACCTATTTCCTCAAATAATAACATATCTTTATAAGTTTGTACAAATACGATGTCCTTTGATTGTTGTGGTAATAAGGGTGAATCGAAATAAATTGCTAACATTTCAAATTCATTCATAACAAGAGATTCACGTTCCACTAATAAACTATTTTCATCCTTCCCTGTTGCTTTAAAATAAATTAAGTTTTCAGTTTGAGTGAGAGGAATTCCTAAAAAAATTGATGTCACAGGATTATTATTCAAATTTTTAATTCTGATATTATCTTCGAAATTTACTACACCAAATTCACTCAAATCTGCTTCTCGATCGATCTTTGTAATTAAAATGTTTTCAGAGCCTTCTAAAGTAGCAGCACTATGAGGAACAATAACATCTTTATTACAACAATAATTTTCAGAGGATTGAGGAATCAATGAAATTATTATCAAACATATAAAAATTCCTGCTATTAATAATGAAGCTTTTTTTCGTATTAACATAAATTTTCTAATTATACTTAAATTATCTAAAAGTAATTAAAACACTTTATAAAAATTTATTATATTTTTATTTTTTCCAATATTATAGAACAAAATTTTAAATTTTTTAAAGCAATATAATATTTAGAGTTTAAATAATAATAAAAATAAAAGAGATTATTACTCATGTCAAGTAGAAGACAATCAAGAAGAAAGAAGAGAAGAAGTGGGAGCGCCCCCATGCCATTAGGAGGTGCTGGACTAATGCGTTTCTTTGAGGATAGCTCAATAGGTATTAAAGTAGGACCATTGAGTACTGTTTTATTGGCCGCTTTATTAATCGGTCTTGTAGTTTTGGCTCATCTTGACATATTTAACTGGCTTTTCACTCCAGGTGGCGGTGGAGGTTAATCTTTTTTAATTATTTATTCAAGTAAATATAATCAAAATCTAATTCGGTTATCTAATTTATGAAAATCTCAGATTTTCAAAAATTAATGAAGGAACTTTATTTTCATAGAGATTCAGAAAGAGGTATAAATAGAACATTTATATGGTTAGTCGAGGAAATTGGTGAATTAGCAAATTTACTTAAGTATGAAAAGATTGAAAAGAAACATATTTCTGAAGAAATTGCAGATATTATTGCTTGGACTAACTCATTAGCTAATTTGTTAGATATTGATATCGAAAAAGCGCTATCAGAAAAATACCCCCGAAAATGTTTAAAATGCAACTCATCACCATGCCAATGTTATAAGTGAATAACAAATTTATTAAGGTAAATTCTAAAACAAAATAACATTTAAATTTATTAAATCCTAGTTCAGAATTGCAGTATATATACATATGAAGGTAAGATTTGATGGAGAATAACCCAAATTTAAAAATAATTCATCCTGAAGCGAAAGTTTATGAGGGATCATTTATAGATGCTTTTACAGTAATAGGTAGAGGTGTTATTATAGAACAAGATGCATATATATCTAAAGGAGTTAAGATTTATGGTAAAGCAATAATAAAAGCTGGTACTTACATTGGTGAAAATTGTATTATAGGACATCCTCAGAGAGATTTTTTAAAAAATATGGTTAAAAATAAAGAGCAGATGATTAATCATGAGGGTCCTTTAGTAACGATTAATAAAAGCTGCATTATAAGAGCCGGTACTATAATATATTCAGAAGTAACAATAGGAGATAATTGTCAAACGGGACATAATGCATTGATACGGGAAAAAACAGAAATAAAGAATAATACGGTTATTGGAACTAATTCCATAATTGATGGGAATGTATCTATTGGTAACAATGTCAGTATACAAACTGGGGCTTATATTCCGCTATTCTCAACTATTGGTAATAATGTATTTTTAGGACCATATAGTAAATTAACAAATGACAAGTATATGATGCGTAAGCAATTTGATTTAATTGGTCCTACCATAGAGGATAATGTATCATTAGGGGCAAATTCTGTAATATTTCCAGGTGTTAAAGTTAGGAATGGAACAATAGTAGGAGCTGGCGCAATAGTTACAAAAGATACAAAAGAAAGAGAGATAATTGTAGGAAATCCTGCCAAATTTTTAAAAAAAATTCCAGATAGCTGGAAATAAATTTCAGGGAGTTAATATATACATAATTTGGTGTGAGAGAGAGATGAATAAGAGAATCTGGTTTGATATTGAAGAGCCTAAGACGGCAGTTATGTTCAAATCATTATTTAAAATGTTCCAAGATGAAGGAGGGGAATTACTTATCACTGCTAGGGATTACGATTCTACTATTCAAATTTTAGATGATTTTAATATTAATTATAAACAAGTTGGCAAGCATGGGGGAGAACGGTTAGAAGATAAGTTGCAAACCTATGTTGAACGTTTAAAAGACCTCCTACCTATTGTTAGGGATTTTTCACCAGACTTTTTTGTAACATTCTCATCGGTAGAAGGCACTAGGATTGCCTATGGATTAAGAATTCCATCAATTGGATTTAACGATGAACCTCGTAATGAACCTGTATGTAAATTAATTTTTCCCTTTCTAAATAATATCATTACTCCACAATGTGTGCCTATAGAATGGTATATTGATCTTTATGCAGATCCAAAAAAGATTATTCGTTATAATGGAATTGATGAATTAGGTTGGCTATTAGATTATTTTCCAAATCCGCAAATCCTAGAAGATTTTAATTTAGAAAAAGGAAAATTTGTAATATTGAGAACAGAACCAAGTTTTGCCTCCTATTTCATTGATAAACTAAAACCTGAGGAAACACTAATAAGTGAAATATTTCCCCCTATTTATAAAGAATATCCAAATCATAAATATTTCCTCCTTGTTCGAACTAGTAAACAACAGATATTCCTTCAAAATAGGCTTAAATCATATATTGATGATGAAAACGTCGTTATTACAAGGTACTTACCTAATATCCCTGATTTTTGTTTTTACGGAGCTTTAATTATTAGTGGTGGAGGAACTATAGTACGAGAATCAAGTTTATTAAATGTTCCAAGTATAGAGTTTTTTCCTGGTGAAACTGCTCCTCAAGAACAATTTCTAATAGAGAATAATTTTCCCTTGGAACATATCAGAGATAAAACTAAATTAATTCAAAAGGCTGTTGATATATTAGGACAAAAAGCATCAACTAATAGATTTAATCTTTCATTTAAAGATAAGTTAATTCAATTCGATAATCCAAATAAGATATGTTTTGATACCGTTAAGAAAAGCTTAAATAAATGAGAACCCCAAAAAGGAGTTAATGTGCTAACGCCAATTTATAAATTTGTTCTAATTTTTTACCAACCGAATCCCAAGTATATCTTTTAATAAATTGTTGAGCATTCTGTACCATTTCTAATCTTTTTTCCTCATTTTTTATCAGATTAATAATCTCTTTTGCCAATATTGAAGGATTTCTGGGGGGAACATAGATTGCATGGTCCTGTAGAACTTCTTTAAAAGCAGGCAAGGCTGAACAAATCACGGGTGTTCCACAAGCTATAGCTTCGATAGGAGTTAATCCAAAGCCTTCAGCAGCATAAGAATAATTGACAAAAATATCACCCATAGAATAGTAAGTGGGTATTTGATCATCAGAGACATATCCTAAAAAATAAATATCTTTGTATTTTTGCTTCCAAATCTTATAATATTTTTCCATATAAAAATCTGGTTTTCCTCCCAAGACTAAATTAAGATTAGGTATTGATTTTTTCGCAATTTCATAAGCAGTTATAATATCTGCAATCCCCTTATAAAGTGCGATACGTCCAATAGAAAGAAGAACCGGTCCTTCAATACCTAAATCTAACTTTAATTTATGAGCTTCTGACGGATTAGGTTTAAATTTATCTTCAATTGCAGAATAGAGATTAAAAATAGTATTAATATTTACTTTGGGAATTTTTTTTTTAATACTTCTTCTTATTGAATTAGAACAAGTGGTTATATAAGAAGCTTTTTTTGCCACACGTTTAAATAAATATTTCTCAACGGGAATTAAAGAAAATTCGGTTTCAAAGGGACCCAAGTCATGAAGAGTAGAAATAAATTTATATTTTTTTCCTAATAAAAGGAGTGGAAGGGATCCTTTAGGTCCGTTGCCATGGATTATATCAAATGTATTATTCTTAAGATATTTTATGATTTCTAGTGTAAATTGAGGTATCCAAAAATAGCTTTTTTTAACTACTTTTTTTTGTACAATATGAGGTTCCTTAAGTTTTAAATTCCATTCTGCGGTTATTAGTTTGACATTAATATGTGGTTGTCTTTTTAAATATTCAAAAATACCTCTGATAAACTTAGCGCTTCCATCTTGACTGTCCGGTGAAACTGTTAGTGTCACGAGACATACATTCATTTTCTTCATGACAAGAGAGAAATAATTAATATAGGTGTAAAATCCAATTTATTTAAGTTAACTGTTCAAAGCCCTCTTCAGTAATGAGTATTGTCTCTTCAGTTTGAGCCACATATACGCCTTTATTTTCAGCCAATACATAATGAGCTTTTAATTTGTTCTGTTGAACTAGTTCCTGGAGTCCAAAGGCAATACCCATGCGAAATTCCTTTACTAACCATCTTTCAGCAAAAGGCAAAGTTTTGTAATTTTTATTTACGAATCCAAGTATTTGCTTTGAGGTTTTTCTTCTTAGGGGAACTCGCCCGGCATATGGATTTAATTCATAAATATATGAATTATTAGTTAAATGAACTGAACCTTCCCCGGTAGATGCAAAAATTTCCACAGCAAAAACATCTCCCTCTTCCATTATACTCCCACTTTGGTTTCCAAGTTCGGGTAATGATTTATTTCCATGAACAATCCATCTTTCTACTTGATGTCCACCAAGTTCTTTAATAGGGTTGTATTTAAATCCTTTAACAATACTTTCAATCTTTTTACCTATCTCTTTCGTATTCACATTAGGTTTTGCCATCATAATTGCTGCTTCTACAGCTACTTCCGTAGCTTGTATTATATTTTGAAGCGCCTCATCCTTATTAAAATTAATAGAAAATGCGGTATCAACGATAAATCCATCAATGTGGACACCTAGATCAAGTTTAATCAAAGTATTCTCTTCTATAGTTAATTCATCATCCTTCATCGGAGAACTATAGTGTGCTGCAATGTTATTTATACATACATTAACAGGAAATGCACAGGATCCTCCTAATTCAGCAATCTTTGATTCTGTGTCAGTTATTATATCTAATACTTTCGTTCCAACTTTAATTCTTGGTTTAATAAAGTTTTTAACATCTTGAGCGATACTTCCAGCTTTTCTAAGAGAATCAATCTTATGTTGTTTCTCTTCTAGCTCTTTTTCTAACTCTTCCTCGCCTTTTTGTTTATTAGTTGTTCTTTTTTGATCCTCATTCATTAAAATATGTAATGTGAATTTGATAAAAAGATTTTTTATAAATAAGTATATATAGAAATTAGATAGAAAATTAAAATATAAAATATATATAAGTAAATACAAAAAAAGATCGTAATAATAAAAAATTTTAAAATCAAATTAAATTAGAATATTATATTACGAACTATTCTTCTAAATTGATTTCATGTCAGAAAATATCAGTGAACTAATAGAGCTTTTAAGGAAAATGGAAGCTGTAAATGCAGAGATTCAGGGCAGTGCAATTGTTTCTGTCCAAGGGTTACCAATTTGTTCGGTTCTTGCACGTGATGTTAATGATGGGATCGTGAGTGCAATGAGTGCAGCTATTCTTAGTGTTTCTGAAAGAGCTGTAGAAGAACTTGCAAGAGGAGATCTCAAACGAATTCTAATTGAAGGTAACGAAGGGATAATAATCTTATCAAAAGCAGGACAAAATGCTATTTTATGTACTCTTTGTAAAGCTAACGCTTCTCTTGGTATGGTCTTTTTAAACATACAGAGCGTATCAAGAAAAATATCAGAACTTATTGATTAATTGAATTTATAATTTATTAGACGAATTTCAAAGGATAACTCAAGAACAGTGGGATTGACTCAGGAGTGGATGGAAATTTGTTTTAAACTGCCTGACGGAAGGGTTGTCGGTGGAACAGGTTACTGGATTTGGGCCGGCAAAGCTGGTACGCTGGAAAATG
>Ga0114923_10003900_pt1 | contig 10009 bp, 20 predicted proteins | sample SumtaG_FD_89578 | JGI IMG/M metagenome (GOLD analysis project Ga0114923, IMG submission 89578) | Deep subsurface microbial communities from Indian Ocean to uncover new lineages of life (NeLLi) - Sumatra_00157 metaG | ecosystem: Environmental > Aquatic > Marine > Oceanic > Sediment | place: near...
CACCAGAAGCTCAACAAGTAGAAATTGTAAATGAATTTCCAAATAGATTAAGTGTTATGGAAGCTAGTTATATTTATTTCGATGCTAATTTTGAACCAGAAGATACTACACAAAGAAAAATTACATGGTTTATTAACGGAAACCCAATTAGTTATTTAGAGAATTTATTAAAGTGGAATGATATTACTAATTTCTTAGATCCATTTTATATGAATAGTTCATTAACATATCCTACTACGGAAGAATTAGATGGTGGTAGTATTGAGGACTGGGCAAAACAACAGGAAGATACTATAGTGAAAGCAGGAGATAAGGTACATTTTTCGATACAAGTTAGTGATGGTAGTTTATTTAGTAGTGAGGTAAAGGCAAGTGTAGTAGATGTACTTGAAAGCATTCCAGTACTAAGTGGTTTGACAGTCATGGCAAGGGACGAAAATGGAGATATAAGTAGTAGATTGAGTAGTGATACCCAGGCAATTATTTATCCTCCGTTGGAAGAAAGTTTTATTAGTGATAGTGGAGCAGTGAATAGGTCAGAAATAATTTGGCGAATCAATGATGAGATATTTAAGAGAGGTACTTTTGGCACTACAGTTTCTGAAGGCCGTCCCCCTATCCACGAATTATGGATTAACGAGATCGGCCAGGGAAATTTTGCCGACTATGGATTGAGAATTTCTAATGCCATATCAGTTGAAATCGTCCCTAAAACTCCAACTTCTAGCGGTGAATTAGTGACTAGTCCTACAGTTGTGGTCCAAAATAGCCTACCACGTATTTTTAATGTAGAATATAATTCTTCAGTGCATATGGAAAATATGGATGTGATTTTGCAATTTAATTTTTTCGACTTCGAAGTGGACAGTTTGGGAGATGTGGATTCTACGGGTCAGTCAAATTTGACAAATATAAAATGGTATCGTAAGAATCCGCTAGATTCTACTTTTACTTTAGTTTATTCTTTTAACGATCAAGATAGTGGCTTACAAGAGGTATTCTTTATTGAGGAGTATAGGGGATTTATTACTACTAATCTTGGTTTGGAAAATACCGTAATAAGTCAAGATATACTTTTTGCAGGTCAACAGTGGTATTCAATTTTAACTCCTTTTGACTCAATTGATCTAGGAACAAGTCAGCAAAGTTCTACAATTACGATCACTAGTAGCACTAATTAAATTACTTACTTTCTTCTTCTGTAATTCTTTTTAGTATCAATTCTCTTAAAACAACACTAACTGTTTTTTGCTCCTCTTCACAAATTTCACTAAATTTGTTATATAGAGATGGTCTCATTGCAAAATTAACTAATTTATTTGTTTTTTCTTTCTTCATTTTTAATTTCTCCTATAAAAATATTTAACATTATATACATACTATCGAGAATTATGTTATATTCCTTTATATTTTAAAATAATTTAAAAATAAAGAAGGATTTTTAATATAATATGAGAAAGTATATTATAGTTAAGTATATTTTATTATAAGGAGTATTGAAAAATGTCAAGTAAGAGAAATAAGATTATTAGAACATTAGCAGCAAAATTTTTAAGCTATCGAGACCCAGATGAGGGCCAATTCAGAGTAATATGGGACTTAAACCGATTATATTATAGTAAGGGAATGTCTATCAGTATAGAGGAAGTGCAGGAGTATGCATATAGTAAGGAGGTAAAATAGTATGAAAAATGGCAAAAGGTGTTTGGTTTGTGATAAAGAACTATCAGGAACAAGAAAGATATCTTGTTCAGCAAAATGTTCTTATTATTATAATTATTATATAATTAATGGTAAAGAAAAAAAGAAATCAGTTTATCAAACCCATCCTGAATTGATGAAAGAATGGAATTATGATAAAAACAATAAATTAAAATTATATCCAAAGAAATTATTTCCAGGTAGTCATAGAAAGGTTTTTTGGGAATGTTCCAAAGGACATGAGTGGATGGCTAGTGTGAATAGTAGGACTAATATCTCTACTGGAGGGACTAATTGTCCCTATTGCTCTAATAGAAAAGTTTGTAAAGATAATTGTTTAGCGACTATTAATCCTATTCTATCTGAAGAATGGCATCCTACTAAAAATGGTAAATTTACTGCTAATGATGTGCTTTATGGTAGTCATAAGAAAGTATGGTGGTTATGTCAAGAATGTGATTATGAATGGCAGGCCGTTGTTGATGCTCGTAATAGAGGGATGGGATGTATTCTTTGTGCTCATAAAAATAGTATGGGGGAAAATAATCCTAATTATAATCCTAATTTAACCGAAGAAGATAGAAAAGATAGAAGATTATTATTAGAAAATATCGATTGGCGTAAAGAAATATATGAAAGAGACAAATATATCTGTCAAATATGTGGAGATAATAGAGGTGGTATTTTTAATGCTCATCATCTTATGGGGTATAATAAATATCCTAAATTAAGATTTGATAAGAACAATGGAATAACGCTATGCAAAACTTGCCATATGGATTTCCATAATATCTATGGTAGAGGCAATAATACTATAGCACAGTTTGAAAAATACAAGAAAAGTTGTGAATTAAGTGGTATTAGAATTAGTTGATTTAAATGTAGAAGATACTGATACTCCTGAAAAACTTATTGATATATTTGAAATGGGGTAGAATATTTTATTTATGTATAAAATTATTGATAAATTTATTAATGGTATCGCAAAATTCATTTAAAACATCTATTTTTATATATATTCTATTATTTGTTTCTATTTCAGAAAGGTCATAGCTTTTATTTGAAGGATAAATTTCTTTATCTAAATTTTCGTTTAAATTATGTTTATTTAAAAAGTAAGGGATAAAAGTAGTATAAATTTTTCCTTGTGTTTTTAAATGTAGTATATATTCTTCTACCTCGTCTCTAAAATATTGAGTAGGATCATTATCGTAGGGATTTATTATTTCTAGTTTAAATCCTATTTCCCCTATAAAACAAATTAATTCTCTAAGTTTATTTTCTTTTCTAATTAATTCTATTAATCTATTTTTCATTGATATAGGATAAAATATTTCGTGGAGATTTCTAAAATATATTTTATTTTTTTTTGAATTTTCTCTTGATAGTTCTAAATTTTCTTTTGATATCTTTTCTCCTTTTTTTACTCTTATTACACTTCCTATAGCTATAAGAATAGTTATGATAGTAGGTATCCAAAATTTTATATCACTAAAGACATACGGATAGATAATAAATTTATATAATAAATATAAATAAGGAGAAGTAGCTATTACTACCCCTATTGTTGCGAAGGAGAAAACAATTATCCAATATAGTGTTCGATATATTTTTGATAAAAAACTAATAATAAATTCCTAATTTACACATCAAATATATTGATTATTTTGACTGTTTCATCTTCTGATAAAAGTTTTATAAACTCTATTGAAAATTTACATTTTATAGTTTCTGCTTCTATATCTTCTTTAAAATCTTCATCTTTAATAAATCCAAGTAATTTTAATCTGCATAGACCTTCTTTTATTGTATATCTTTCTTCGTAGAAATAATCAACTAAATCATCTATATAAGTAGTTTCATATGAAAAAGTTAATATTTCTCCTGTTTTTGGGTTAATACAATGACTTTTTATTTCTTCAAGCAGGCTTATATATTTCTCTTTCGCTTCTTTATATTTTTTCTTTTTATGATAATTATTTATTTTTTTATCAATATTGAATATTTCACTTATTTTGTTCAACAAAAATTCTTTCATTTTTCTCCTATCAATTAACTTATTTTTACTTATCGACCTTTTTAACTTTTCTCACCACTACACACCATCCCCACTCTCTTATCGAAATTTTTCTTTTCTTTCTTTAATTCTTACCAATTAACTCCCCTATCAATTCTCTATTGCAAAGCGAGAATAAGTTAGTATAATAACAGATATATTTTTATAATAATATAAGGAGCAAAAATTCCAGACAGTCAGTTTTTAGTATTTATAGATATGACTAATGAAGAAATAAAAATAACAAATAAAACGGCAAGAAGTAAGGGAATTATAGGTAAAAATGCTCTTCTTCCTAGAATTATAATAAATAAATTTCCCTACAGAGAAGCTAAAATATTAGATTTTGGATCTGGACCTAATATACTTCAAACTAAACACCTTAAAAAAGAAGGTTATGAAGATATAACTCCTTTTGAGATAGGAGATAACCATATTGATGGAATTCATTTTTCAGGTAGTTTAAGTGAGAGAATAGAGTATTTTGATATAGTATTTGCCTCTAATGTAATAAATACTTTACCATCTATTTCTGCAATAAAAGAAACTATTGGTATGATGGAGCTTTTTACTAGTAAAGAAGGTTTTGCTCTTATTAATTACCCTAAATCTCCGAGAAAGTGTGAAGAGCTTACTTTAGAGAAATTAAAAGAATTACTTATGGAGGTATTCAAGAGTGTTATGATAGAGAATCATAACGGAACTAGAATTTTTTATTGCTATAAACAGGAAATAAATGATGTATAAAATACCGACAAGAGATAAAGAGTTTGGAGTAGGTAAGAGAATGGGAGATAATCTTTATTTTCATGTTTCTTATGGAGAAGAAATTATAGGGAAAAGAAAATTTAGAAAAGCGAAGAGAATTGCAGAAAAAGCATTCAAAGATAAATATAAAGAGTATGGAACGACTATTGATATAGGATGTACTGATGAGGGTGTCAGTGTTATTAAATATAATAAGAAAAAAGGCATGGTATCGTTTATGTTCTGTAATGAATTTTATGATACTTTGGAGCCAGGAGTTACAGGATATATTTGTGTAGATATCAATAAAGAAACAAGCAAGATTAGATCTTATAGAAAAGATTTTCCCATATATCATCATAAATGGTTGATGGTAGGAGAAGATTTTAAGGATTTTAAAGAGTACGATATGGAGGTATTAAAAGAAAGAAGCAAGAATATAGAAAAAATAATGAATTGTGATTTATTTGAGATTGATGTAAAGAAAATAGGTTATTATATGTATTGGAAAATATATGTAAGGCCTACATTAATGAATATGAAGGGATGGCAAGAATTAGTATTGTCTAGTTAGAATAAAAAATGCATTCAGAAATAAATAAATCAAATGAGTTAAATAAATACCCTGTAGTTAGTTGGTTTACTCAAAAGAAGTTTCATAGCAAAAGTATTTACTCAAAGAACCATATACAGGGCAAAGATGGGAAAACTGTATGTGGGATTGTCCCACCACGTAAAGCAAATTATAATGAACCAGGAAATACTTTTCAACGAGCTACTTGTAAGAAGTGTTTAAAAAAGGTATAAAAGAAGGGAATTATATGGCAGGTATTGGATGGAAAAGAGGTCAACAGCACTTTGTAAATAAAACAAGAAAAGACCATAAATGCATTAATTGTAGTCATATTATAAAAAAAGGTTCAAACGCATTTTATAAAAATTTATTTACTGGGAAGAGGGGATATATGCATACAAATAATGAGTGTTTGCAACGAAAGAATATGGTTTTAGATAAATGTAAAAAATGTGATCATAATGAGAATTGTGATGGATTATGTGGAAGAAGTAATTAACTACTTTCTTATCTCTAAATACGCCATAAATATATACCTCCTAAGCAAGAAACGATATGTCATCCCGTTAGGATCATAGAATTTGTTATTATATCTAACTATCATGTGTCCATTTAATCTATTACAACGATTTCTCACAAATACAAAGCAATTTGAAGGATAAAAGTGAGAATATATAAGATTAGGTTTTATATCTACCCATCCTTCATCAACAGGTATATTTAATTTTTCACATGTATTTATTACGTCCATCACTATATCCATACTTTCATCATGTCCTACTATATTTTCTACTTCTCTAATACTTTTATTAGACATCATTGCAAGGCAGGTTTGAGTGCAGTTGTATCCTTTGTCTTGTTTGAGGTGTTTCATATTAATTACCTTATATCTAATATATCAAATCTACTGTTAATAGGTATTGGTTCTTTATGATTTTTTACTTTTTCTTTTATCAGTTCATCTACCCAAATACCTCTAAAACCTTTAATATTATAATAATAGCGTCCTCTTTTTTTTGATATTTTTTCAATTTCTACTACTCTATCAGGAAATTTTTCATTAATAATTTCTTCGTCTTGTTCAGTATAACGATACTTGCGACTATCATAAAAAATTATGATATCTCTCCATTCATTTAATCCATATTTTTCTATTAGTTCTTCCCAAGTTCTTATTCTTACTAAATCTCCTACTTTATATTTCATTATTCTTACCTTATATCTAAAATATCAAATCTACTATTAATTCTTTCTCGTTCTTCTAATTCACTTATCAATTCTTTTATCATCTCATCATTAAAATACCATATGGGGGACTCTTTAATTCCATAATGATAAGGAGTTATATCTATTAAATTTATTTCTACAATTCTATCAGGGGCATATTCTTTGAAATATTTTTCTTTATTTTCGCTAAAAGAATAAATGCTAGACATATTTATACTTCCGTATTTATCTAGTCCAAACTCTTCTTCCATTTCTTCCCAAGTTTTTATTTTTACTTTATCTCCAACTTTGTATTTCATTACTAATTACCTTATATCTAAAATATCAAAACGACTCATAATTCTATCTTTAGGATCTATTACTTCACTATCATCTTTTAATAGTTTATATATTTCTCTAATTAACCTTTCTGCAGCTTTATAATCATATCTTGTAAATGTAGGCCATCCTCCTGATCTAGAAGAATATCCATAACATTTATTTGCTAATTCATATCTTTCTGTTGTGTTTAAACCAAGATACTTAAAAATTGTACTATTATATCGGTTAGCCTGGAAAATGCCAACAAAGGTTTCTGAAATTGTATATGTTAATTTTATATTTTCAGCCTTAAAATGTATATTATCGTCTAGTTTTAAATCTCTTCCTAATTCATTTAATTCTTTTAAATTATGTATTTCAGCCATATTATTACCTTATATCTAAAATATCAAATTTATCATAGTTTTCTTCTTCATTCATTTTTTCTAGTCTTTTTTTCGTTATCATATAATTATCAAATATATAGTTCATATCTAATTTATTTTGATATACGTAGATAAATAGATCAGATATGCAGTAGTTTTTAACTATCCAATTCCAATCTATATTTTCTTCAAAACTATCTAAATCAACTATTTCTTCAATTTCTCCACCTTCTAATTGAATTTCTTGATAGATTATATCCTCATTACATTTCTTAATATAATGAGTAACATTATATCTACGCAGAATGGCATCTATTTCTGGTCTTAGTCTTTCTTTGATATTCATAGATTCTATTATAATAAATCTATTTTCACTTTCAAGGACAAAATGTTGAAAAGCGAAAAAATATACGATATAATATAGCTATGTTGCATAAAACAAGAAAAAATAGTCCTATTATCGATATCTTGCTTCTAACCTATAATAATATAGATAATACGAAGAAATGTATAGAAAATCTCTATAAATATACGGAAGATTTTGGACTAGTTATATTAGATAATAAATCTACTGATGGCACTTGTAAGTATTTATTGGATTTAATTAAAGAGCATGATAATATTACATTATTTTTGGGAAATGAAAATTTAGGGATAATAAAAGGAAGAAATTATATATATAAGATATCTCAAAATGTAAAAAATAAAGCAAAATATATATGTTTTCTTGATAATGATCAAATGGTCAAAGAAGGATGGTTAGATAGTTATTTAGAGATAATAGATAGTGGTTATGACATCGTAGGTAAGGAAAGTTGGAAAATGAACAATAGATTCTATCCTTATAAAAGAAATCCTTATGTAGAAAGTGATCCTGTAGATAGTTTTAGTTATGTAGGCTGCGGAGGATTAGTGATAAAAAATGAAGTAATAAAAAAGATAGGTTTATTTGATGAGCAGTTCAGTCCTTCTTACTTTGAAGATCCTGATTTTTGTTTTCGAGCAAATGAAGCAGGATATAAAGTAGGATGGAATTATAAACCTGTTATAGATCACAATCATCATGGCCCATTATTAAATAAAGAAAGAAGAAGGGATTTTATGAAGAGTTGGAAGAAATTTCAAAAAAAATGGGGAGGTAAAGAAATTCCTGTTTTTAAGATGTAATTACCTTATATCTAGTATATCAAATCTACTATCAATTGGTTCAAAAACAATTTCTTCTTCTATTATATCGTCTGTAAAATGCCAATTAAGAATTGTAGAATAGTAACAAGTATCTTTATGGTTATGCACTTTTTTTATTTTATAAATTTCAATAATTCTATCAGGATATAATCTATTAATATCTTCTTCCATATCAGATGAGAGATTAAATCTTTCTTTTGTATAACGGATAAAGGTTGTGCCAAAGGCATTATCTATTCCATGTTTTTCTTCCATTTCTTTCCAAGTTTTTATTCTAACTTTATCTCCTACTTTATATTTCATAGCAATTACCTTATATCAAGTATATCAAATCTACTTTTAATTCTGTCTTTATATTCTAATTCTTTTAATTCTTTTTCAGTAATTATTTTTTCTTCTATTAAATATTCCATATTTAATTTATCTTGGAATTCATAAATAAAATATTTTGAGAAAGTTGGATATTGATAAAAAGTTAGAACGTACCAATCTACTTTATCTTTAAATTCTTTAATAAAGTTTTCAGATAGTTTTTGTGATCGACAGATATTGGCCCAATGTAACTCATCTTTAAATTCTCTAATAAAAGGTTCTGAAAGTTTTTGAAATTCAGAGATACAAGCCCAATGTAATTTGTCTTTAAATTCTCTAATAAAATCTTCAGATAATTTTTGACATTGAGAGAGATTATTCCATTTTACATAATCTTTAAATTCTCTAATAAAATCTTCAGAAAGTTTGTGGTGTATAGAAATTTTAGTCCAAGTTGCTTTATTCTTGAATTCTCTAATAGAGCAATTAAATTCAAATCTTTTTATTATATGTTTGATTTCTTTTTTTACTGCTTTTTTCATCTTATATCCAGTATTTCAAATCTAGAATAAATAGGTTCAAAAATTACTTTTTCTTCTATCATGTCATCTGTCCAAGCATACTCAAGTTCTTTTGTTTTATAAAAACTCCCATATACTCTTTCAATTTCTACTATTCTATCAGGAAATTGTCTTTCAAAATAATTTTTCATGTAATGTGTAAAAACTATATAAACTTTTTTATTTTTAGATATATTTTTTATTTCTTTCCAAGTTTTTATTTTAACTTTATCTCCTGCTTTATATTTCATTTCATTCTTCTCTAATATCTAGTATATCAAATCTGCTTGTAATAGGTTCTGGTTTTTTATAGTCTTTTGCTAAGCATTTTATCATATCATCTGTCCAATTACAACATAATCTTTTCATTTTATAACGGCCAAATGTAATTTTTTCTATTTCTATTATTCTATTAGGAAATTTTGCATTAAGTTCTATTTCCATATAGTCCATAAACGAACAATCACATTTTATACATATACTTTCTATAGAGTTATTATATCTGTCCAGTCCAAATTCTTTCTCCAGTTCTTCCCATGTTTTTATCTTAACTTTATCTCCTACTTTATATTTCATAATATTACCTTATATCAAGTATATCAAAACGACTGTATATAGGTTCTGGTTTTTTATAATCTTTTGCCAAACATTTTATCATACTATCTGACCAAGCCCACTCTTCCGTATTTATTATATTATAATAGTCTTTTTCAACTTTTTCTATTTCTAATATTCTATCAGGAAACTTTTTATTAATATCTTCTTCCATTTCTTTCATAAAGCTATAATCAGTATTATTTTTTATGTCTCCAAACGAGTCAAGTCCATACTCCTTCTCCAGTTCTTCCCATGTTTTTATCTTAACTTTATCTCCTACTTTATATTTCATATTATTCTTCTCTTATATTTAGTATATCAAATCTACTATATATCGGTTCTGGAATTATTAATTCTTCTA
>Ga0114923_10003901_pt1 | contig 10009 bp, 7 predicted proteins | sample SumtaG_FD_89578 | JGI IMG/M metagenome (GOLD analysis project Ga0114923, IMG submission 89578) | Deep subsurface microbial communities from Indian Ocean to uncover new lineages of life (NeLLi) - Sumatra_00157 metaG | ecosystem: Environmental > Aquatic > Marine > Oceanic > Sediment | place: near...
CCCAAACACCCGGGGGGATGAAGAAGCCGACCCGGCAGCAGCCCCGGTATTGATTTTCTTCTCATAGTAACTGAGCTCTTTGTTGAGCAGATTCTGAAGAATGACAACCATTTTATACTCCCCGGCGATGATGGGGAAATAGTCGGTAATGATGATGCCGTGAGAAATCCTCTGCTCCAGGTCTTCTTTGGAATAGTAAAAGGGGTAATTTTTATTGTATTGAAATACCGTTGTCTCTCCTTTTTTCACCAGGACCAATAGGTTAAAACTAAAATAATATTGATCTTTTTCCGGCGAATAGTCCACTGAGATTTTATCCGGCAGCAGGGCCAAATGAATAAAATTTAAATCCAGTAGGGGGTCTTTTAAAAGATACGAATCGCTCTTAAGGTTCACATAATTGGTCAGCACACTGGTTTCGACGATGCCCTTGAAATTGAGAAAATTTCGTGCATAAGTGGCATTGATTTTCCTTTTGGGTAGTTCGTAAATTTTAGAGATAAGAATTGGGGACTGGAGAGATGGACTGAAATTGGCCGTACTTTCACCGGGAATAAGACTGAGGGATATTTCGGCAACCGCCGGGCTCAGTTCATTGATAGCGGCGTAGACCCGGTAATAGTCATGGGGGTCAATTTGCCCGATCTCCGATCTCAGCAAAGCGGCGGGGCCATCGTTTGTAGGTACATAGAGCTTGTAATCGCCAGCTGAATAGGGTTTGTAAAAAACCATCCGAAACGCAGTGGGCAGTCCTTTTGCAATACCGCCGAAATACTCCCAGATGGTCACCGGGTAAAGCCCGTTAGAATTGACCTCATTTTCACTGACAGGGGGACCCAACAGGATATATATCCTTCCCCGGTCGGTTTTCCACCCGGGTAAAGGAGACCCGTATTTAAAGTAGCGGTTGGCATAAGCAACCCGTTTCAGGTGCTCCTCTTTGTACTCGTTTTCAGGTGTCCCTTTTGTGGGGTCCCGCATATTCCAGAAAAGGTTGATAAAGCTTTCCCGTTCCCTGTTGTTGGCAAGTTTAAAAAAGACCTCCTTTTCCGTCGGGGTGATGATATAGTGAATCAGGTTAAGCCAGTTTTGATATTTCTGATCCAGTTGTTTGATTATTTTTCGTTTGGATATTTTTTTTGCCTGGAGTAATTCACCGGTATTTACTGCCGTAATTAAGCAGGTTGCCGCTATAAGTAATATGGTACATATTTTTTTCTTCATCTGCCTAGTATACGATATATACCATTTTTAGTCAACAAGGCCGCGGCGCGGCCACCCTTTATGCGGAGGCTCTGCTGTAATATGCTTCAGCCATTTGTTCCCATTAAAATCGTGAAACAACATGCATAAAAAATAGATACCGCACTGTAAGTGCTTAGAACATGGTGTAAATAAAGGGTGCAATGGCCGAGCCTTCGGAAAGCACAATTAAAAGCCCTATCAGCAGCAAAATAATAATGATAGGGATCAGCCAGTATTTTTTCTTCTTCAAAAGAAATTCAAACATCTCTTTTACTATCTCTAATTTCATCATAAACTCCTATTTTTGCCACAGACTTTCACAGACTATTCACAGACTTTAAAAAAACCATTTGTCTGTGTACGTCTTGTGTAAGTCTGTGGCTTTTCATTCTTTCAATTTTATTTGACATTACCTAATACTGTTTCTCAATATTCTCGGAGGGTTCCCAGTCTTCATAATAGGTTTCTTTATCCTTCTCAATTTTGGCATCGAGCAATTTCTGGCGGGTCAACCGTTTGTAAAAGGCAATGGGGGTCAGGATGAAGATGTAAACCAACGTGGTGATCACAGCAAAAATCAATGTGCCGATCTTCTGGGTTACTTTTAATACCACTGCAAACACCGGCTGCAGGTACCGGGAACATAAAATAATCACCAGGTTGATCAAAATAATCACTGCCAGGGCCGGGGCCGACAATTCTTTGACTAATATTTTATTCTTAATCGCCAGGAAATAGACCGACAGCCAGTAAAGGATGGTAAAAAAAACAGCCGTATTGACTATTTTCTTCCGGTCTTCATCTTGCCGGCTAATCCAGTGGAAATTGTTTGATCCACTGGTAGTCGATTTGTTTCCGGTATTCTTCTTTTTTTTCAATTAAAAAATCCTCCAACAGTAAAAAATCCATATCTGTATTTTTAAACACCCTGAAGGCGTCTCCAGGGGAGTTGACAATGGGCTCGCCCCTTATATTAAAAGAGGTATTGATAATTACCGGGCAGCCGGTTTTTTGGTAAAATGCCTCGATGATTTTGTAATAGAAGGGATTCACTTCCTTATTGACGGTGTGGACACGGGCGGAGCAATCCACGTGGGTAATGGCCGGGATAATCGATCGTGCCACCTCCAGTTTTTCAAGACCCTTTTTGTTTTTAGCCTCCCCGGCAATGCCCAGCCGTTTATCCTTTTTTACATCGTAAACCAGCAGCATGTAGGGGGAGGAATGGTGGAAATCAAAATAGTTTTCCACTTGTTCTTCCAGTAAAGAGGGGGCAAAGGGCCGGAAGGATTCCCTGAATTTTATTTTAATATTCATGATCTTTTGCATTTTTTCAGAGCGGGCATCGCCGATAATACTGCGGTGTCCCAATGCCCGGGGGCCGTATTCCATCCGCTGGTGAAAAAGACCGATCACTTTCTCTGCCTGCAAAAGTTCCGCCACCTTTTGCGGGACCTCTCCTGTTTTTAGTTTCCTGTACTCCACCCGGTTTTCATCCAGGTAGGTTTTAATGGTTTCTTCCGTGAAGGAGGGACCCAGGAATGAACCCTTTTGCCAGTCGTGTTTATCATCTGTGATCCGTTGATTTCCCAGGTGTTGATACCATACATAAAGGGCCGCCCCCAGCGCACCGCCGGCATCGCCGGCAGCCGGTTGTATCCAGATGTTTTTAAAGATCTGTTTTTTTAATATCTTGCCGTTGGCAACGCAGTTCAATGCCACACCGCCGGCCAGGGTCAAGTAGTCGGAGCCGATTTCTTTTTTGGTATGGTTAACGATCTTTTGAATGGTCTCTTCCAGTACGACCTGGATGGAGGCCGCCATATCCATATCCAGTTGCCGGATATTTTTTTCTGCTTTTCGCGGCTTTCCCCCGAACAATTTATTGAATTTCCGGTTGGTCATGGTGAGCCCCACGTGGTAATTAAAATAATCGAGATTCAACCGGAACGAACCGTCAGCTTTCACATCGATGAGGTGGTCGTATATTTTGGCGACGTATTTGGGCTCTCCGTAAGGGGCCAGTCCCATTAACTTGTACTCACCGGAATTGACCCGGAAACCGTTAAAATAGGTAAAAGCCGAATACAGCAGCCCCAGGGAGTGGGGGAAACGGATGGTTTTTTTAATATCGATGGTATTCCCCGAGCCTTTTCCTATGGTTAATGTATCCCATTCACCCACACCATCGATAGTGATGATGGCCGATTCTTTAAAAGGAGAAGGGAAAAAAGCAGAGGCTGCATGGGCTTCATGGTGTTTGACAAACAGGATATGATCGCAAAGTGTGTGGTCCCTGATAACCTGTTTGATAAATAGCTTTTCTTTGAACCAGACCGGCATGGCGCTGAGAAAGCTGCGCAGACCCCGGGGGGCGAATTGAACATAAGTGGACAGCAGCCGGTCGAACTTCAGGAAGGGTTTTTCATAGAACACAACCCAGTCGATATCTTCATGAGATAAACCGGTAAATTGGTAGGCATTTTTCAATGCATGAACAGGGAAGCGGGGATCGTGTTTTTTCCGGGTAAATCTCTCTTCCTGGGCGGCATATAAAATTTCGCCGTCTTTTACTATTGCAACCGCACTGTCATGATAAAACGCTGAAATGCCCAAAATGACCATAAGGCATTATAATAAACTTAAACCAGATTGTCAATTGCCGTAGGTTTTTAGGCCGCGGCCTTGAAAAAAATCAGATATTAGTTTACAAAAAGTGAAATTTTTGGTAAGATACACTATAAACTATAAAAATAGGAGGAAATGTGAGTATCACGAGCGAAGATAAGCAGAAACAGATTGGACGATTCCAGCGGGATCATAAAGACACAGGCTCGCCTGAAGTGCAGGTTTCAATTTTAACGAAACGAATTAAAAATTTAACGGGACATTTTGACGCTCATAAAAAAGACCATCATTCAAGACGGGGACTGTTGGGAATGGTTGCCAGGCGTAGAAAATTATTAGATTATCTCAAACGAAAGAATTATCAGAAATATTTAAAAATAATTCAGGAGCTGCAAATTCGGAAATAGATTTAATCCTGGGGATTATAATTTCTTCCCCGGGGAGAGCTTGTGAAATTTTAAAATTTATGATATGATTATTAGAATTCTAAGGAGAACGTTATGAAAAAAAAGATTGAAATAGAAATTGGTGGAAATATTCTTACCATTGAAACCCAGCGGTGGGCGAAACAATCCAACGGTTCGGTGGTCTTGTCATGTAAAGACAATGTAATACTGGTTACTGCCAATATGAAAGATGAAACCAAAGAGGGGCAGGATTTTTTCCCCCTGATGGTTGATTTTAGAGAAAATAACTATGCTGCCGGGAAAATACCGGGTGGATTTTTTAAACGGGAAGGCAAACCCTCTGAAAGAGAAGTATTGTTGTCCCGGTTGATCGACAGACCCATCCGGCCGTTATTTCCCGATGATTTTTTGAACGAGACCCAGGTCATCGGCATGCTGTTATCGGCGGATTTCAGTATGGACTACGATTCAATGGGTATCATCGGGGCCTCTGTTGCCCTGCTGTCATCCACCATCCCCTTCACCACCCCGGTAGGTGCCGTTAAAATCGGCCGCCGCGATGGAAATTTTGTGATCAATCCCGGGATAGACCAATTAAGCGAATTGGATATGGTGGTTCAAGTGGCAGGTACTGAGCACGATATTGTCATGCTTGAAGCCGGGGGCGCTGAATTCGAAGAAGATGCATTCAAGGAAGCCCTCATTGTCGGGGGTGAAATTATTTCCAAAATATGTGCGGCCCAAAAAGAGTTGATTAACCCGGATAAATTCCCGGTGGTAGAAGATACCGAAACCCTGGAGATTTTTAACGGCCTGAAAGAAAAGTATGAAGAGCGGCTGGAAGACGCCATCTTTACGGAAGGCAAATTGGAACGAAAAGCAAAAATAGAAGCAATTTCCAATGAAATATACGAACCCTTTGCGGAAGAAGAAGATGAAGAAAAAAAAGGGAAGTACCATAATGCCTTTCATAAACTGGAATATGAAGTATTTCGCAAAACCTTGCTTAAAAAGAAAAAGCGGAATGACGGCAGGGCCTTTGATGAGATTCGCGAGATTACCATTGAAGCGGGGGTACTTCCCCGGGCCCATGGTTCCGCTGTATTTACCAGGGGAGAAACCCAGGCCCTGGCCGTTATCACATTGGGTTCCGAAGATGATGCCCAGAGACTGGATAACCTTACCAATAAAGGTGAGGAGTTAAGGAAGTTTATGCTTCATTATAATTTCCCACCTTTTTCAGTAGGGGAAGTCAGTTTTCTAAGGGGCACCGGCAGACGGGAAATCGGTCATGGGAAGCTGGCGGAAAAGGCGTTAAAACAGATGATGCCCAACAATGAAGAATTTCCCTATACCGTCCGGCTGGTATCGGATATACTGGAATCCAACGGTTCATCCTCCATGGCAACGGTTTGCGGCGGTACACTGGCCTTACTTAATGCCGGTGTTCCCATTAAAGCTCCCATCTCCGGAATTGCTATGGGATTGGTAAAAGAAGGTGACGATTTTGCGGTGTTAACGGATATCGCCGGGTATGAAGACCATTTCGGAGATATGGACTTTAAAATTACAGGCACCGACAAAGGAATTACAGCGGTCCAATTGGATATCAAGATCGCCGGATTGAACGATGAAATTATCGATAAGACGTTAAGCGATGCAAAAAAAGCCCGGCTGTTCATATTGGAGAAGATGAAAGAAGCGATTCCCGCTCCCGCCAAAACGTTATCCCAATACGCGCCGGTAATTTTAACCATGCATATCAGTACCGACAGAATAAAAGACCTCATCGGGCCCGGCGGTAAAACCATCAAAGGCCTGGTAGCGGAATTTAATGTGAAGATCAATACCGACGATGACGGTAAAGTAACCATTGCCGCTGCCGATAAAACATTGGGTGAGACGGTTATGGAAAAGATCAAAGAATTAACCCAATCCGCGGAAATCGGCAAAATATACACCGGTAAAATTACCCGGATTGAAGACTATGGTGTCTTCGCGGAAATTTTTAGAGGTGGTGTGGGCCTGATCCATATTTCCGAAATGGCCTCCCACCGCGTCGCAAATATCGGGGACCTGAAACTCAGGATTGGACAGGAGATCACGGCAAAAGTTATCGGTGTCGATAAAGATAACCGGATTAAATTAAGTAAACGGGCGGTGGACTCTGACCGGTAGCCCCGTTTTATCTAATAAAAAATGCGAGCCAAAGGTTTTACATTAATCGAATTAATCGTTGTAGTGGTTATCGTATCGATACTGGCGGCAGTGGCCATCCCTATGGTTGAGACCTCGGTCAAGAGACAGAAAGAAATTGAATTGAGACGGGCGCTGAGAACCATAAGAAGTGCCATAGATGAATATAAAAAATTTGTCGAGGAACACAAGATCGATGTGGATGAGGATTCTTACAAGTACCCCCCCAAATTGGAAGACCTGGTAGAAGGCATCGAGTACAAGGATAAAAAAGGCAACGAAAAAATTCAAAAGTTCTTAAGACGGATTCCCATGGATCCCATGACCAATTCTTTGGAGTGGGGGATGAGGTCCTACCAGGATGACCGGGACTCCTCCGGTTGGGGCGGCGAGAACCTGTGGGATGTTTATACCACATCCGGGCGTAAAGCCATGAACGGCACCTATTACAAAGAATGGTAAGTCCCCCGGACAAGCCGAAACCAAAAAGGAGGCGCGGCTTGTCCGGAAATCACAAATTACAAACAACAAATTACAAACATAAATCAGTACCTGTAATTTGAAATTTGGATATTTCCCCGTGCGTTTCCTAATTTCAAATTTCCAGTTTCAAATTTCGGCCCCATTTACAATCTCACTCATTAGATATGATCAAATGACTTGAGGTTTAAATTTGCAGGATGGTTAAATTTACTGAGTTCTCTAAAAAACATCACATTACGACTTTCTCCAAACGCTCTTTTCTCTTTTCCCAATCCGGCAGGATACGCCTGAGAAGCCTGTAAAACCCCCTGTCATGATGCGGATGAACAAGATGACACAATTCATGGATAATCACATAATCGATGCAATGGATGGGAGCTTTGACCAATTCCGTGTTCAGCAGGATCACACCCCCGGCTGAACAACTGCCCCAGCGTTTTTTCATCCGACGAAACCGGGTTTCAGGTACGCGCCCCCCCAATCGAAGAAATCGTTCCATATAAATATCGATACGCCGCTGTAAAAGTACCCCGGCATGTTTCGTATACCATCCCAGCATTAGTTGCTTCGCCCTGCCGGAATCAGGGGGACCGGGAATATCCATAAGAAAAAAACGGCCCACCAGCTTTACCTGTGGTTTCTGTCCCTGTCGTACCCGCAGCCGGTACTGACGCCCTAAATAGTAATGGGTTTCACCACTGACATACCGCCGTTCTGCCGGTAGGGGATGAAATTGATCGAAGTAGTCCAGTTGACGAACGATCCAGGCGGTACGCTTCCGTAAATGATGCAGCACGTCTTCTGTCGAGCGGCCAATAGGAGCCCTGGCAATAACTGTTTTACCCGGGGTAACGGTTATGGAAAGCCTCTTGCGCTCCTCGAAAAAAACAGTCACGGGAATACGCATTTTACCAAAGGAAAGCTGCACTTCTTCTTTCACTTTTCTCTCTTCCTTCGATTCAGGGTCTTCGTACTTTGGCAATTTCTATGCACTGTTCCATTATCTCATCGATGATGTCGAAACCGATATCTACTCCTGTTTGTTCTTTTAAGTCGAAAATCAAATCCTCGATTTCGGTTCGCATCTCGTTCTGCACATCGATGTCGTTCACCCAATCGACAATACGGTGCCGTTCAATGATCTCATCGACAGCTAAAGCAATTTCCGCAAGGGAGTCGTCGGATTCGTCCCGTTTTTCAGCAAGGGGGGGAAAGACTTCTTTTATGATGCCGAAATAGGCCTTGGCTGCATCGTGTTCTTCCAGTTTCCCGGGTATTTTGTCGCCGGTGCGGTTGAGTACGGCATCCATGATAGCCATTACTTTTTCCAGGTATTCTTTGGCTTTCAATCGCTCTTCACGAAAAGCCCGGATGGTTTCTTCCAGCAGTTGGGAAAAGCGCTTGTAAAATACAGGGTCTTCTTGCATGCGCTCCTGAATAGTCCGCTGGGTCCGGTGCGCAATGGTGTCGGCTTTAGCCCCGGGGTCCTGGATTTTCTCAACCTCTTGGGCAAAGGCTTCTTTGTCAAAGATGTTCACCAGGGGGGTAAGATGTTCGATCTCACCGGTTCCCACATGGGTGTCCAACAACTTGCGGATTTTGGGTTCATATTCGGAAAAATCAACTACTTCGGCATAACGCCGCCGTACCGATAACCTCAATTTAGAGAAAAATTTTAAGTCTTGCCGGTACCGGTCAATTTTCTCCACGGGTGTCTCTTCCAGGAACCGGACACTGGACATTGCAATAGCAAAGGCCCGGGCAAATGCGGAAAGACGGTCGTAAAAACGGGTGCGAAGCGCTTCATCTCCCAGCAGAACCTCATACTCCTCGACATCCTTCCGGTTTTTTACTTCTTTGAAGGTATCCCACAGCAGGGAGTGTTTCTGGGGAAGGGTTGAAATGGGTTCGCTGATATCGGTTATAAGGTTTGCGATATCCGCGGCATCGAATTCCGCCAGGGTGCTGTAAAGATCGAGGGCTTGATCCAGGTTCTCAAGTACTCCCCGATAATCCAGGATGTAACCGAATTCCTTTCCTTCACACAACCGGTTGACCCGGGCAATGGCTTGCAGCAGCGTGTGGTCTTTCAGTTTCCGGGTCAGGTAAAGAACCGTGTTGCGCGGGGCATCGAACCCGGTGAGCAGTTTATCCACTACAATGATGATTTCCGGGTGATTTGCATTTTTAAACGCATTGATAAGCTGCTTGTTGTATTCCTTCTCCCTACCGTATCTCTGCATCATGACTTTCCAGAATCGCTGCACTTTCTGTTTGTCTTCTCTAAGTAGGTCTTCTTCTCCTTCGGGTTCCTCCGGCCCGGAGATCAGTACTTCCGAAGAGACCATGCCGAATTCGTCGAGGTATTGTTTGTAGAGCAGTGCGGTGGCTTTATCCTGGGCCACCAATTGGCTTTTATATATCGTCCCCTGCCAGTTGTCGCAAAAGTGTTCGCTCACATCCCAGGCAATGCGCATGACTTTTTGTGCCGCTTTGTTGAGCTGGTCTGTAGTGGAAAATTTTAGCTTCAAGTCCGCGGCTTGTTCTTTGCTGAGATCAGCGGTAATGCGCTCGAACCAGGCATCGATGGATTCGGCGTCTACTTTTTGATCCACATGCCGTCCTTCGTAGAGCAGCGGGACAACCGCTTTATCTGCCACGGCACGGTCTATGGTATAGGTATCGATGAGTCCACCGAATTTTTCAACGGTATTTTTGTCTTTTTTCATAACCGGTGTGCCGGTGAAACCGATATAGCAGGCATTGGGAAGGACCCGCCGCATATTGGCGTGGCGCGGGCCGTATTGGCCCCGGTGGCCTTCATCTACCAGCACAAAAATATTGGGATTATCGATGCGTACCGCATGCCGCCCCACTGCGGCATCGAACTTGTCAATCACTGTGGTTATAATTCGCTTCTTACGCTCTCCCAGGATTTTGGCAAGGTCTTTACCGGTTTTGGCCTGCTCCACTTCTTTGCCGCAGTGATTAAAGGTTCTACATATCTGGTCGTCCAGGTCCACCCGGTCGGTTACCAATACGATTTTGTA
>Ga0114923_10003902_pt1 | contig 10007 bp, 11 predicted proteins | sample SumtaG_FD_89578 | JGI IMG/M metagenome (GOLD analysis project Ga0114923, IMG submission 89578) | Deep subsurface microbial communities from Indian Ocean to uncover new lineages of life (NeLLi) - Sumatra_00157 metaG | ecosystem: Environmental > Aquatic > Marine > Oceanic > Sediment | place: near...
TCTCGGACACTATTATTACTGAAACTTCTTCTTCGTTAGGAAGTATATCAGAATATAATTCTTGAGTAGCGTTACGCAAATTTTTAAATACTCTTTGGTATAGTGGTACAATTTCGCTGTTGGGAATTATTCTTCTTTTATTTATTTCCATAATACGCTCAAGTAATGTTCCTGAACCGTTGTAAACTGAATTTGCTATTTCAGCTAGATCATAAAATTTGGAATCGTCAGTAAGTTGCGGAGTGATATCATATAGCCTTTGAACTTGTTCCATGTATGGAATGTCTTTTCCATTCAATATAAGTATCATTACTTCCATCGACATGAGCATTTTACTAATGAATTTTTTGCGCTCCTCTTCAAATCCTTGGTTTCCTAGTTCTTTCTGGAGTCCTTGGCAAATTATCAATAATTCCTTTAATGGGGTGAGTTTTTCGTTATTTATTAGTAATAATAACTCAGCAGGGCCAAAATATGCCTCTGCGTATTTTTCATTATATTTTTCTTCTAATATCTTAGTAATCCGAAGCCCCAAAAGCAAGTAATTTCGTCCAAAATCAGATAATTGAGATAGTTTCATTATGGTAGACCTAATAGTAATTGATTTAACATTGCATCTGGTTAATCAATTTATTTTTATCAATTGGTCCCTTAAAGAACAATATAGTATTGATATTATTTAAATCTGTAAGATCGAAATTAAAACTATTAAAATATGTTAGTAATATGAGATATCAATGATTTCGTCAAATACAGTAAACTTATTAACATCAAAATCCCAATTATCAAATTGCTTTCTTGGAAAATGGCGAAAGAATTTCTGAACAGTTTCTACTAGTTCTTTAAAAGCAATACTTTCTTCTACTCGCCTAGGGAATTTACCAATAAAAGTAATTTTATGCTCTTTTAATAAATAAAACTGAAAATTTGTAATAGAAAAACCATCGAGACGTTCTTGAAAACAGTTTTTTATATAGCAAATGAAGGCGCTGATAAATCCCCCTAAACAATCATCATCCGTTAAGGAATTCTTGACCTTATGATAAATAATGATTCCACTATCGTTTGTTATGATCCATAAATCGAGCAATGTCATTTTAAATTTGTCTTATCTTTTGTACCCTAGAAGTAAGCTAACTAAAATAATAATAAGAATAAGTGAAATATCTCAATGACATAAATTTAAGGACTCATAATAAAATAACAAAATCTTGGACGTATTTCAGTTTTTATAGTAATTTTATTTTCATTTTATTGATGGATCTAATATCAGGAATTGAGGAGTTAAAACATAAACAATCACTTCCTTACTATGAAAGTGGGGATAAAATTCTTGATGAATTGCTATCAGGAGGATTTCAACAAGATTTAATTTATTTAGTTTATGGAGATCGGAAAATAATCGTAGATATCTTACTGAAAACGATAGTAAATACATTTAAGGATAAAGATTTTTCTAAGAAAGTAGTCTATATTGATGGAAATAATAGATTTAATCCGTATATGATAAGTAAGTTGGCAGCAGCTAGGAGATTATCACCACGCTCGGTGTTGGAAAGTATTTTAATTTCACGGGCGTTTACTTTTGAACAGATGGTAGAAGTGTTAGAAAACCGAATAAGTGAACTCGAACAAGTAAAAATGTTGATTGTTTCAGGGATAACTACTTTATGGCCAAATTACACTCAAGCTACTTTTGAGGGGTTATTAAAAGCGATTGCCGGTATTAAAAAATCACTACTAAAAAATAATCCGGTACTAATCCTGACAGCACCTTTAAATAAATATTCTGAATTTAAGCCAAAAGGCGGGAAATATCTGGCTCATTTTGGAAGTGTGCTTATTATGATAAATAATAAAAAGAGGTTTATTGAATATTCATTGATTCAGCATCCTTCATTACCAGAAAGGGTTGTGAGGAAGGTAAAACCTTTAAAATTAAAAAGAAATTTAAAAAAACCACTAAAAAATCTTACATTAGATCAGTTTTTAAAAATTAAATCAGAATAAGATTTTTTTTCTTTATATAGAATTAGTTCTCTACTTTATTAATACCTTTTAGATGGTTTGTCATGATGATACTCAATATTTGCGCTTTAGTAGTGTTATATTTGAAAAGTATCTTGACAGGAGAAGATCCTGAAATTCTATAATTAATTTTTCTCTTTTTTTTCTATTCAACTAAAAATAGCAATAAACTTGGTGTTTACTGATACATTTTATACAAAACGTCTCTCCACATAGAGCACATACAATCTCCTCATCGTGTTCAATATCTAGTGTAAGACTACATCGATTACAATGATATAAATTCCTAACTTAAAGAATTTCACGACAAACAAATAATTTAGAAAATAAATTTATAAGCTATTTACAGTATTATCTTTATAATGAAGACAGAATATAAAATATCAATATCCTCTTTTATTGTAGGTATGGTTTTACTGATATTATTTATAGTGTTGCCATGGGAACAGCAATTTCTTGGAGCAAAAGTAGTGTTTTTAATTTTAATGATAGTTTGTTTCTTTATTACTATATATATGATATTGGAAAAATTAGGTGTCGTTGAATTTTTAGATGATATTATTTCTTAATTTTTTTTTCTAATTTTTAATTTTTCAATATCTATCTCTAATTATTTAAAGAATATTGTGCTTTGAAAATTTCTTTTGTGTATGATGATGTCAACCATCCAATCTTACAAATTTAGATGAAATTATCCCAATGTTGGAAGAGTAAGCATTGAAACTTGATAATAAACAATAATGAATTCAAAACCTATAAGATTCAGGATTTTAAATTTTAAAGAAAAAATCATTTTTTATAACTATTCTGGTCACTAAGTACTTAATTTCTTCCGACCTGATATTAAGACCATTATTGTGTGTCACGTCATTTATTCTTTCCCAGTTTTTATTGGGGTATCCCAATTAGAATTCAGGAATGAAAACAATCCTAAGAACGCATTAGAATCTCCTTCAGAACAAAAAAAGTCTAAATCATTCATTTTTTTTCTATTTGATAACAAAAAAATTTCTATATTTTCTATTTTCGTTGTAATTCTATTAGATCTTTCCATTTTTGTTAAGCAAAAATCAAAATTTTCATCTATGATATCATCTAATATGAGCCAAAATTAATTTCTACTACCCTTACAGTAAAATAATAGATTGATGACTAAATATATTCAAAGTTATTAATAAAAGGTTATTAATAATAGAATTTGAAAAATAACAAAATCATATTTACTTAACCAGATATAAACAAAGAAATATTACTCAAAGGACTGCAAAAAAATTCGCTTTGTGAGAAAACTATGATGAACTTGATCTTGTTTTCACCATCTCTTTAGAAAGATTTATTGGTAGTTCCTAGAGTATTTATGTCTTTGAAACTCTTGAAGAAAAGAATTAATATAGAAATTAATTTTAATTAGTTCATTAACAAAATTTTTTCCAATTTTGGTTATTTCAATGGCAAATCTTGGTCTCCAACGTTTATCTTTATAATAAGTCTTCTGTGTGATAAAAATATGACCACATTTTGCACATTTAATCGGGAGGATATTGAATTCTGAATTGCATTTTGGACATTTTCTAATTAGTGAAATAAAACCTTGAATTTCTAACTCTCTTATAATATTGAGTGCTTCTTGAGTTGTACATGGCTTCATCTCAGATAGATGTTTTTTTATCAATTTAAGAACCAACATGCGATTGTTAATAGTTTCTTTAAAAATAAACAACATGACCCTCTCTTTCTTAGTAGTTTTTTTTTCTAATGAATAAAGTTGTGCGAGGAGGTCTCTTAAAGACGTATTTTTAGATTGTTTTGTTATATTTTTGATAAATCTATTTAGTTCTAACGCCCTATCACATAAAGTCTCAATAACGATTGCCAAATTTGTTTCTTTTATATTCAAGCTGGCACTAGTTAACCTCAGCTTCTTAATTGTTTTTTTTTCACAAACTATTCGTGTCATGTTTTGGATCTTCTCTTATTCGATAAGTCTAAATACTCTATTCTTAACATTTAATGGAGATATTGAGATTATCCCGTGTTAAAATTGATAATTCAAAGTCTTTATATCTCGCTAAAAATAATAATTTTAGACTAATATATAAACTTTCATACTATATCCATATAGTATATATAGTAAAAACCAAATTAATGAAATGTACATTGATGCCTCTCTAATCGATGTAAAAAAAAAATACTTTTATTTTGAAAAGAGCGACACTTGTGCATTTTTAAGATTAAATTGTAAGTATTTATTACCTAACACTCTTCAGTGTTTATTTCCTACAGTACACTTAAAGTCTAAAATTTATAATACGAGTTTTAATCTTAATTTTCTCGACTCCAAGTTGCCAAAAAAGCCTTTTCTCTTCTTACACAGTAAGAAAAAGAATATTAGCTTTTCCTATTTTAGACAGTATCTTCTTTTTTAGTTTTTGGTCTTTCTATTAGATGTAGTGTCTTTAACGTAGTTTTTTTTTATAACAAAGAGTATTACTATTCCCAGAACACTACTGGCTATAATTCCCACTATGATAAAGAAAACTGTTTTTGGATAAGAACTTGTGATTTTATATATAGTATACCCTTCTGAATTCTTGACATTAAAAGTCTCCATTATTCCTTGTTTATTGTAAGTCACTTCAACAGTGTAATTTTGTTCTCCAAGTCGTTGAAAAATGAGTGTATTATCCTGAATTGTAACATTTTTGCTTTCAAGAACATTTAGCATTGTTGTTAAATAATCATTAATCGGGGTACCTACCACAAATCTATTCATTACAAACTGCCACATAAAATCATCTCCAGTTAAAAAAGGAAATGAAATATTTAATGATTGTAAAGTTGTATCATTGGTAATTATACCCGCAAATTCATTATAATTTTCAAATATTGGTTGAAATTCTTGTGGATTTTGCATAAACATTGAGTGTTCCATGTCATAAGAGGGGTGTATATCAAATTCACCAGTTGTAAAAGGCCAATAATGATAGTCATAACTACAAACAGTATAATAATGGGAATAATATTCGTTTATATATGTTTCACCATATCCATAGCTTTTAACAATCGGAAATAAAGATAAAGTTTTATTTGAATAGAAAAATGTAGCGAAAAAAACAGATGTCATGAAGTTAGTATAATACCATCCTTCAATTGTAAGCTTGCTCTTAGCCCCAACTATGTTGGCTTCCCCTCCGAACCAATGATTAGGATTCTTCGTAAAATTTACAGTATTTTTCCAAGTTATTTCGTCAAAATGCTTTACTTCATAAATCTGAGTCCCTAATTCTAATCCATTTGTAAAATTGGAATTTGCCTTTAAAATAGTTATTAGACAATTATTTATTAAAATAATTCCAAGAAATAATAATAGCATTTGCTTTCTGTTTTTCATATTTTTTAATCTCCACATTAATTTAACTGTGCATTATTTTTAACATAGTTTTATAATTCTCTTCGCGTAAATAATAATAAAGCCAGTATAAAAAATGAAATTGCGTAAAACAATAAAACTGCTATTGCTCCCTCAACGCTTATATACATTCTAGAAGTGAAAAAATCTTGGAGTAATATATTTGGTATAATAACAGAAATGTATGCTAATGAGTAAAAAGGTTCAAAATCAAAATAAAATGCCTGAACAAACTGACTAAGAAGGTCAAACCCTATATACATAAACCCAAAAACAACAATAAATACGGAACTTGGTGATGACATAAATGAACTAAAGAATGTCGCAATACTACCTAATGCAACAATATACAAAATAGAAAATCCATAGCTAAGAATCCACGAGTAGAATACTGGTTCACCATAGAAGTTATATCCTAAAAGAATCAAGGTCAAATAATGTATTGTAGCTATTCCGATTACTAAAAATAAATTAGCAAGATATTTTCCTATTATCAGTTCATGTTTATTAATTAGAGGAAGTATTGTTAAACCTGTTTTATCTTTATATTCAGAACAAATAATACCTGAGAAAAAGAAACAAATTGTAAATGTTAAGATTATAACAAAATAAATTGTTCCCTCAAAATAAAACCAATCTAGTGAACCAGAAAGATGTGATCCTATAATAAATGGTAGATAATTAAATAGAAATACCTGAAGAATTGTTATCATTGAAAAAGTAATAAATTTTTTACCATGAGAAGTTAACTCAAAAATAAATGTATGAAAAATAGGTTTTAATGTCCCAAATACTCTATTTCCTGATGCCATTTTTTCTATTCACTTTTTATCTAATTTAGGAATATACTCATTATCATTTACTTTTTGAGTATACAATTTTTCCAATAGTGAAGTTTTTGGTATAGAAAATGAACTAATCGTAAAATCAGTTTTAAATTCATCAACTAATATTTGTAAAATATTTACTCTTGATTCTTCCTTACCATCATAATAAATGATAATTTTTTTTTCTTGTGGGTTATATTTGATTGGCTCTTTAGAAATCAAAGGATTCATATTATCCTCCAAGTACGGTTCGAGTATTTTAATAAGCTTTGTTAAAATAGAATCTTTTTTTTTGATTGGGAGGGGATTAAAAATATCACAGATTATTTCTTTAGTCGTAAGTAACTTCTCTAAATTTTCAATAGTATCAAATTCTATTAGTGAACCTTTATCTATTAACGCAATTTTATTACAGACTTCAGTTATTTAATATAACATATGAGAAGAAAAAAAGATCGTTTTACCCTGGTTTTGAAGATCCCTCATGTATTTTCTTACATTAATACGAGCTTTAGGATCCAATCCTGTTTGGGGTTCATCTAATATTATAATTTCAGGATCATTAATAGTTGCTGCTATAAAACCCAGTTTTTGAATCATTCCTTTTGAGAAAGTACTTAATTTCTTATACTTCCATTCATACAAATTAAATTTCTTTAAAACATCATTTATTCTCGGATTTATTTTTTTTTTCGGATAATTTCTTAGACTCGCAATATATTTCAATAATCGATATGGAGTTGTATTGTAAAAATGAGGGATATCTATTAAAAATCCCATTTCTACTAAGTTTTTAGGATTTTCAATAAGGTTCTGTAATTTTCCTTGCTTATTAAGCACACAAATTTTACCAAAATTTGGTTTCATTAATCTCGCAATTAATTTTAATGTAGTAGTCTTACCAGCTCCATTTGGACCTACAAATCCAATTATTTCCCCTTTTTTAACATCTAAATTTAAATTATCTACAGCTATTAACTTCCCAAAGTTCTTCCTCACATGTTCTAATTTCATAACTGTTTCCGTCATGATATTTTTTAAATAATATTCTTATGAAGGATTTTTAAATTCTTTTTCTATTTGTGAAAAATTTTAAATTTATAATTCAAAGTCGTTTATGTCTCCTTATAATTAATAATTTTAGACTAATATATAAACTTTCATCCAATATCCATATAGCATGTATAGTAAAAACTAAGCTAATGAAATCTAAGATTTAAAATGATTATAATTTTGTTAAAATGTTAAGAAATGCTAATTTTTAAAGTAATTTTCAAAACTTTCTCTGAAGAAAATATCCAAATTCCATATTTTCTATAAATTTTATAATTAAAATTCAAGTTCGCGCACAACCTGGTGATGCATAATAGCATTAGAAGATTGCGTTTTATTGGAAGTTTTTTACTTGGATTATTTTTTGAAAATAGATTTTCTCCTACGATATTTTGTTATTTACATTTTTTTTTCCTCTAAAACTTCAATCTTTCAAAAAATATAGCATCCCGTAGAATAATCAATGAATTCATTTTTTTATTCATTTAACCAAAGTTGGTGAAGGCAATCTCCGGTTCCTTCTATTCGATTCGGTTATATTTTATCATCCTTTATGAATTTATACTCGAGGTTCATATGACTACACTCTACGCAATTTGCAGTTATAGGTGGAAAGTACACGTGTTTTAAAGGTCTTCTTCTAGATGCATATTAGGGGCAAAATTAGCACATTTTTTATAAGTTACTTCGATTAGGAAACAAATTCAGACTCGAATATTATAAGTGAAATATAAAGTTAATCTCAATTAAGTGATATTAAAAATGATAAATAATAGAATTATGTAAAGATTAAAGTTATCTAAATGTTTTTCTTTACCAATCTTTCTAATACGCAAAGCTTTTAAGTGAAATTTGAGTTATCATTACATAACATGAAATTTATCAAAAAAACAAAAATATAAAATAATTTAACTAAAAAGTGAGAAAATTGTGAATACTAAAAAACACTTATTTTATAGTACATGCGTAATATTAATCGTTATTGCCGTAATTTCTCCTTCTGTATTGGGTTCCTTTTCAGTATATGCTTATCCTAACGAAGTTGTTATCCATAACGGTCACAAAAAATATGGTGACTTAGAGAGTTTTGAGCTATGGGATGGAGATATATATAAATGGAAAGAGGAATGGTTTTACTATGGTTATCTATTGGATCTTAGTATATATTTTCCAGATGTTGAGGACCCTGGCACAAATAATGTAGTACAATTAGTTTTTAAAGGAGCGGACATAGATGAAATCGTTATTTTTGTATTTTATTATGGGGAAACATTCGGTGATCAAACAATATTGTCGGTACCGAGTTATATGAGCATAAGAACCATACCTATAGATAATTATAAAGCTGTAAGTCGTATATATATTGGTAGTTCGGATTTTTGGGGTGAGCCAGATTATAATCCGTTTAAACCAGGATTTTTATACATTGATCTTCTTTTTGTCGGCTACACTTAATAATGAATTTTCCGAATAATTTCTAAATCTTTTTTTTTTTAAAAACTCATATCTATTATAATAGTATTTTCCTTAGAATATGATTAAATATTAACAAGTTAATTTATTTATAGTCTAATTCTTTTCATTCAAGGGCGATTGAATATCTTATATACATTCCTGAATTTTTCTTTGTAAGTTAAAATATTCTGTCACTTCAAATATTTTGCTATAATCTATGTCAAATTCACATTTTCTTTTAAATATATAACACTTCACATCATTCTAAATTAAAATTAAATGGTTCAATAACAATAATGAAAGATTTTCCTAATATTTCCATTCTTATCCAATTCTCTCTATTAATAATCTTAACTGTTGATAAAATTCAAAACTTAATTCTGTCAATGCTACTTTTAAAAAATGATTTATAAAAGCTGATACGCTTTTAAATTTGGCATCTTCAGGAATTTCTTTATGTTTTACTTTTACAGCCCTCTTTAACCAATCCTTAAGAGCAGGAGAGGTAGAAAATGTTTGGTTGACAGTTTTTTTTTGGGATAAATATTTCTCAGACGTCATTTTTTATCATATTTTTGGTTTTTGTCTCAATTTATATAATTTTAAGGTTGATTTAAATTTTTCACAACCTCTTGGCCATATCTTTGTGCGTTCACCCCGATACGATTCTGTTTTCTTAGTTTCCTTCCTTTACGGCGAGAACTCATTAAATAATCGACAATATGCTTCATTAACCCACCAATTGCGAAATTTGAAATACGGTCAGCTTCTTGAATTCGTTTCATTAATAATCCGACTGTCATGTCTGTAATAGGTCTCCTAAACTCATATGGAATTTCAGAAAGCTCATGTTCTAATTGTGTAATTTCTGCCCTATTGTCATAACTTACATCTGTGCATTTCCATGACCAAATATCTGCTGAAGATTTCTTCTCATTATAGTCAAAGGAACTCGGAACAATAAACATAGGAGCAGGGCGCCATTGAATAGATATAGGAACAGAAATTCCCTCACTTTTTATTACCCTTTCTTTTGAAAAATAATTAATTGTGTCTACAATATTACTACAATTTTTTTCTTCTTCCTCAAGATTACTAAACCCGACTACCAACATAGCAATAACATTTATTCCAGCTTGAGTGAGATTCTTAATAGTGGTTATATTCTGATTCACACTAGTTCCTTTATTCATCTCCTTCAAATCTTTATCAGAAAATGCTTCAAATCCAACCCA
>Ga0114923_10003903_pt1 | contig 10007 bp, 10 predicted proteins | sample SumtaG_FD_89578 | JGI IMG/M metagenome (GOLD analysis project Ga0114923, IMG submission 89578) | Deep subsurface microbial communities from Indian Ocean to uncover new lineages of life (NeLLi) - Sumatra_00157 metaG | ecosystem: Environmental > Aquatic > Marine > Oceanic > Sediment | place: near...
GACGCCTGCGGCGACCCCCCCCTTAAGCCCGTGCAAACGCCATCCAGCGTAGGTTGCGAGTTGCATTGCTTCCGGGCCTGGCAACAGCATGGAGAAACTCAGCGCGTTGAGATATTGCTGTTCGCTTAGCCATTTTTTCTCTTCGACAACGACACGATGCATGAGAGCGATCTGTGCCGCTGGACCGCCAAATGAGAGGATTCCGATCTGTGACCAGGTCTGGATTGCTTCCCGCAGCGGGACTTCGTGTCCTACGCCTCGCTGGTCTTCACAGCTGATTTCGGCCATCTGTTCAGCTCCGGCTCAGAGCTGATGGCCAATCGTGCCCTTCATCGGTCGCGTCGCGTGACCAACGATAGAGCGCGTCATAGAGGACCATCCCAGCCTCAAGCTGGGCAAGGTCGTCGCGGTACATTCGAGAAAGACCGAGCGAGGCTGCAAGCAGTCCGGAAGCTTGTGGGGCGAGATCGTGGCGATTGGTATCGGCACCGCGCACAATTGTCGCGAGACGTTTCATTGGTTCCGTCTCAAGGCCGAATTCCTCAATCATTGTGTCAAACGTGCAGCACTCCGCGCGATGACTCCAAAAGACATCTTCGACATCGAACGGGGTCGCGCCAAAATGCTCAGCCACATCCAGCACTTCTGAAGGTGCAACAAAGAGAAATTGTGCATTGCGATCTACGAAGCGTCGAATGAGCCAGGGACAGGCTACTCGGTCCACTTTCGGGCGGTGTCTCGTCACCCAGACTGTACGGCCTTCGGCATTCCGGGGTGGCAGCTTTGCAGCTGGAATAAGCGGCATGTTCGCGTCTCGCCAAGCGAAGTTTCCACCCTCGAGACTCTCTGCCGCAATGTCGTGGTGGCGCAACACGGCGGCCGCGCCTTGGCTAATTTTCTTGCCTTTCTGGCAGACGATGACAACTCGGTTCCCGCGCAGCCTGGGTGCGAGTGCGGCAATGTCATTAAACGGATGGCGGAATGCAGAGGGTATGAGGCGCGGATCGCTGTCGAAATCCTCATCGGTGCACACGTCGATGATCGTCGGCGTGTCGGGTAGACCAATTAGACGGGCAAGTTGCTGGACGGTGATTTGTGTTGGAGACGGCATACGCGTCCTCCCATTTTAGGGGTTCACATGGACGCGAATCTTGGGCTGGCGCCTCACGGGGCGTTCGCATGCCCCATGGACTTATGAAAGCGCGCCGCCACGCTTCTGTCAATCCTTCAGGATGGCAATCAGCACTGCGCCGAATTTCGCAGCAGGCGTTCCAAAGAGGGCCACGCTCGTCAACGCACATGTCACAGCGCTGCCCGGCGTACCGCCAATGCCTTGCTGCTAGTCATTCATCATCTGCGAAAGTTTGCGGCGGTGCTGCTCCTCGACCTTGATGTGGTGCGGGGTTTGGGCCTTGCCTAGGAAGGCGAGAATGAGAACAAGGGGCGGCAGGATGAAGCATGCGAACGCCCAGCCGTCATTGTTGCGCTGCTTGCGACCAGCAATGAAATAGGCGGCGCTGGCCGCGACGATGCTTAATAGGCCATAGATCGTAATAACTTGGGGCATGTTTGCCTCCGTTCTTCGTGGCCCTCGTTTAGGAGGTGAACGAGCGCCCTGCGCCGCGTCTAAAGCTCTTTCGATGTCCTAGCCCGCAATTCTAACGTCACGCGGACAACCTGCTTCCACATGTCGTAGATACACCCTTGTGAGCCGATAATCTGCTTTTTAGATCCAGTCGAAGCTCAGAATGAGATGTGCGCCTATTTGGCAAGTAGGACTGCATTTAGGCCAAATCAAGCCCTAGGTCGAGTGCGGGGGCGGAATGGGTGAGCGCACCCACAGAAATTAGATTGACGCCAGCCTCGGCGATGGCGCGAACGGTTTCGAGCGAAACGCCGCCCGAGGCTTCCGTGATCACGCGGCCACCAGCCAACCTGACGGCGGCTTTGAGATGGTCCGGGGTCATGTTGTCCAACAGAACGGCATCGACATCGAAACCGAGCACGGTTTCGAGCTGAGCGAGGGTGTCGACTTCTACTTCGACCTTGACCATGTGGCCGGCGCGCGCGCGTACCCGTTCGATCGCCGTGGCAATGTCGCCGGCAAACGCGATGTGATTGTCTTTGATCAGAATGGCATCGTCGAGACCAAAGCGGTGGTTCATTCCACCGCCAACGCGCACGGCATACTTTTCCAAGGCGCGCAGGCCGGGGGTCGTCTTTCGTGTGCAGCAAATGTGCGCCGATGTTCCGGCGACGGCGTCGACGTAGGTGTGGGTGAGGGTCGCAATGCCGCTCAGATGAATGAGGAAGTTGAGGGCCGTTCGCTCGCCCGTCAAAATCGCACGTGCCGGACCACGCACCTCGGCGATAATGGCGCCGGGATCGGCAACCGTGCTGTCTGATACGACGACGTCGAACGAAGCCTGCGGGTCGAGCGCGCGAAAGCTGGCCTCTGCCAACTGCATGCCGGCGATGCATCCTCGGGCGCGAGTTCGGATCAGGGCGGAAGTCTGATCACCCGGCCTGATAATCGCATCGCTCGTCAGATCGCCGGCCCGCCCAAGGTCCTCACGCAATGCCGCCCGCACGGCGTCTTCCACCAGCAGGGATGATAATTGGCTCACCTGCAGTCCGTCGCTCATGGGGTGAGGACCGCAATGTTCGACGAGGCGCCTGCCTGTTTGCGTTCTCCGCTGAGGTAACTCTGAGCCAGTTCGTCGGCCAATTTGTGCGTGAGAAAATTGCGCTTGGCGAGATGGCCATGGGCATTGGGGAATTCGGCGCGAAAGTGTGCGCCACGGCTTTCCTCGCGCTCGATTGCGGCGACGGTGATGATCTTCGCCGTCAGCAGCATGTTGGCAAGGGCACTTCTCGGTGCCGCTTTTGCCTCGAGTCGAGCGATCGTCTCGAGTGTCGATTTCATCCCTTCGGCAGTACGGACAACGCCGATGTTGAGGGCCATGGATTCGCGCAGCTCGGAAATCGCTGCTCGTTGCTCGAGGCGAGAGGTCTTGCCATTGGCTTTGCCGGTCAATGTCCAATCGGGAAGCGGGGTCGCTGCGCGCCGGCGGACATGCATCAAGCCCGAGATGTCATCGGCAATACGTGCGGCGAATACGACCGCTTCGATCAGCGAATTCGATGCCAGACGATTGGCGCCGTGCAATCCCGTTGAGGCAACCTCGCCGCAGGCCCAAAGGTTGTCGACCGTGGTGCGACCACGGCTGTCTGTCAAGATGCCGCCCATATGATAATGCGCTACAGGGGCGATCGGTATCGGTTGCGTGCGCGGGTCAATGCCGGCATGCGTGCACTTGGCGAATACGGTAGGGAAAAAATCGGCAAAACGATCCCCGATAGCTTCGCGGCAATCGAGAAACGCGCCGCGGCCGGCGACAATCTCGCGGTGCACGGCGCGGGCGACGACATCACGCGGCCCAAGTTCTCCAGCTTCGTGGACTTGCTGCATGAAGCGTTCGCCGCGGGCGTTGACCAGAACCGCCCCTTCACCCCGCAAGGCTTCCGAGGCCAGCGGCGCCGGATCCAAGTCGGCTTTGACGGCGGTCGGATGGAATTGAATAAACTCGGCGTCGGCGATGACGGCACCGGCGCGCGCGGCCATGGCGAGACCGTCGCCGCGGGCCTGGGGTGGATTGGTTGTCACCGCATAGAGGTGGCCAATGCCGCCGGTGGTCAGAACCACGGCACCGGCGTTTATGGCGCGTTTGCGATGCGATGATCGGTTGGTGCCCGACGATGTTATGCGGACGCCCGTGACGCCATTGTCAGATCGCACCAACTCGTGGGCTTCGACGTTCTCAAGCACGCGGATCGAGGGTGTGCTGCGAACCGCTGCGATGAGCGCGGCCATGATACTGGCGCCGGCTTGGTCGCCCTTGACCCGGACCACGCGCCGGGCGGTGTGCGCCGCCTCGCGTGACAGCGCCAACTTGCCCTCCAAGTCCTTGTCGAATGGAACGCCATAGCGCAGCAGATCTTCGACCCGCTCGGCGGCTTCCCTCGTCACCAACCGGGCGATGTCCGGATCCACCAGTCCGGCGCCGGCGGCAATCGTGTCGCGTGCATGAGCCTCTGGGGTGTCGCCTTCGCCGACGGCCGCGGCAATGCCACCTTGGGCCCAAGCGCTCGAGGCGCCAGCGCCGATCGGGGCAGCAGCAACCACCGTCACCGGCATCGGTGCAAGTTTGAGCGCTGTAAAGAGCCCGGCAAGCCCTGCGCCGACGATGACCACATCGGCGTCACCCGATGCTGGGCGCAAAGCCTTGCAAATAAGCGATTTGCTCATGATCGGCCTCGATCGTCATGCACATTAGCATTGATCAATTGTCGAGATTGATCATGCGCTCGACAGAGCGGCGCGCGCGCGCGGCGACCGATTGATCGACCGTAACCTCGTCCTTCAAATAAACCAGCGAGTCGAGGATCTTGGGCAGCGTAATGCGCTTCATGTGCGGGCACAGATTGCAGGGGCGCACGAACTCGACACCCGGCGTTTCGACCGCGACATTGTCGCTCATCGAGCACTCGGTCACCATGAGAACTTTTGGCGGCAGATTGTCCTTGACCCATTTGATCATGCCCGAGGTCGAGCCGGTAAAATCGGCCTCCTCGAGAACATCGGGCGGACATTCGGGATGGGCGATGATTTGGATGTTGGGTTCGCTCTCGCGATAGGCGCGCAACTCGTCGCCAGTAAAGCGCTCATGCACCTCGCAGTGTCCCTTCCAGACCAGAATCTCAATGTCGGTCTGGGTGGCGACATATTGGGCGAGAAATTCGTCTGGGATAAAAAGAACCCGTGGCGCGCCGAGAGACTCGACAACCTTTACGGCGTTCGATGACGTGCAGCAGATGTCGCACTCCGCCTTCACGGCGGCGGACGTGTTGACATAGGTGACGATCGGAACGCCAGGGTATGCCTCGCGCAGGGCACGGACATCGGCGGCAGTAATCGACTCGGCCAACGAACAGCCGGCCTTGCGATCCGGTATGAGAACGGTCTTGTCCGGATTGAGCAGTTTGGACGTTTCCGCCATGAAGTGCACACCACATTGCACGATGATATCGGCATCGACGCGCGAGGCTTCCTTGGCGAGTTGCAGGGAGTCGCCCATGAAATCACCAACGCAGTGGAAGATTTCGGGCGTCATATAGTTATGCGCGAGGATGACGGCATTGCGCTCACGCTTGAGCTGCTTGATCGCTCTGACATAGGGCGCGAACGCCGGCCACTCGACCGGCGGGACAACCGACTTGACCCGTTCGTAGTAGGCCTCGGTTTCGCGTGCGACAGCAGGTGTCCACTCGAGCTTCGGCATTTCGATCGCGCCAAAGCGTTCGACGGCGCTCATAAGAGAAGTATCGAGTTGGGGGATCGCCATGATGCGTCCTCCTCTTGATCGCGGCGTTTCAATTATATATACTCACTTTGAGTATATTTAGGGCCCTAAAACAACCGGCCTATAGCCGGCTTCATTCGAACTCCCAGGCTGAGCGCGAACTCAGGGCCCGCACGCTATATATATAGGCGACCTTGGCCGTTAATTCCAGTTTTTTGCCTGGATTGACGGAAACTCCAAATGCGTGCAGACCCGACTGATACGCGCTCTTCTAGGCCGCGACACCGAAGCTTTCTGTTTCACTCAAGGCGAACCACAATCGTTCCTGCGGCTCGGCATGCACGGCGGATAACACCGATGTGAAACAAAGGCTTGAGAGCGGATCCATAATCATGAAATCCGCTCTTCTCACCACGATTGGCATTGCAACACGCAAATCCCTCGGACGTCGTCTGGTTCGTCTGCGAGCGATCAGGCGTGAACGCGAACGCCTGGGGCGGGTCGCTCGAGCAGCACCTCATGACGAAAGCGGAACAGTTTTGCCGGACGGCCGCCAGTGTTGGTACGCACGTCGCCGGTCGAATCGACCAGGCCACAATTTTCCACCAGCCTTCGGAAATTCTGCTTGTGAAGGTGACTTCCCAAAATGGCTTCGACCGTCTTTTGAAGTTCGAACAAGGTGAACTCATCGGGCATGAGTTCGAAAATCACGGGGCGATACTTGATCTTGGCCCGCAGGCGGCCCATGGCCGTGGCCAAGATGCGACGATGGTCGTACAGCATCGAAAGACCAAGCGTGGGGACGTCTTCCCAAGTTTGGGTGGCGTATCGACCATCCTCTTCCGACTCGGTGATCAGACCGGCTTCGTACATCAGTTCGTAGCGCTCCAAGACCTTTTCCTCGTCCCACCGGACGCCGTCGAGAGCGAAACACATGCGGACGCGATCTTGGGGTGGCACTATGTCTTGGGCGCCATGGGCACGGGGTCGCGACGCCCATTCCCGCATGCGAGGCTCGATTTCGTGTTCCAGGATGGCTGGTTTGCCCTCACGCCAGTCCTCCCAGGGGAAAAAGCCATACCAATTGCGCCAATAACCGCCGGTCAATTCCTGCTCTTGGACCACACGCGTCAGGGCGACGTATCCGATTGAAACGACATGGGGATCGATATCGTCGGGCTGGGCATGGCGTCCGCGGTCACCGAAGGTATAGAGCTGCTCGACATAGCCGAGGCTCAGGCCCGTTTGTTCGGAAACCCAATTGCGCAGACCAATTTCCAACGTGCGATGTTCGCGCGGGGTAAATGGGCCGTAAGGCAGGCTGTCAAGCGAACTGCTGGCTTGCTCCGCCCGAACGACGAGAATTTGCGGTTGATCTTTGTCGACCGCTGCAATCGCCGCATTCAAACCAATTTCAACGGATGCCGCACTGGATGCCGTACTGCTCATGGGCACCGCAAAAGGCAGTGGGTTATGCGTGTTCATCGTGCTCCTCTCAAGTCAGGCAGCCGGCCTGCTGAGGCAATTACGCACAACACTATCCGGGCAAATATGATAAGCACCCGTCCCCACTAAGTCGCCCTTATCTCAAGGAGTCGCGGCAGAGTTGCGGCGAAGAAAAGGCGAAAACTCGAATTTTGTGGCGAAATTGCTCAACGGGGATCAAGATTCCGCGGCAATCGAGGATTGCAGCGCGAATGGTACACCTTCCATAACGATTTCGCCGCGACCGATACCGTCAATGGCCTCGACCATGCGACCGCGGCGCTCGAGCGCCTCGTCGGCATGGCGCACAATCAGTCGGTTGGGGTAGGCGCTTGGCGATGCCTGGCGCAGATGCTCGGCAAGGCGTTGTTCGGATACGCCGGGGTTCAGCGCGCACAGCAACGTGAACGCGGCGGCCGTCGACCGGCTGATGCCGGCCCAGCAGTGAATGAGCATTGGTGCTTGTCGATCCCAGGTGCGGGCAAAATCAATAATCTCGCCAACGTGGTCTGGTGTTGGATGGATCAATCCGGGGATCGGCACGTCAATGTCGTTCATGATCAACCGGAGATGATTGTCCGGGCGCACGCCGTCGGGCGTGGCGACGGGCGTTTCACCGTTGATAAGCGTCATTAGGTGGCGAACGCCCTGCTGATCGACCAGCCGGTCGATGGCGTTCAGCGGACTTACGTAGACAATCTCGGCCATGTCGCACCTGGGGACCGTTGGAGTGGTTTCACAAAACGTATGAGCGGATTCATGATACTTGCACTGACTGTATCGTGATTCCAAACCAGATTCTTGACATCGCGGCGGCCGGTCGCGTCACGCTGCGGTTTTTCAGCCAGGTTGTGATGTCAGATTCTCATCGCCTCCCGCGGCAACGTGCAAGTCGTTGAAACGTGCCAGGAACGCGGCCTGAGCATCAGGTGGAGCCAAGGGTCGGAGGTCGCTCAACCGTGCCATTAGTGGGCCAGGCATCGCGACGGGCGCTTCGAAGAAGCGGACCGCTTCGTCCTTTGTGAAGCCAGCAAGCCCCGTTGCCTCGAGATACGCAGCCACGCGATCTGCCTTCTTGATGGTGGCGGCAATGATCGGCGGGGCTGGTAGCGGCAGGCCAAATCGCCGACAAATCGTGTCGAGAAGGCGTTGCTCGAACGACTTGTAGTCAAGACCGATCGCCGCCTTGAACGGACTTATGAGGTCACCCACCACATACTCTGGCGCATCGTGGAGGAGTGCCAGGAGACGCGCGTCGCCCGAGAGACCTGGCGAAAGCGCAGCGGCAATTTCTTCCACCACAAGGCAATGCTGGGCGACGGAAAAGGCGTGTGAGCCCGTGGTTTGACCATTCCACCGGGCGACCCTTGCAAGCCCATGGGCGATGTCCTCTATGGCGACGTCTTCAGGCGATGGGTTGAGGAGGTCGAGCCGGCGGCCCGACAGCATGCGTTGCCATGCGCGTGGAGGTTGTTGGTCTTTCGTCATCGCTTCGGTGGCTTGATTGATTTGGCAAGCTTGGTGCAGGCGGCATGGCGATGACATGACAGCAAGTGGTCATTCACCATCCCGACCGATTGCATGAATGCATAGAGTGTGGTCGGGCCGACAAAACGAAAACCCTCCTTCTTGAGCGCCTTCGACATGGCTTTGCTGATCTCGGTTTCGGTTGGGATGCTGGCCATCGAGGCAACGCGGTTCTGGATTGGCGTGCCGTCGACAAAGTCCCAGATAAAACTGGCGAACGACTGGCGATCGCTCAGCGCAAGGTAGGCCTTCGCGTTTGAAATGGTCGCCTCGATCTTCGCCCGATTGCGAACAATGCCCGGATCGGCCATGAGTTCCGCGACCTTTGTATCGTTATAGCGCACGAGCCGATCCGGCGCGAAGCCGTCGAAGACTTTGCGAAAGTGGTCGCGCTTGCGAAGGATCGTGATCCAAGACAAGCCCGCCTGAAATCCTTCGAGTATGAGCTTTTCAAAAAGAGCGACATCGCCAGTTTTGGGAACGCCCCATTCCTCGTCATGATAACGCATATAGAGCGGGTCGTCGCCGGCCCAACCGCAGCGGGTGACATCAGGCTTTGCCATGCTTCAACCCTTGACGGGCGCTGGCGCGACGGGCACCTCGAAACTGGCCCAATTCGGTTGGCGGGGCCAGAGTTTGACGCCTGCGGCGTCGAGTTCCGTTGCCTGGCCAAAGGCCTTTGCGACCCGGTCGAGCCGCAACATGGCAATGGCGAGCGTGTCAGCCGAGGAGCCAAGGAGGCCGACCGGTACATCGCCCGCGTTGATCTCGGTGCCGGGAGCGGGTAGCGGGGAAGCTGCTTCGACTGGGATCGCCCGCCGCCTTGCCGTGCCACGGTGCTGCATCCGCGAGACAACCTCCTGACCAACAAAGCAGCCCTTTTCGAAGTCGACGCCTGCAAGATCGTCCCAGCACGCCTCATGGGGAAAGGTGTCGCCCAATGGGTAGTCCAATCCGCCCTCCGGGATACCGAGCCGGATGCGATGGGCGTGGTAGTCGGCGGTGTCCTCGCGCCAGCCGCTCTCGACTTGTGATTGGTCCGATGTGGGAACGATGCCGCGGCGCCCGAGTTTGGCATGGCGCGGGTCGTCAAAGACGACGAGAGCCGGCAGGGGCGGAAAGTCAGCCGGGCCGCCGTCACCTGCCATCCATTGTGCGACGACCAGGTGATCGTTGCTCAAGTCGGCGATCGCGACGTCCGCGCGAAGCTTGTAAAACAAAAGTCGCTTAGCGAGTTCTCCAACCTTTTCGGCTGACGCATCGAGCAGAAAACCGTCCTTGTGTGGCACGATGAAAAACTCGAATTGAATCTTGCCTTGCGGCGACAGCAATCCGGCAAAACGTGCAGTGCCCTCCGCGAGCCCCAATACGTCGTTCGTGACGAGGCCTTGCAGAAAATGCTCCGCATCGCCGCCGGAGACCGCGACGATGCCTCGGTCGTGCAGGTGTGCTGTTTGGACGCTGCTCATGGGAATTTCACGACCTCATTTTCTGGCGAGCCAACTTGCTTGTCATAGCAGAATTACGTAACCGAATGCGTGTCTTCAAGTGGTCGCTCGCCCGAGGAGGTGACGTTGGCAGTGCAATTCGATCTGGTGCTCAAGGGTGGAACGCTGGTCAACCATGCCGGCA
>Ga0114923_10003904_pt1 | contig 10004 bp, 9 predicted proteins | sample SumtaG_FD_89578 | JGI IMG/M metagenome (GOLD analysis project Ga0114923, IMG submission 89578) | Deep subsurface microbial communities from Indian Ocean to uncover new lineages of life (NeLLi) - Sumatra_00157 metaG | ecosystem: Environmental > Aquatic > Marine > Oceanic > Sediment | place: near...
GACTTCAGCGACAATCTCAGTAATTTCTGCACAAATTTTGCCTAAATTTTCTTGAGCTAAAACTAAAGCATCGATCATGATGTCTTCTTTGATTTCGTCAGCACCAGCTTCCACCATCACAATGGCTTCACCGCTACCAGATACGATCAAATCTAGTGAACTTTCATCACGCTCTTCGTAAGTAGGATTGAGAGTGAATTTATCGGTCTCTTTGTTGTAACCAACTCGTAAACCAGCGATAGGGCCATCAAAGGGAATTTCAGAAACCGCCAAACCAAGTGCACTCCCCAGCATGCCAAGCATGTCTGGATCATTTACTCCATCAAAGGAGAAAACGGTGTTGATAATTTGCACCTCATTAGTAATTCCTTCTGGGAATAGAGGTCGCAGAGACCTGTCGATCACTCTAGCTTTCAAGATGACTTCGTCTAGAGGACGACCGTCACGCTTGACCCACCGAGAACCTTTGATAGTTCCAGCGGAATAGAGTTTTTCTGCAAACTCGACGCCCAGGGGGAAATAGCCTAAATTGACTTTTCTACCTAAAGCGACAGTAGTATGAACCACAGTTTCACCACAAGTGATGAGGACCGCAGCACTGACTTGTTGAGAAAACTTGCCGATCTCTATAGTGACATCTTTGTCACCAATTTTAATTTGTTTTTTATATGTGTTTGGATATTTTGGATATGCCATAACAAGCCCTAATAAGGGCGTCTTTCTTATGTGCGAAAAGGGGAAGTGAAAATCCTAAATCTTAATTTTTAAGTCCTGAGTTTAGTCTTTAGCAGGCTGAGAAGAGAACTTAAATGTTAAAACTTAGATTATCGTATCGCCCTAAGCACTAATTTATATTGGGTAGATTATAACATGAAAGGGAAATTAAAGCCATTGTGCCTGAGAAAACAAATTGAATCTTAATATCAATCTCTTGATTTGCGTTCCGCAAGCCCATGATTGATATTAAGATTCAATTTGTTTTCTAAAGCTTTAGTTTAACCCCACAACTTCTTTTACTTCCACCAAAGTCTGAGCGGCAATTTTTCGCGCCCTTTCAGCTCCTTCGCGCAAAATCTGATCAATATATTCAGGTTTCGCCTCTAGTTCTCTCTTTTTGTCTTGAGCGAATTCAAACTTATCAAAAATTGCTCGGGACAATTCTTTCTTAAGATCGCCATAGCGAATTCCTTCTCCTCCATACACCTCTTCATATGATTGGCGTTTTTCCACACCTTCAAATAACTCAACATATTCCAACAAAGTCTTGACACCACTGGGCATTTCCTCAATTCTCCCCCGCCCGCTATCCGTGGGAATTTTCGCCACCGCTTTCCCAACATCTGCTAAATCATCAAAAATCCCAATCGTATTCCCCAAAGACTTGCTCATCTTGCGCTTGCCATCTGTGCCCATAATTCGCCCAGTTTCCCCCGAAATCAACGGCTTCGGCAAAACAAAAATTTCCACCCCATGAGCTTTATTAAAATTCTCTGCAATATCACGCGCCAACTCCACATGCTGTTTTTGATCCTCGCCCACCGGCACTCCAAAAGGCTTATACAGCAAAATATCGGCTGCCATTAAAATTGGATAATTGAAAAGCCCCATGTTGATAGATTTAACATCAGCTCCTTTTTGCAATTTATCTTTGAAAGCATGCATTCGCTGCATCTGCCCATATGAAATATAGTTGGCTAGAACAACCGCCAACTCGGAATGCTCACTCAAATGCGACTGACGGAAAAAAACACATTTTTCTGGATCAAGCCCCAAACTCAAATACGCCAAAACAACCCCCCTAATATTTTGCTCCAATAACCTCTTATCTTTGATCGTAGTCAAAGCGTGAACATCCGCAATAAAATAATATGTTTCGTAATTTTCATCATCCTGAAGCGCTATTTGGGGCTTGACTGCACCAAAATAATTCCCAATGTGAAGTGAATCTCCACTGGGGGTAATACCGGATAAAATCCGTTTTTTATTTAACTGATTTTGATTTATATTATTTTTCATACCCCAGGGTACCCTCTCTGGCTTTCGCCATTCACCTTGTGTTTTTACTTTCTTGTAAGCTATTTTATACTATTTTTGATACTAAAAAACTCCCTGGTGGGAGTTTCTTTAAATTTATCGGCGATTTACGCCACCACAAAAACTCCCTTTATTTCAAAGAAGTACTCCAATTGCTAGTATTTTGTGTTTTAATTTTCATTTTTTGTTATTGAACGAGCCCATTATCCTTAATAAAATAAAATGTATCTAAAAATTCATCGTATTCATTAAACCGCAGCTCTTTTTCTAAAGCCCCATCTTTCACCAAACTTTCCAATATCGATCCAACAAATAAAATATTTTCCAAACTAACCGGCAAAGTTAAATAATCAAATAAACTAGCAACACTTACGCCACACTGTTCATGCTCGGCAAATATTTTGACGAATGCAAATTCTATGTCTGGTAAAATTTCCAATTCACTGTTTCGATTTTCCATTACAACTCTTATAACTCTTCGATCTGAACATTGGCCTGATTTTCAGGCATTTCGATCAATTTAAGATATTTTTCTGTGGTAGTAATTCTTTTGTGACCCACTAACTGAGAAACATAGACTAGGGGTGTACCAGCCTTAAGTTGCTCAATAATAAAAGTATGACGTAAATCATTGACTTTGGCTTCCTTAATTCCGGCTAATCTAAAATACCTATCAATCGCAGTTCTGATGTTACGCACCAAAAATGGGCGACAAGTCTTGGTCAAAAAGATAGTTTTCTCTCTGGCTTTAGGGCGAATTTGAATGTAAGCAGACAAAGCAACTTTAGCTGATTTGTTCATTGGAACTTTTCTACTGCCACGAGAGTCTTGAGCTTCAATGAAGATAATATTGCGTTCAAAATCAATTTCATTCATCAAAAGCACAGCCAATTCGCTAATCCTCATCCCAGTTTGCAATAAAAGCTCTACGATAGCGGCGATTCTGATATCGCCTCTGCAGGCGTCACGCAAGGCTCGATACTCAATTCTAGTCAAAATTCTAGGTGGAACTTGCTCAAATTTAGGGTGAGTGACTACTTCAGCCGGATTTTGCTCCAAAGCGTTTTCAGTAATCAAAAATCTAAAGAAAGATTTGATTGAATTGATTTTTCTAGAGATAGATTTACCTGTATAGCGTTGTTTATCAAGAACTGCTTTGAATTCATTGATATCATCAGAGGAAACTTCTTCAGCTTGCAATTTGCCCTTTTTACCGACAAAATCAACTAATTGCTCAATATCTTTTCCATAAGCGATAACGGTAGCATTAGCTTTACCACTATCTTTCAAGCTTTGGATAAATTTAAGATGGGCGTCATTTAAAGTCATAAGAGTTCTTTATTTTATTTAATTTGTTACAATTTTGCTATTGTAAGATTTTATCTTTCAAAAAGCGTCTTATAATAACATATTAACCGATTACTTACAATGTTCAAAATCGCCAAAAATCCAATTTTCATAATTTTAATCACTATTATTACTATAATTTTCTACATCTCACTCACCAAAACAGAACAAAAATCTACAACTTCTGGCGATCAGGTCAAGGAATTAGAGACAGAAACCATGAATTTGAAAACAGAAACAAAAAACCTAGAAAAAAAACTACAAAACTCTGGAGAGGTGGAAAAAGTGATTCGTGATGAATTCTTAATGCAAAAAACCGGTGAATATGTGATTAAAGTACCAACCAGAGATAAACAAAAGACAGAAAAAGAGAGGCTGGAGGCAACTTCTCCCTGGGAAAAATGGCAAAAAGTATTGTTTTAAATAAGAAAAACATGCAAAATATAAGAAATATGAAAAAAAAGGTTTTCGGTTTTTTGGTGGTGCTGGTAATTTTAAGCCCTTTTTTCTTTTTTATTTTGCAAAATTTGGGATATAAATCGCTAGAAAGCTTTGATGAAGCACTTTATGCTACTTTAGCCAGAAATATTCTGAAAAGTGGAAATTTTTTGGAACTTAGATACAACGGCGAACCATTTGCTGACCATCCTCCAGGTTCTGTTTGGTTCATGAGTTTAGCTTTCGGGATTTTTGGAGTCAATGAATTTAGCGCTAGAATATATTCAGCACTAAGCGGGGTGGTTGCTCTGCTCCTTTTATACGCCATTGGAGCCAAATTATTTTCCAAAAAAGTAGGCTTGAGCGCAGCACTTATGTTGGGGTCATCACTCTGGTTTATAATGAGAGCCAGATCTGGTAACTTTGATATTCCTTTTATTGGTTGGAGCTTAATCTCAATTTATTTATTTCTCTGGATTGAGAAAAAAAGCTGGGTACTATATGGCTTTTTTGTGGCTTTTGCTCTGACACTTTTATCAAAAACATTGGTTGGTTTTGCTTACATTCCCCTATTTTTGATTCTTTTTTATGAAAAAAGGAATTTTTTAAAAAAAAGAAAGTTGGCTTTATTCAATGGAGTGATAATTTTTTTAATGATTTTGTTGCCCTGGTATTTCAAAAACCTGGACGATTTTGCTCAATTCAAACATCATTTTTTAACAGTAGGCTTAAGGGAAAAAGAAGGATTCCATTGGTCGCTCTCGGGAACATCTAAGCTTTTGCTATACTTGAGGAGTGGGATAGGCAAGTGGTATAAATTAGTTTTAATTTTTGTACCAATTTCAGGATTTTTAGCTTTTTGGGGAAGAGGGAAATGGCGATATGGCTTTAAAATGGTTGGTTTATGGCTCTTTTTCTTTTTACCATTATTTTTGACCCCAAAAACACAGATTTGGCATTTATTGCCAATTTACCCACCAATTTTGTTACTGACTTGCGCGGGAATGTTTTGGTTTGCTTCGCGAATCATGGAAAAAATCACAAATTTTTGGAAATTGCCTCAACAAAAACGAAAAATAATTGAAGGCGGGAGTGCGTTTTTGTTGCTGGGAGCTATTTTGCTAATTTCCCTATTTCAACTAAGGCAAGTAGTAAAATTGGTAATTCCAGCTACCAAAACAATTTCTGACAAAGCCGATATCTCTCTTCACGCCAAAGAGTCTGAAAAACCTCTTCTTCTCAAAGAAGTGTTTTTGCCAGTGGCGATTTTTTATGCTGATAAGTATGTTCACTCATTCGGATTTATGCCCAATGCTTTTCAAGATATGGAAACTATTTTGCAAAATAACTCAGATGCGCAATTTATCATTATTCATGGTGATTACAAAACTTTAATAGAGAAAGAAATCCCTGTAAAAAAAGTTTATGAAAATTGGGGATATGTATTGGTAGAAAATATATGAAATTACTACTCATAATTTTAATCATTGGGTTAAGATTTTTATTGCCAGTTTTATTAATGATGTGGCCATTTTTTGCAGGTTGGGCTAATTTTTTTCTTGACAGCTTTGACGGTGATATTCTATTGCCACTCGGCTTAGATGATTATAATTACCAAACTTTGGATAAATTTGCCGATTATTTCACTTATATTATGATGCTTGTGGTAGGAAGAAAATTGCCCATCAAAAAAGAAATTTATGCAACTTTTATATTACGCAGTATTGGACAAATATTATTCCTTTTTACTAGAAATGAGTTAATGCTCTTCTTCTTTCCCAACCTGCTTGAGCCACTTTTCTTGATTTTTTTCACACTTACTTTCAGATATAAATCTACTAGCAAAGCTTATCGCACCTACTTCAATCATCGGTGGAAAATCTGGGCTTTTATCGGTTTATATAAATTTCAAGATGAATGGATTACTCACGTGGGCAACATTGACCGAAGCAATTTAATAAAATATTTTATGAGAAGAACTTAGATCTTTTCATCACTTGTTGGCAATGTGGGACGATATCCGTTTATCCCAAATGAACATGAGGGGAACCTATTTCAAATAGAGTTTATAAACTTGAACTTGATTTTTTCTGCCTTTTACTTTGATGGGTCGGAGTTTATTTAACCCCAGGCTTGATTTAGATTTTTCTTTCAATAGCTTATCTACTACTGCTTGTGAAACCACTATTTCAACCCCAAGCTCTTTGGTGGCAGATTCTAATCTAGCTCCCAGGTTTATAGTGTCTCCAATAGCAGTATAATCAAACCGCTTTATAGAGCCCACATTGCCCACCACAGCTTCGCCATAATTTATCCCGATCCCAATTTTGAAGTTAGTTTCCAAATGAATGCGCCGATGAATCTCAAGAGCAGCTTGGCAGGCATGGGTAGTCTGCCGTTTATCTTTGAGTGGAGCTCCCCAAAAAGCCATAACTGCATCGCCGATATATTTATCAACTGTGCCATCATGGTCCAAAATAACTTCAGTTACAATACTCAAGAGTTGATTGAGCTTATCTACTACTTCGATTGGTTTTTTTGTTTCTGAGAAACTGGTGAAGCCTCTAATATCTAAAAACAAAACTGTGATATCTAGAGTTTTTCCCTTGAGAGATAGTTTTTTATTGTCATGCAGAATTTCTTGAAGTACATGTTTGGACACGTACTGGCTGAAGGCTTGCTTCAAAAAACGCTGTTCTGAACCGGTTAAAATAGTTTTGATCAGGACAGCTGTCAAAGTCCCCAGCACCAGAGCTATCACCCAATATAAAATGGGTAGCATCAAATGAAGTAAGTTAAATACAAGCACCACAAACAAAATAAACACGGCCAAACTCGCGCCATTAGCAGTCAAGCCTTTTCTCAAGCCCAAGGCTCCGATCAAAAATAAAGGCAAGAAGACGAAAAACAAGGCTCCCAGTAACTGTTGCCTGACAGGTAAAAAATTAATAACTCTATTGGAAATAATAGTATCAATGGCATTAGCATGAATTTCTACTCCACTCATTAGGCCAAGGGGTGTGTCTTTGATATCATGCAAGTCTGGAGCGGTCACTCCCACCAAAACTATTTTGTTTTTTAAAATCTCCAAATCCTGACCCTGGAAAACTTGATTGGCAGAAAGACTAGGCAAAGCAGCTTTTTTGAATCTATAATTAATTTCCAAAAACTCTCCCACAAAACCTCGATTTAAAAAATTGGCGATTGCTAAAGAAAAAGCGGTTTGATTATCCTTTCTTGCTTGCAACCGTCGTACTTTGCCGTCAGCAGACATCGAAACTTCTACATGTCCTGAGCGCTGAAAATCGTACCAACTGTAACTAGGAACAATTAGCTGCTTTATTCCCAAAGCTGCATCGATAAAAACTTTGTCCTGGTCGGTTTTATCTGCCAGGCTAATGTCATAACCAATCACCTGGGGATTTTGCCTAGCAATGGTTTTTAAAAGTTTGGCCTGAAGAGTGCGAGGCCAAGGCCACTGACCCTGATCCCTCAATGACGCATCATCAATAGTCACCAATACAAGCTCAGTTTCTTCAAAAAAATTAACAAACAAAAAATCACTCACTCCTTCACTTAACCCATAAAAAAGTTGCCAACCAACGATCATGGTCAAGAGTAGAACCAACCCCAAAGCCGACAGTAAATAGAGACGAATTTTAAACCACATACTTGGCTATTCTACAAACTCAAAGGTTTGTTCAAAAAGAGTGTAATCATCAGTTTTATCTACAGTATCCAACTGATCAAAATCCTCAATCATTTCCCTATCTTTATAATCATAATCAATCTCAATTATTTTTGGGGAAGGACTTGGCTCTTCATAAGTATCTCTCTTAGTAAAAACGCCTTGCACAGCCTCAAAGCTGGGGCTTGGACTCACCAAAACTGGTTCAATAATTTCATTGGGCAGTTTAGTTTCATCAATAGCTTCTGGGCTAGGTAAAGCAATCGGCACTTCTTCTAGTGAATTAAGAAAAGATTCTTTTTCATCGTCTGCTTGTGAGCGACTCCTTAGGCCTAGTCTGTCTCTGAAATTTTTGCTCCACTTTTTAAGTATGCTTTGATTACGCTCACGCTCTTTTAGATCCTGTTCTCTTTTTTTATTCCTTTTTTGTTTAACTTCTTTAAGCACCGGCTCTAGCTCTTCTAACTTGATTCGAGCCTTCTCTTTCCATTTTTTAAGCTCTTGATCTACTTCTACCGGCTCAGGGCTGAACTCAATCATAGCAAACTCACCTTCCTTAAGCTGATGTTTTTCCCAATGAATTTTTTGGTTAGAGTTCACCAGTGCTTTCGCTAAAGATTTACGCTCTGAGCCAACTTTTTCAATAACCTGGGCTTGGATTTGCCCTTCTCCAACTACATAATCGACCACTTGATTTTCGTCAACACTGACACCAAAGGCCGTACCCCTAACAGTAGCAACTGTAGTTTGAGTTTCTACCTCATAGCTTGATTTTGGATTAAGCAATTTTTTAACCTGAGACCAAGTTCTGCCGATTTCTTGAAAAATTTTGATATGGGTTTCCTGAGTAGAAACTATGTGTTCTTCGATGGTAATGAGAGTATTAGGTTCAATTGTGAGGACTGAATCATCAGCAAAAATAACCAAGGCAACGCCTGATCCATCAGTTCTAATTTGAACTCCAGCCTCAACTCTAATTGGCTGGGTCACCTGTTGCCAAAACGAGCCCTTGTTAACCTCCACCACATCTTGATTAGGAATTAGTTCTGCCTGGGTATATGCATATGTAGTAGGAAGATCACCCAATTGGTCAACAAATAAAAATCTTAATATCAAAGAACCAAAAACTAAGATTACACAAAATACAATAATTTGTAAAAATCTTCTCATCAGACTTACAGTAAGGTAGGGTTAATACGCTCTATTACTTTGTCATTCATACACAATTTCTTTATGTCATATTATTTACAAAAAATCAAATTTAATCAATAAAAAGAGATGGAAAAATAAATATTAATTAGCTAAAATCATTTACTTAAAAAGTTTTCAACTTTTGCCAATAAATCCTCAACATTTTCATACTCAATTCTAATATCACAAATTCCGTCCACAGTATTAGAAATTTCACTACCAAACCTATGAATGTAAATGATTTTTTTATCCTTAGCTTTAGCAAAACCTGCTTCTAAACCAACCCCTATAGGTTTATAAGAAAGTTCAACAATCAAAAGGTCACTTTCATCAATAAACCTTAGTGCTTCTGACATCAAAACCTGATTGGAAACTTTTTCTTTAAAATCAAAAACAAATGAATAGCTGTCAATTTTATTTTTCAATAACAAAAACCTCAATTTTTTATCTAAATTTTTAAATTCATTCCTATCAGCGTAACTATAAGAAATAAAAGCTTTTTTAATCATAAAATTGTTTAATAGTTGCTAAAACCATTTCCCTAACAATTTTACCTGGAACCTCAGCTATTTTCAGATCATCTGGCAACCAAACTCCTTCGGCTGATTTTTTTCTAACAATGGTACTTTCATCTGAATTATCAGAAATTCTCACATAATTCAAAGCTTTTAAAACCCGTGGGTTGTTTTTTTCTAACCTTTTCCACTCTGCAGTACCCAGATATGGCTTAAATTGGAAAATACTAATATCAGTCAAGCCCAATTGTTTTAACTCCATTATAAACTGCTGAGTTTCCAACATTTGCGCATAAGTTTCCCCAGGAAAACCTATTATAAAAAAGGCTTTAACTTCTGGTATTCCAGCTTCTCTTAATTTCTGAACTGCTCTTCTTACCTGATCTTTAGTGATTTTTTTCTTAATTTGCTTCAGCATTTTTTCGTTACCACTTTCCACTCCTATTGAAATTCTCCAACACCCAGACTGAACCAAAGCATTTAAATCTTTATCATTGCATTTGTCTGCGATAATAGAGGCTCTAGTCATTCCTCTCCAATAAAAACCACTTGGTTTATCCATTTTCTCAACACCTTTTGCAAACTCTCTGAAATGTCTTGGAGTAACAAAAGCCATATCATCTAAAAAATGAACCGCATTGGCGCCTAAATCTAAAGCATTTTGACAACTTTGCAAAATTCTTTCCATACGAGGACGATGATAGGGTTTTTTTCCTCTGCCTCTATCAACCAACGCAGGGGTGGCACAATAAGTGCATTCAAAAGGACAACCAGCAGTTTCATACAAAGAA
>Ga0114923_10003905_pt1 | contig 10004 bp, 9 predicted proteins | sample SumtaG_FD_89578 | JGI IMG/M metagenome (GOLD analysis project Ga0114923, IMG submission 89578) | Deep subsurface microbial communities from Indian Ocean to uncover new lineages of life (NeLLi) - Sumatra_00157 metaG | ecosystem: Environmental > Aquatic > Marine > Oceanic > Sediment | place: near...
GGATTGACGCTCAATCTTGTCTATAACCCACAAGGTCCTTCATTACCTCCTGATCAAGCTAAACTGCAGGCCACTTATAAGAGGGAGTTGTATGAGAACTTCGGTATTTTGTTCAATGAGCTGTTCGCGGTTACTAATATGCCCATACAACGCTTTGGCTCAACCCTAATTTCAAAGGGACAGTTCAATGATTACATGCAGTTGCTAAAGGAAAATTTCGCAGCAGCTAATTTCGCTAACGTGATGTGCCGAAACCTAATCAGCGTCGATTGGAAAGGCTTTCTCTACGACTGCGATTTTAATCAGCAATTAGGATTGGAGTTAGGTCTTGCTACACAAACAGTGCAAGGACATAAAAGAAAACCTCATTTACGCGATTTGATGAATAAAGACCCGTCGGGTCAAGCAATCCAGGTAGCTGATCACTGCTACGGTTGCACTGCTGGACAAGGCAGTAGCTGTAGCGGTGCATTACATGAATAAACCTAAGCAATGAAAAAAATAACGATTGTTGTCGCGGCATTATTTTTAGTGCTGATTTTTTTTATACTGGATTTAAACTCCTATCTATCTCTCCATAGTCTTAAGGCTAGCCTAGGGCAATTCGAGGCGTGGCGTGCAGCCTCACCAGTACTAGTTGGACTTTACTTCTTCTTGTTTTATGTTGCAGTTGCTGCACTTTCTTTGCCTGGTGCCGCGGTATTGACGCTCGCTGCTGGTGCTTTGTTTGGCCTACTGTGGGGAACGGTAATTGTGTCGTTTGCCTCTAGCATCGGCGCAACACTCGCCTTTTTAGTTTCACGCTATCTATTTCGTGAAGCCATCCAGGACCGCTTTGGGGACCGATTAAGTGCTATTAACAATGGTATGGCTAAAGACGGCGTATTCTATTTATTTATGCTTCGTCTTGTACCGCTATTTCCTTTTTTTATTGTTAATCTCTTGATGGGACTGACACCAATTCGCACGTCTAGCTATTATTGGGTGAGCCAGGTGGGTATGCTTGCTGGCACACTCGTTTACGTTAATGCAGGTACTCAACTCGCAAAGATATCTGGACTTTCCAGCATCGTCTCGCCTGGGCTTTTAATTTCGTTCACTTTATTAGGAATATTCCCGTTACTTGCAAAATGGTTTCTGCATTACCTGCAACGTCGTCGCGTCTATGCCAAATGGAAGCACCCACTAAAATTTGACCGTAATCTGATAGTAATTGGCGCCGGAGCAGCCGGTTTAGTTACCGCATATATTGGAGCCGCCGTTAAAGCTAAGGTGACGTTGATCGAAGCGCACAAGATGGGCGGCGATTGTCTCAACTACGGCTGTGTACCAAGCAAGGCTTTAATTAAGTCGGCCCGCCTTGCTCATCAGATGTGTCATGGTGATAAATACGGACTTAAAGCCATAGTGCCTGAATTTAGTTTTAGCAAGGTGATGGCAAGGATACATGAAGTTATCCGTACCGTAGCACCACACGACAGCGTTGAGCGCTACACTAAATTGGGTGTAGAAGTACTTGAGGGTTACGCCTGTATCAAAGATCCGTGGACTGTAGAAGTAAAGCTCCATAACGGTGACATACAGCGCCTGACCACCCTAAACATTGTAATAGCCACAGGGGCTCAACCAATCGTGCCCCCTTTGCCCGGTTTAGATGATGTCGGCTACGTCACCAGTGACACATTGTGGGACGAATTCGCTAAGAAAGATGCGCCGCCATCTCGATTGATCGTACTTGGTGGTGGGCCGATAGGCTGCGAGCTAGCTCAGAGTTTTGCTCGTTTGGGTTCCAAAGTCACTCAAATCGAAATGGCATCACGGATTATGATCCGCGAAGATGAGGAGATATCAGAAGTGGTACGAAGCTCACTTGAGCGGGACGGTGTGGAAGTGCTTATAGGCCATAAAGCCCTTCGCTGTGAGTGTGAAGATGAAAATAAGTTTATTGTCGTAGAACATGATGGTGTAGAGCGGAGAATCGAATTCGACACACTATTATGTGCTGTGGGCCGTATAGCACGGCTAACAGGTTACGGCCTGGAAGAACTGGGTATTGAAACAAAAAACACGATAGTAGCCAATGAATATCTAGAAACACTGTATCCCAATATTTTCGCTGCCGGTGACGTAGCTGGCCCCTATCAGTTCACCCATACCGCTTCACATCAAGCCTGGTATGCGGCTGTTAACGCACTCTTTGGAGACCTTAAGAAGTTCAAAGTCGATTATTCGGTTATTCCCTGGGCCACATTTATTGAGCCTGAGGTCGCCCGTGTAGGGCTCAATGAACAAGAGGCTAGAGATAAGGATGTGCCATATGAGGTTACAAGATATGAATTTGATGATCTTGATCGCGCTATTACAGATAGCACGACGCAAGGCTTCGTCAAGGTACTAACGGTGCCGGGCAAGGATCGTATTCTGGGTGCGACCATTGTGGGCGAGCATGCAGGGGATTTGCTAGCCGAATTTGTATTGGCAATGAAACATGGATTGGGGCTTTCAAAGATTCTCGGCACAATCCACATTTATCCTACTTTGGCAGAAGCAAATAAATACGTTGCGGGTAAATGGAAAAAAACTCATACACCGCAACGTTTGTTGACCTGGTTATTTCATTACCACGCTTGGAAACGATAACAAACAAAATGGCTCGAAAAATTATGAAACTATCCATAATCATACCAATACTAAATGAAGCACACAGGATCCCTAAGTTGCTTGAAAGGCTAACACCACTGGTTCGAAATAACTGTGAAATTATCCTTGTCGACGGCGGTAGTGAGGATAATTCGGCTGATATCGTGGAGCGTGCCGGCTTCACGGTAGAAAGGGCAGCCTATGGTCGTGCTCGACAAATGAATGCTGGTGCAGCGCGCGCTACTGGAACAGTATTATTGTTCCTACATGCTGATACGCAACTGCCAGATAAGGCTGATTTGTTAGTCAAACAAGCACTCTCAAATAACCCATCATCCTGCTGGGGTCGCTTTGATGTTTGCATAACCGGGCGTCCAATAATGCTTCGTGTAGTCGGTTATATGATGAATTTACGCTCACGTCTAACAAGCATTGCTACTGGCGATCAAGCTATGTTTGTAACACAAACAGCTTTTACGGAGGCGGGTTGCTTTCCAGATCAACCGTTGATGGAAGATGTCGAACTGTCAAAACGGCTGCGTACAATCTCTCATCCTACCTGTATCGCCTCCTGTGTCGTTACTTCAGGCCGGCGTTGGGAGATACATGGCGTTTGGCAAACAATTTTTCTTATGTGGCGGTTACGTTGGGATTATTGGAGGGGAATTCCAGCGAGCCAACTGGCAAAGACATACCAATGAAACCTATCCGTATAGTGATTATTGCTAAAGCAGCACAGCCAGGATTTGCTAAGACACGCCTGATTCCTGCACTTGGGGAACAGGGTGCAGCTGATCTTGCACAACGCATGTTAACGTACACACTGAGCGAAGCTCTAGCTGCCAAAATAGGTCCGGTTGAACTATGTGTAACTCCATCTTCAACAGGCGCGGTGTGGCAAACATTTACCATACCGGATGAAGTGCAATATTCAGATCAGGGTGAGGGAGATTTAGGAGAGCGGCTGACACGTGTAACGCGGCGCGTTATCGCTAATGATGAATCTGTTTTACTTATTGGGACCGATTGCCTTGAACTTACCACGTTTCATTTGCTGCAAGCCGCTAATACGTTACGTCACTTTGATTCAACACTCATTCCTGTTACCGATGGAGGGTATGCGTTACTCGGCTTGAATTTTTTTCATTCCTCTTTGTTTGAATTTATCAAATGGAGCACCAACACGGTTTTCATTGAAACAATGCATCGCTTGAAACGATTGGGCTACTCAGTTCATAGCTATCCTAGTTTGCACGATATTGATGAACCGGAAGATCTAAGGTGGCTACCCAAAACCTGGGGAGAAAAAGAACATGCATAGTAAATGGGCAGTAGTAGTGTTGAACCTACTGTGCACGAGTGTCCTGGCACAAAATACAGTAAATCATGTAGGGCGCTTCGCTGCAGCTGTTAGTACAATACCTCCCCCTCCCTGGCAGGTAATTCGATTCGACAATAAGATACCTCCCACGAAATACCAAATAATTTCTTGGGACGGTGTAATTGCTGTAGAGGCTGAGGCTAACGCAAGTATGGCACTGTTAGCGCGACCACTTTTGCTCGATCTCACGTACACCCCTATTTTGTGCTGGCGATGGCGAGTCGATGCCCCACTCAAAACTGCAGATATGGCGACTAAGTCAGGTGATGACTATGCGGCACGGGTTTACCTTGCTTTCAACCTACCCACAGAAACAATCGATTTAATCACTATGGCCAAACTCAAGATAGCACGTAGCCTTTACGGTAACCATGTTCCCGATGCAGCTCTTAATTATGTCTGGGACAATCGCTATCCTGTTGGTACTCGGCGCCCTAATGCTTACACCGAACGTACACAGATGATGGTTCTACGTTCCGGGTCCCAATATGCCGGAATATGGGTAACAGAACGACGAAATATACTGGCTGATGCCATACTAGCTTTCGGTACGGATCGTGTCAGTCCAACTTTACTAGCCGTAGCATCCGATACTGATAACACCGGCGAGCACGCCCATTCTGGTTTCGCCGATTTGCACTTTGTACCAAGCGATACAAAGTGTGATTTTTCCATGATCAAACAATGAGATGAACCGATGAACTTATTCTAACTTTTGAAGAGATGAATTTGTTGCTCAATAACTTATATAAACGCGGCAAAATCTACCCATGAATTATAAAAACTATATCCGTTATCACGACCAAATTACAACGCTATATTGCAATTATTAGGAGATTAGCCATGCATGAAATTGTTCAAGATTATTACGGACACCAATTACAACATACTGACGACCTAAAAACTAACGCTTGCTGTGATACCAACCAAATTCCGGCATGGTTAAAACCGCTTCTCTCGCGAATCCACCCGGAGGTACTCTCGCGCTACTATGGTTGTGGGCTGATCTGCCCTCCCCTGCTTGAAGGTTGCCGGGTCCTGGATCTCGGTTGCGGATCAGGGCGAGATGTTTACTTGTTGTCCCAGCTAGTAGGGCCAACGGGCGAGGTGGTAGGTGTTGATATGACCAATGAGCAACTCGCTATTGCCAGAAAACATCAGGAGCTCCATTCGAATACTTTTGGTTATTCCAATGTAAGCTTCCTCCAAGGCTATATTGAACATCTTGAAGAAGTAGACCTGGAACCAGGTAGCTTTGATGTGATTGTATCTAATTGTGTAATCAATCTTTCACTCGATAAAGATGAAGTATTAAGTGGGATACACCGTCTACTCAAAGATGGTGGTGAATTCTATTTCTCTGACGTTTATGCGGATCGACGCGTGCCGAATTCTGTGCGTAACGACCCTGTTCTCTATGGCGAATGCCTTGGTGGTGCACTTTACTGGAACGATCTCTTGCGCCTTGCATATCGACAAGGTTTTACAGACCCGCGGTTGATTACTGATCAACCGTTAACGATCACGAACTCTGAACTGGCTTCACGTATAGGCAGTCTCCGTTTTTTCTCAGCCACTTACCGATTATTCAAACTTGAAGGATTAGAAACCTCATGTGAGGACTATGGCCAGGCAGTAATTTATAGTGGCAACATTCCTGAGCATACTGACCGCTTCGTACTCGATAAACATCATAATATTGAGGCCGGCAAAGTTTTTCCAGTGTGCGGAAACACTTGGCGCATGTTGCATGACACACGCTTCGCAACTCATTTCAATTTCGTTGGTGATTTCACTCGTCATTTTGGTATTTTCCCAAGTTGCGGCAGTGCCCTGCCATTCGACACAATTCTAAATACAAAAGTAATTTCAGCATGTTGCTAATTTCTTATCAAATAGACTTAGTTAAACAGGGGAAATTAGAATAATGGAATGGTTATTGATCACCGCTGCATTATTTATAGCCTTTAGCAATGGTGCTAACGATAACTTCAAAGGTTTTGCCACCGTATGGGGGACTAATACCCTAAGCTATCGTCAGGCACTTATTCTAGCTACGGTTGCAACATTAGCGGGTAGCTTGGCTTCACTAGTACTAGCTGAAGAGCTAGTGCAACAATTTTCTGGGAAGGGTCTGGTACCAAGTGTGGTTGCCAGTGCACCATTATTTATCTTGAGTGTTGCGATAGGCGCTGCCGTTACAGTTTTTCTAGCCACAAAACTGGGTTTCCCCGTCTCTACCACCCACGCCCTTATTGGTGGACTCGTTGGAGCTGGGTTAGCACAAAGTGAAAGTGTGGTACATTTTGACAAGCTGGCAAGTACGTTTATGTTACCACTTTTAATCAGTCCGATAATCGCAGTTGTGGTCGGAATGTTTGCCTACAGAATGTTTCGGATGAGTCCGATTGAGGTTGAGAAAGATTGTGCCTGCCTAGTAGCGCCGGTGCAAACACTGATACCAGGAATGGATGGCACTATAGTTAGCCAGTTCTCGGCACCAAGTATTATTTTAGCTAGCAATGATACGTGTGAGCCACTAAAAACACCGGTCAGAGTTTTCATATCGCGCAGTATGGACCGGTTGCATATTTTATCAGCGATGGCGATCTGTTTTGCGCGTGGGGTGAACGATACGCCAAAATTGACGGCGCTGCTCCTTACCGCACAAATAGTACAATCATCAGCCTCCATAGTCATGATCGGTCTCTCAATGGCCATGGGAGGAGTATTGTTTGCTAAACAGGTTGCAAAAACAATGAGCCAACGCATAACGAGAATGGATCATACACAGGGTCTCGCCGCTAATTTAATTACGGCCTCCCTAGTACTAGTTGCTAGTAATTTTGGCTTACCGGTTTCAACAACCCATGTTTCTGTTGGATCTATTGCTGGTGTGGGCGCAAGTGCGAAAACACTTAATTGGCAGACATTGCGTAGTGTTTTATTGTCCTGGGTGGTGACGCTGCCACTTGCTGCTGGAGTTGCATGGCTCTTAGCTTCAGTAAAATGATGTAGTAGTTCAACTAAACGTTAAATGAGCTAGCCTTGCTTTGTTGAAATAGCAATTAAGGAGAAAAGCAATACAAAACCTAAAGCTAAGATGAAAAATGTAGTCAATCTTTAGCTGTATTTATAATGCACAGTCTAATTAATTACATTGTATATTTATCGAATAATGTTGATTAAAAACGATTAGTCATGGCAAGATGTATTGTAATTATTTTTATATGTCCTTTGATAATATAACCTAGAAACCATTTATGGAAATAACACTGAACCATACCATTGTGCCTTCACATGACAAGGTTGAGTCTGCTAAATTTTATTCTAAAATCTTTGGATTCGAATACGTTGGTGAGTTTGCTCGTTTTATTGTAGTAAGAGTAAATAAAACGTTATGTTTAGATTTTGCTAATAGTGAGAAATTTGAACCTCATCACTATGCATTTAAAGTTTCTGAGCAAGAATTTGATGAAATATTTAAGCGCTTAGAATTTGAAAATATTAAACATGGTAGCGGTCCGAATGATTCAGAAAACATGAAAATAAACCATGACAATGACGGACGTGGAGTCTATTTTCGTGATACAAATGGTCATCTTTTAGAAATGTTAACCACGGACTATAAAATAGAGTCATAAGTAAATCAGAAGGCCCTTCAGGAAATCTTGTGGCATTAAAATATCATCTCCAAGCAAATCAAGTCATTATTCTCAAGGCAATATATGGTGCGAGATTTAGAACATAGATAGCTAGTTTATATTGCCCTAGAAATTGAAAGTAAGAGAGTGACAAATCTGCCTGACTTAATTCAAACAATTTAGCATGAATTTTTAAAATAGGGGCACGAGTTAGAGCTAGGAAAATTGTTGCAATTAATAGTATTCCTATGTTGGTAACAGTACACTACCCGATAAATTCTCTTACAATATCAATTGAAAACATTTGATCGCCTCACTATATGTTAAATTAATTTGTTTTTAGTGTAGCGTAAACTGCATGAATAAAAAATTAAGCAATTCAATAAGACGTTTTCTTATTCGTAGTTTTAGGATTGCGATTGGTATAGCTATTCTCATGTTAGTTTTTTATTGTGCTACGAATGCTCGGGAGATAGCCACATCGACTATATCCTTCAGTTCTTTATCAGCAATAGAAATTCTTTCTTTTATGTTTTTCAGTGTCTTATCCTATTTATTTATTATATTGATATGGCCCATTTCATTTGGCAAGGATCCAATCGACTTAGCGAAGGCTCAATCGAAGGGGAAAAGGATAAAAAAACGAACCCTTGAATTTTTGAGACAATGGATACGGGGATAAAAGTGTAGCGAAAATCCTGGGATAGCAGGATTACTTCGTGAAACAGATACTCAACATCACTCCATTAATCGAGTAGACTAAGACCCAAACAGAAACTTTTTTGATTCTTCGGTTACAGTCGGCGTGATATTGATCGCTGTACCCTTTTCATAGGCACGAATGATCGCTGGGCGTGTTGCAAGTTCATCGAGCCAACGTTTCAAGTAGGGAAAATCATCAATCTGTAGCTCTAACAAGGGATGTTTTAAAACCCACGGGTAACAGGCCATATCAGCAATAGAGTATTCTCCACAGATGTATTGGCAATGGGCTAATTTGTTGTTGAGAACCTTAAATAATCGCTTGGTTTCATTTACATACCGTCTAATAGCATAAGGAATTTTCTCTGAAGTATACTGACTAAAGTGTTGGTTTTGTCCGAGCATTGGCCCAAGACCACCTACCTGCCAAAATAACCACTTTAAAACTTCCGTGCGTGCAGCAAGTTTCGTTGGGATAAACTGAGCAGTCTTTTCTGCTAGATATAAAAGGATTGCCCCTGATTCAAAAATCGAAATTGACCCGCTGGCGACTTTCGGTTCATGGTCAACAACCACTGGTATCTTGTTATTTGGTGAGATCTGCAGGAATTTCAGGTCAAATTGCTCGCCTTTACTAATGTTAATTGGAATTATGCGGTATGGGATGCTAGCCTCTTCCAGAAACACTAGCACCTTGTATCCATTTGGTGTTGTCCAGAAATAACAGTCAATCATTATTACTTTCTCGGTTCTAAGCGCATTTCATATTCCTTCTGTACACAACCGCGAATCTGTATCATGGTCTCATCGCTGTTCTAAGCAGTTGGCATATATCTAAACTATAACAATATAAATATTCTATAAAACATTTTTATATAACTACATTACGAAGTTATTGGCTATTGCTTTCGGTTTTTTGTTATCAAATCGTAAGCAACTTGCACTTCCTTTGCTTGCTCCGTAGCCACAGCAATCATGTCTTCTGGAAGACCTTGACCCATTAATTTATCTGGATGATATTGGCTCATTAACTTGCGATAAGCATATTTGACTTCTTGATCACTACTGTCCTTTTTAACGCCGATCGCTTTATATGCATCCTCCAAAGCCGTGGCAGAAGTTGCCTGACCACCCGCAAAGTGCGACTGGTTTAAAACCATATCCAGCATATGCCTGAATGCGGTTTCGTCATAACCAAGATGACGAGCGATATCGATTAGTAGGCGTTCTTCAGAGGAGTCAATGTACCCATCAGATAGGGCCATCACAATGAGATAGACCAACAACATTTGTTTTAAGCTATGCGTATGGCCACATGCGGCCATAAATTCTCTTAAACTTGGCTCAAAATCAAAACTTGGGTCAGTCCCTTGTTTAAAAAGAGCAATTGCCTTTAGTCTATGTTCAGCAGGCATGCCCAGTTTTTGAATAAACTGTTCAACATGCGCAATTTCATGTTTTGATATATGACCATCTGCTTTAGCCAGTTTTCCTTTTAAAATAAAAACAGTTTCGAGAAAAACTTTCTGTCGATGACCGCTACTGAGTGGGTTGATACCGCCGATGCCGTAAGCTCTAGAACGGTCGATAATACTCCCTAAGAAATAACCAATAAATGCCCCAAAAAATCCGAAGAA
>Ga0114923_10003907_pt1 | contig 10003 bp, 9 predicted proteins | sample SumtaG_FD_89578 | JGI IMG/M metagenome (GOLD analysis project Ga0114923, IMG submission 89578) | Deep subsurface microbial communities from Indian Ocean to uncover new lineages of life (NeLLi) - Sumatra_00157 metaG | ecosystem: Environmental > Aquatic > Marine > Oceanic > Sediment | place: near...
CTTTGGACGCTCCCTCTGCGAGGCACTCACCTTCTGAGATGGCGAGACCGATCTACGAACAACAGAAGAGCTTCTTCCGTCGGGCGTACGAGGCGGGGGAAACCCCGTGGCCGCGTGTCAAGCCCACCCCGGCGGTGGCCCGCCTTGCGAGGCGCCTCAAACGCGAGCGAGGACGCGCACGGGTCCTCGACGTGGGCTGCGGCGAGGGACGACACATGATCTGTTTTGGGAAAGAAGGGCACCAGGCGGTGGGGGTGGATTACGAGCCGCTTGCCTTAAGGAAGGCCTGTGCGCGCATCGATGCTCGCGCGGTCCGCTCACACCTGAGGTTCATCCTCGCGGATGCCTTTCGTCTCCCCTTTCGGCAGGCGAGCTTCGATGCCCTAGTGGACAGTGGGGTCTTCCACCATGTGAAGAAGACCGATTGGTCCCGGTACCTCAACGGTCTCACGGCACTGCTGAAGGCGGGTGGCTACTTACACCTGACCGCCTTCAGCACCCGCTTCAAACACTACCCGGGTGAACGCCGTACGCGCAACTGGATCGTCCACCGAAACCACTACGACCATTTCTTTCGGAAACGGGACTTCGCCGCAATCTTCGGCCGTTGCTTTGACATCCTCGCCATTGAGGAAGAAAAGCAGTCCCTCCACGTCTTCTGGCACGTCCTGATGCAAAAACAACCTCGATGACCGATGACATTCCACCGAAGACCGATGACCGTGATGAGTTAAAAGCTCTTTGGTCGCCGATGAGCAGATATCGGTCGTCGAATAGCGGTCGCCGGTTGTAGGTTATTGGTGTACGGTGATCGAGATCAGCCCCCTTCGATTCGTGGCTCGTACTTGCGGTGGGGGTCAGGGGGAAGGGTGAGGATTTGCTGGGCGATGAAGGAAACTGTGTACTCATTCACGTCCTTGACCGACACGATACCCACCGGGCGGTGCTTCTCGTCCACCAGAGGGACGTGACGGAATCCGCCGAGGTGCATCGTATGGATTGCATAGGCGACCACATCGTCAAGCTTGAGCACCTCGGGGTTGCGTGTCATGAACTGTTCTACCGTCGCTTGGTCTAGGTCCACGTCGGTCCCCAGGACCTTTCGCAGGATGTCGCGTTCCGAGAGGATTCCTACCAGGGTTTCTCCATCCTGAATCATCACCGCGCCCACACTGTAGCGCTTCATAAGCTCGACAGCCTCGGCCAGCTTTGCCGTTCGCTGAAGACACCGGGGAGGATGATAATTTAGCTCTCGGATCGGACGATTAAAGATCGCTTCGTCGACGGTAATCCGCGGCTTCGTTCTTTCTTCACTGACGGTCAGATACTCGTCCCCGTAATCCTCTTCGATTTCCTGGGGGTCTACCATCGAAACCTCCCTTCGGCCCCGCGGGAGGTACCCCGAGGGATTGCAGAGCGTCTCTCGGCCCAGGCGCCTAGTGGTTGTTCAGGAAGCCCCGGCAGCATCTCGTGCCCCCTCCGGCTTTGTACCTGTCTTTTTGTGGCCGTTCCTCCCATGGGACTCCTTTGCTTTCAAAAATACCACGGTTGCCCCTCCACCTCAACGCTTTCCTTCTATTCCGATTCCCCATTCCCGTTTCTCCCGCGTGCCGGTCCAGCTTTGGCCTTGGGGGTCTCCGCCCTGGGTGCACGCTGAATAACTGCTCTCGGAGCGGTGCGCCCAGAGAGATAATGTCCTCTTAGTAATGCACGACCGAGTCCAGGCGATCCTTCGCCTTTGAAAAAACAACGAACCGCATTAAGATGGGGGCTCGTATCCACAGGAGGAGTGCGCATGAAGGGGCATCAGCGGTTGAAGCCGGTGGATCTGATCAGCTATCTGGCGCTTCTTGCCCTTATGCTCACCACGCTGGTGACCCAGCCTCCCCATGGCACGGCCCTTTTGTTGAAATACGGTGGACTGGCCCTTGTCCTTACGCTGCTCTGGTGGATGGATCAGGGGCGATTCTGGCTCGCGAGAGGACTGCATGCCTTTTACCCCATTGTCTTCATACCGATCCTGTTCGACAGCTTTGCCGATATCCTGCCGTGGGTAAGCCAGATCGTGCGAGACCCCGTCCTTATCCAACTGGATCTTGCCCTCCTTGGCACTCATCCCACCGTCTGGCTCGAGCGGTTTATCCATCCCTGGCTCACCGAAATCCTCACCTGGGCCTACGCCACATATTACTTTCTTCCTGTCGTCCTGGTGGTTGCTCTGTATTGGCGGGGGAAAGAAATGAGCTTTGACCGGGCGGTCTTCGGCGTGGTTCTCGGATTTTACCTCTCCTTCCTAGGGTACTTCTTGTTTCCTGCCATCGGGCCCCGGTTCACATTGACTTATCTCCAAACGGTGGACCTTCACGGGATCTTCTCGGCGGACACTATCCGGGATACCTTGAATTTCCTCGAGCGGTTCAAGCAGGATGCCTTCCCGAGCGGTCACACGGCCGTTGTCCTCCTCGTCCTCTTTTACGCCTGGCAGTTCGTTCGTGGCCTCTTCTGGGTATTCCTGCCCGTGGTGGTGGCTCTGATCTTCTCTACCGTGTACCTCCGCTATCACTATGTGGTTGATGTACTGGCGGGGATCGCGCTGGCTGTCCTGTGCGTCGTTTTGGAGCGTGTGACCACGAACCTCTGGCACCGATGACCGACGACCGATCACCGATGACCGATAACCGTTAAACGATTCTTTTGAGGGACCAAAGGATCCTTTTGTGGTTGTCGCTGGTCGGTCATCGAGTTCTCACGGTCGTCGGATTACGGTCAACGGTCATCGCTTTAGATCGGCAGCTCGTAGATCCGGTATCGCTTATACGGGGTCCCCCCGAGGTACTTCGTCATCCGAAGGACTGTCCGGTTGTCCTCGAGAACCCAAGAGATCTCCGCCGTTATGAAGCCATTTTTGATGAGGGCCCGAGCCGCAATCTGAAAGAGGAGTGCATCGATCCCCTTGCCCCGGTACTCTGGTTTTATCCCCAAGAGGAGGAGCCGAACATCCCGAATCCGACGCCGGTACCAGATGAACTTGAGCAAGCCTAAGGGTCCCATGCGGCCGTTGAGATGTCGCAGCGCCTGGTTGTAATCGGGCAGGAGCATCAGAAATCCAATAGGGCTCCCCTCGGCCTCGGCGATGAGGGTGATGGAGGGGATGATAAGGGGCTTGAGCTGTTTCGCCATCCATTGGGCCTCTGAACGGCTCATGGGTGTAAAGCCCCAGTTCCTCTCCCAGGCGGCATTGAACAGGTCGCGGAAGATCTGGATCTCGTCACTCAGGCGTTTCATGTTCACCGGCCGGACATGAATGCCCCGTCGCCGAGCCTCCTCGGCGGCCCGGAGGACCTTGGGGGGATCTTCAGTCCAGATCTGGAGGGTGTAGGCCAAGAGGTCTTTTGCCTTTCGGCAACCGGCCCGCTCCAGAAGATCCTGATATGTAACAGGATTGTAGGGCATCAGGAAGGCAGGGGCGGACGTGAAACCCTCGATGAGAAGGCCGCAGGGGGCGTTCATCGAGGGATTGACCGGGCCGCGGATTGCCCACATTCCCTTCCCCTTCAAGAATTCCCCAGCCGCTCCGAGGAGTCCCTCCGCAACTGTTGCATTGTCCAGGCATTCGAAGAAGCCAAAGAAACCATACGGTTCCTGATGGGTTTCGAGAAACTGGTGGTCCAAGATCGCTGCGATCCGGCCGACGACCTCACCACCTTGCTTGGCGAGGAACAAGCGGATCTCTGCTTTTTCAAAGAAGGGGTGTTGGCCGGTAAGGAGTTGGCGCTGCTCGAAGAGAAGGGGTGGGACCCAGTGGGGGTCGCCTCGGTAGATGCGGTATGGCAGGTCGAGGAAGGTCTGGAGATCTCGCTTGCCGGTGACGGGAATGATCTCCACAATCAGATTACCCCGAGTTCCCTCCCGACAGTGCGAAAGCCCTCCAGGACCCGATCGATGTGCGCGTCCGTATGGGTGGCCATGTAGCTCGTACGAATGAGGGCCCGTCCTTCGGGGACGGCGGGGCTCACGCTCACATTAGCAAAGATCGCCTGCTCATAAAGCGCACGGCCCAACAGAAAGGCCCGCTGATCGTCGCCAATCACGACCGGGATGATGGGGGTTTCGCTGAGTCCGATATCGAATCCCATTTCTTGAAGGCCATCCCGTACCCGCTGGGCATTCCTCCACAGTTGCGTCCGCCGCTCCGGCTCTTGCTCGATGACTTCCACGGCAGCTCCGATGGTCGCAACGCAGGCGGGGGGGAGAGAGGCACTGAACATCATGGATCGGGCTTGGTGCTTGACGTAGTGAATCACCTCATGGCTCGATGCGATGAAGCCCCCCACCGAGGCCAGGGACTTGCTACACGTCCCCATGACGATGTCGACTTCGTCCTCCAGCCCAAAGTGTTCTGTGGTTCCCCGGCCCTCCTTGCCAAGCACCCCGGTGGCGTGAGCGTCATCCACCATCACTCGGGCCCCATACTTCCGGGCCAGTCGGACGATCTCGGGGAGTTTGACAATATCTCCCTCCATGCTGAAGACCCCGTCCACCACGATCAACTTCCCTTTGTCTGGTTGCGAGGCGAGGATGCGCTCGAGATCTTCCATATCATTATGTCGATACTTGAGGGCCTGGCCGAACGCGAGGCGACAGCCGTCGATGATGCTGGCGTGGTTCCACCGATCGATGATGGATACATCATCCTTGCCGACTAGGGCAGAGATGACCCCGAGGTTAGTCTGATACCCGGCAGCGAAGAGGAGGGCTGCCTCTTTCTTCTTGAACTTGGCCAGCTGGGCTTCCACCTCGTGGTGCAGGTCCATGGTGCCGTTCAGGAACCGGGACCCGGCACATCCGGTGCCGTATCGTTCCACCGCGCGGATGGCCGCCTCCTTGATTCGCGGGTGGGAAGTGAGACCCAGGTAGTTGTTGGATCCCACCATGATCATGCGTCGCCCGTCCACAACGACCTCGGGATCCTGGGCCGACCGGATCGGTTGGAAGTACGGATAGAGGCCGGCCGCCATGACCTGCTTGGCGTCGGTGTAACGGTGACATTTCTCAAATACGTCCATGGCCCCTCCTTTACAACCAGCGGTAGCGCTGATACCACTCCACCACACGTTGTGTTCCTGTCTGTAATGGGATGGAGGTGGTAAAGCCCAACTCGCGTGTGGCCTTTCCCGGGTCACAGACCCAGTACCGTTGCCGCATTTCATAGGCCTTATCACGGTTGAGCAGGGGCGGGGCCCCCGTCAAGCGCGCGATCCCCTCCCAGACCCAAGCAGCTGCGCCGACGAGGGCAGAAGGAAAGGGGATCATCAATGTGCGAACCTCAAGCGCTGTAGCGATGGAGTCCAAGATCTCTTCCCAAGATCGAGGGGTTGCCTCCGCCAGATAATAAATCTCCCCGGGCTTTCCCCGCTCGGCCGCCAGGTAAAGACCGCGGACCAGATCTTCGATGTAGCAAAGACTAAAAATCCGTTTCCCACCCAAACGAAGGGCCACATGCCTTTTTGCGAGCTCGAAGAAAGGCAGAAGGCCCCGGTCCCGAGGACCATAGATCACCGGCGCCCGGATAATGACCCATGGGATAGTCGGGCCGAGTTCTCTAACCGCCTTTTCCCCATCCAGTTTGCTCCGACCGTAGTGGCTGACAGGCTGGGGGGGGTCAAGCTCCCGAAGAGGATGTCCGTCCTTACTGGGACCAGCCGCCGCCAGGCTGCTCAGATACACCAGTCGGGGTGGTTGTCTCCTTTGGGCCAAGATGGCCACTAAGTTGGCTGTCCCTTTCCCGTTGGCCCGGTAATACTCGTCCACCTCCAAGGTCTTGGTGAGCCCGGCCAGGTGGAAAACCCAGTCAAAGTCCTCCTGGACTATCTCACCGAGGTTGGCGTCTGTGCAATCCCCTTCAACAACCTTGACCTGTAAGCCTTCCAACCAGCGGAGATGACTTCGGCTCCGGGCCAGACAGATAACCTCGTCTCCCCGCTCCAAGAGATATTCCACGAGGTGGCTGCCGATAAACCCGGTCCCGCCCGTGACCAAGGCCTTCACGCTGTCCAGCGCCCCTCCCGGTTGAAAATTTCCCCCCCGGGGTCAGGCGACCCATAAACGGAGCTCATTCTATGGTATCCCATTTTCGAAAGCAAGCGAGAACAGACGAACCCCCCGGGAGGGGTGGGGAACCCACTTGGAGCACCCTGGCTGTCTGGAGACCGGCCCCAGAGCCGTCCCGCAGAAAAAGGCCTCTCTCCTCTTCCTGCCTTCTCCCGGGACTCTTAGCTAGGTCACCTCCGACAGACTTTTCAAGCCCTTCCTCGCCGCCTGGACCATCAACGCCATATTCCCCGGCGGATGGACGTTGTTCATCATGCGGTCGTGGGCTTCGGGAATTCGTTCCCATTCAAAGACTTCGGACATGGCCGGCTTGATGCGCCCGTCCATGACCGCCTTGTTAGCAGCTTCTGCCTGATATAAGGTGGCAAAATGCGAGCCCTGAATCCGCTTCTGGCGCATCCAAACGTATGAGGCGTCGAACGTTAAATTGAATCCGGTCGTCCCCGCGCAGAAAACGACCATGCCGCCGCGGGATGCCACGAAGCAGCTTACCGGAAAGGTCTGTTCCCCGGGGTGTTCAAAGACGATATCGGGGTCGACCCCCTTGCCGGTGATTTCCCAGATCGCCCCCCCGAATTTGCGCACTTCCTTGACGTAGGCGCCGTAGGCGTTCAGGTCGGATACCCGAGGTAATTGCCCCCAACAGTTAAAGTTTTTTCGATTGAGGTATGCTTTGGCGCCGAGGTCCAGACACCATTTCCCGCGCTCGTCGCTTGAGACGACGGCGATGGCGTTGGCGCCTGCCGCTCGAACGATTTGGATGGCCATGGAACCCAGCCCGCCGGAGCCTCCCCAAACGAGCACGTTCATGCCGGGCTGAAGGGTATGAGGGGGATGGCCGTAGAGCATCCGCCAGGCGGTGGCGTGAACCAGCGTGTAGCAGCCGGCCTCTTCCCATGTGAGGTTGGCGGGTTTGGGTAGCAACTGCTGGGCCTGGACCTTAGTAAATTGGGCGAAGCTCCCATAGGCCGATTCATAGCCCCAGATCTTCTGTTCGCGGCAGAACATAGGGTCACCGCCATTACAATAGGGACACTGGCCGCAGGTTTGCCCGCAGTGGACCAAAACCTCATCCCCAACCTTCCAGGGATACACGGAGCTCTTGACGGCGCTCCCCAGCTTCCAGATCACCCCCGCAGCATCGCTCCCCGCGATGTGGAATGGATGTTTATGGAACCGGGTCGGCGAAGCCGGTTGTCCCAGTGACGCCCAGACTCCGTTGAAATTGACTCCCGCCGTCATCACCTGAACCAACACTTCGTTGGGGCCGATTTCGGGGAGATCCACGACTTCGGATTTCATGGCTTGAAGAGGCGGGCCATGATGCTCGGGATGGATCACGTAGGCGTGCATTTTTTTGGGTACAAATCCCAGGGGGGGAATTTCGCCGATGTTGTAGAGCTCTTTTTCAGCCATGGCCTGTCCTCCTCATAGTGGCTGTATAACTTCCGTTGATCTGGACAGATGGGAGAGGCTATCGCGGAGTTCTAAGCTGTAGAGACACGAAGCGCTCAAGGCTACCATAAGGGTATGTCGGATTGCAAGGTTCCTTCCCCCAGGGAGCCTACGCTAGAGGGGACCGACCGGGTATGATGGGGTCTGCCGATGACACTTGATAAATGGCTTCGACCATGATAATGTCCGGTGACTGTTGCGACTTGCTACACTCATCAAGGCTTTCCGGGAGGGCCATCTCTGCGGTGAATCGATCCGCGACATCGGGGAGGATCCGCCACGGTTCAGCATTATCCCCCGCATCACGCCTCAACGCCTTGCAAGTAATAACTGTGAACGTGCGCATCGAATTATCAAGCGAATAGGGGTATGCAGAACGGCGCTGCAGGAACAAGTATTGCATACACTCTCCACTCTCTAGTATGGAGATATAATGATGGATCCAGTGCCGGCAACGTCTAAATCCGCATCGCAACAGGCCTCCTGGCAGCAGGTGGTGGCGAAATATCAACATCCCGATCTGCGGCGCAGCGTATGGCAGATGGTCAACACCCTCATCCCATATTGCCTACTGTGGTATATGATGTATCGCAGCCTGGAGGTCTCGTATTGGATGACGCTGGCCCTGGCCGTGCCCACGGCCGGATTTATGGTCCGCATCTTTATTATTTTTCATGACTGTGGTCATGGCGCCTTTTTCAAATCGCAGCGCGCCAACAACTTTTGGGGATTTGTGACCGGCGTGTTGACGCTGACGCCCTACTATGGCTGGCGCCACGAACATGCGATACACCATGCGACCGCGGGCGATCTGGACCGCCGCGGGGTTGGGGATATCAAGACGTTAACGGTGAAGGAATATCTGGCCTTGCCCCCCCCGAAGCGGCTTAGATACCGGCTGTACCGGAATCCGCTGGTATTGTTTATTTTGGGGCCCCTGGTCCTATTCGTGATTCAGCAACGCTTTGTGCCACGCGGTGCCCGCAAGCGCGAACGTTACAGTGTGTATTGGACCAATCTGGCGCTCGGGGGAATTGCGGCTGTGATGAGTCTCACCATTGGACTGAATGCTCTTGTCTTGGTGCAGTTGCCGATCATCATGATTGCCAGCGGGGCGGGGATATGGCTATTTTATGTGCAGCATCAGTATGAAGGGGTGTACTGGGAGCGGCACGACAATTGGAATTATGTGGCCGTTGCCATACAAGGCAGTTCCTTTTATAAATTGCCCAAGCTGTTGCAGTGGTTCACGGGAAACATCGGGTTCCATCATGTTCATCATCTCAGCCCGCGGATTCCCAATTATTACCTGGAACGGTGCCACAATTCGGATCCGATGTTCCAGGAAGTGAAGGCAATTACATTATGGCCGAGCTTCAAATCGCTTTCCTTCCGTCTGTGGGATGAAGACCACCACCAGCTAGTCGGGTTCGGCTACCTCAAAACCCTTCAGACAGAGCAGGCGTCGACTTCTCACCGCTAAACCCTCCTTCCTTTTCTGTTATCCAAACCGCCCACGGTGTCTGGTATCGTCGGGTCGGACTCCACTACTGAGACCGGAAAAAGGTTGTGGTTCCTCGCTTGGTATTAAAAATGCAGGGGCAGGGTGCGTTTCACGAGGAGCGGAAATGAGTAAGAAGGCACTTTTGGGGTTGGCCGTACTCGCGCTGCTTGGGTCCGGGGGGACCGGACGTGCGGAGCAAGCGTACACCTGGGTCCAAGTGGTTGAGCATGGGATGCCCGATTTTAACAATCGGGAGGTGGCCCAAGAGGCTTTCATAGAAAATACTCCTCTCAGCCTGTCCTTTCCGTCCGGGATAGACGTGGTGTTCGCATTCGTAAAGCATGAGGGACAGGCATACGCGGTATATCACGAGCGTAAAACGTCGGACGTGGTCGGCATTGCTCGGCTCGAATGGGATTATTCTTGGCCGCAGGGGCTGCGCTTCTACGAGTTCTACGTTGATTCCGGGCTGCTGAGAGGAGATGCGCTCACCGGGGAATTTCTGCACATCACGGGGAGTAATCGCATCTTCGCCGGACTGTGCCGCATCGCGGATTTGTCGAAGGAAGCGCGCCCGCACGCTGGCTGTTCAAAGGGCGCATGATACGCTCGGTCTCGTGACAGGCATGGACTCCAGTCACCACCCTTGCATTGCTTGGGCACATCCTCTTATCTGAAATTCTCCGCTTTCGCCCTCGGGGGAGATTGGTCCTTACGAGCCAGCCGCTCTAGGCTTTCCGGTCTTGAGACAATTTGCCCGATCGGCCGTCCTATACCTGGCAAGGTTTCCGTGGCGTGTGTCTTGGAGGGAATGGTCTGACCAAGGGGTTGGTGACCCCAGCGGGATTCGAACCCGCGTTGCCGCCTTGAAAGAGCGGTGTCCTAGGCCAGGCTAGACGATGGGGTCCATGTCGGCTGTCATAAAGTTCGATC
>Ga0114923_10003908_pt1 | contig 10002 bp, 11 predicted proteins | sample SumtaG_FD_89578 | JGI IMG/M metagenome (GOLD analysis project Ga0114923, IMG submission 89578) | Deep subsurface microbial communities from Indian Ocean to uncover new lineages of life (NeLLi) - Sumatra_00157 metaG | ecosystem: Environmental > Aquatic > Marine > Oceanic > Sediment | place: near...
CCCCGGTTTCCATATTGAATTCGTTTGAGGTATTGATTGGTGAACCCGGCAGTTCCATTTTTCCTGTTCTTTTCATAGAGTTCTTCAGGCACATTGTCCAGGTTTTCCTCTTTATATTCATATTTTATCCAGTTGCCTTTGTCATCATAACTGAACTCCGGCAGCCATTGAAAAATCCGGGTATCATCCCCGGGATCGGCAATCCTGGCGTTGGCAACTCTTCCGAAAATAGTGGCCACATTTTCACGGGTGGTTACTTTCCAATACACCCCATGAGCCCGGTGTCCGGGCTGACTATTAACGGGGTGAGATATTCTTTCAATCCTGGTAAACCCGCCTTCTATCCTGGGTCTGTATCTCCTGATCTTTATTCTATCATCAACCGGGTCCCGGTACTCTAATATTTGCCAATCTCCCGGGTTTACTTCGTTGAGGAAAGGCACCAAATCTTCCGCCCCGGAAAACATGAAAATGTCCTCGTCTTCGCCATCCTTATATCGGGGCAGCCGTTTATCGGTTTTCCTTTGAATGGAAGGATAACCCACCGACCAACCCAATCCATAGGGGCTGTTCCCCCCGCCGGAATTATAACTTAAAGACAATGAAGGTGAGAAGCCATTTCTTCCGGGTGTGATAGGTAAAGGAATATTAAAGGTGGCTGTTCCGTTTGCGGCATTGACTTCAAATTTTTCATCGATCCCTTTCAGTGCTCCACCGCCTTTGGGAAGTGATATTTCGGGAATTTGGATGGCATTGGACTTTGTGGCATTCTCTTGTGTAAGAGCACCAATACTATTGTTTGAACTTTCTTGAGAACGATTGTCCCTTTGATTTTTATTCTCTTCTCTCATAAGTTCCCCCGGGAAAATCCAAGCAAGGTGCAGCCATGCTGTTTAATAAACTCTCTTCCTTTTTTAGCAAGAATTTAATCTCCATTATTTCTCCTTGATTTCCATTCCTTCTCCAGAAATGAAACCAAATCAGGTTTAATTCATAGAGCACCATATTAGTATCATTTTTCTATTTTGTCAACTTTTTTTTGAAATTTCTTTTTTAACAATTTGAAATAGTCTGTGAAAAAGCATTATATATAGGAGTTTTTTATGGATTGTAAATGCAATATAAATTCTTGTTGAGTAAGAAATGGATTTTTTTGGCCTGGCCCCGATCTAACAATTTTAGCCGTGAAGGCACGCGAAAAAAAACAACAGGCCCGAAGGGTCTTATCAAAAGTTTTGACTATAAAACCCGCCAATGGGGCGGGCTTCGGGCCTGGTTTTTTTACTTCGCGTTTCCTCGCGGCTAAAATTAGGGAATTGGGAGATCAAATTTGCCTATAAACTTTCATCAACTTTTTTACCATTTCCTTTTTTTGAGAGGTCGATAAAAACGAAGCAGCCAGGGCGCTGCAGTTGCATGTCAAAAAATGCTCCGCTCCCCATCCAAACACTTGCTGCAGCCGCTGGTATTCACCGGACAACGAAATATTCGTAATGGTACGGGTATCGGTATTGATACCTACAGATACCCCGGCATTGTACAATCGATCGATGGGATGGTCTTTATAAGAATCAAAAACATCGATCTGTACATTGCAGCTCGGGCATACTTCCAGGTGAATATTTTTTTTCTTTAATTCCTCTACCAATCCCGGGTCCTCGATGCTCCGAACCCCGTGCCCGATGCGGGAAGGATTCAAATGTTTTAAGGTTTCCCATACACTTTCCGGGCCTTTGGCTTCTCCGGCATGGGCGGTACAGGGAATCTGCCGTTCATTCGCATATTGAAACGCCGGGATATGGGCGTCCAAAGGAAAACCGGCTTCATCTGCCCCGATGTCCAGGGCCGCCACCTGTGTCCCCCGGAACTCTTCCACCAAGCGCACCGTTTGCATGCTTTGCTCTTCCGTGTAATGCCGTAACGTACATAAAATCACCCGCGCTTCTACACCGGTCTCCTCAACTGACAGGGAAACCGATTCTTCCACGATCCTGACCGTTTCCCCCGGGGTCAAACCCTGTTGAAGATGCAGCAGCGGAGCGAAGCGGATTTCCGCATAGATAACGTTGTCCTGTTTCAACTGATGAAAGAGGTCCCGGGTAACCAACCGCAATCCTTTTTCCGTTTGCATCAGGGCCAGACTGTTGTCGATTATTCTCAGAAAGTCCGCCAGGTCCTTGTATTTGGGAGGCCCGATAAATTCATTGTTGTACTCTTCCTGGGTGATACCCGGCTTTAGCTTAGATACCGCATCGAAACTGAGACAGCAGTCCAGGTGCAGGTGCAATTCCACTTTAGCTAACGATTGGATCTCTCTGCCGGTTAACGGTTTATTTTTCATTTCTTCATCGACTACTCCCGGTTGTTGGTGTATTTCACGATCAGGGTATCTCTTAGGTTAAGGTACATATCCAGTACCCGGTTCATCAATCCATTGGAATAATTGGTCAGGTACTTTTGGGCAGCCCGGCTGTTTTTTTTGTGGAGTTTCAGTGCTTTCGTTTCCACTTCCTGCTGTTTAGAGAATATTTCTTCTTCAAAGGGATTCCTGGCAGCCCATATATCTTTTATTGCTGCCTGGAACTTGAGTTTGGCCAGGTTATCGACAAAATCGATGGCCCAGCGGGCGGATTTTTCATCGTACTTTTCCGGGTTATAGGTATTGTAACAAGCGGCAGTAGATAAATTGCCCGCATATATAGGAACATAAGGACTGATATACGGATTGTCAAGATATACCCAATAAATACCGCCAATTTCCTTGGGCATCCAGCTTCTTAACTGGGCGATCATGCCGTAATGTCCCCGGTGACGGGCCACCGGCCGGCGGTGCGTCAATTTCAGCAATTTTCTCAACTCGCTGCCGGGAAAAGGAGTAGCCAGGGGACTTTTAACAAATCCGCCTTTCCCATCGGGAACCAGCCACTGGGGACCGGAAGTCAAATCGTAAATGGTGCCTTCAAAGGTGGAACGCTGAAAAGCCATGACATCACGAACCGATATTTTCTTTTCGGGTTTAACGGAAAAAGGGTAAACCGACAAAGGCTCCACATACTGGTAATATTGGTTAAGTCCTTTATAGGCATCGTCTTTCAGGAAGCGGTTCGGCCATTCACGGTAGTTAGGGGCAAAAGTCGTAAAGAACAGCCAGAAGCGACCGGTGGCCCATTCCCTGGGCAGTGGAGAATAAACCTCCTGCCAGATGAAGGGTTTACCGCCGGCCGGGTTGTACCAGCCCCGGTCGATGGCATCCTGCATATAATTAGCAGAAGCTATAAAACGATCGGTATCTTTGATGTTAATTTCTTTGATAATACTCCAATTGGGGATGACAGTTGCCCCGTCATCGGGCAGTCGTTGGGCAGCCCAGACAGCCCCGGGTTTTTGGCTGGCCGGGGTCCATTCCCGCCCTACGGAAAAGACTTCAAATACCCAGGCCTCTTCGGGGTCCCCGATTACCAGGACTTCAGAGCCGTCACCGGAGGAAGGTAAGAATCCGTAGGTGGTCATCAAATCCCCGATAAATTTGACCGCTTCCCTGGCTTTTTTGCACCGCTGCAAAGCAAAAATCTGCGCCTGTTCGATGGTCATTATTTGCTTCGGCTTATTATCCTTATCCCGGGTAACCACCAATTCTGGCCTCTGGGACATTGTGCTCTCCGCAATCGCCAGTTGATGTTCATTGATATGCGGGTATGCCGAATGAAAGTAACCAAAGGTTTCTTTCGCTTGCGGGATGTACCCGATGATTTCTCCATCGTCTTGGAGGGGCCGGTTTGCATCCTGGATTCCCCAATAAACCGGCGCTTGAGTGCCTGGCTTGAATTTACGGCCGGGAACCGCGTAAATCCGCGAATCAGGCCCGCAGTCGGTATGAGAAACAATAACCGAACCATCGGCACTGGCCTTTTTGCCTACGGCAATAATAGTACATCCGAAACCTTCACTCCAACAGCCCACAACCAATAATAACGCGATAAATAATACCCTATACTTCATTTTTCTATCCTTTTTTAATTTAGTTTGTGTTCAACCTCGCCCGGAGGTTATAAGTTCTTAAGTATATCATACTTTAGGAATTATTGTTAAGTGGTTTATTCAACCTCAGCAACTCTAATTTTAGCTGCGACAAAAAAATCCTTTTTAAAATTGAATGTTTCCTGAATTTGATATATAATAAATATACGAGGTGAAAAATGAATATCGATGTCTTAAAACCTGAAAATAAAAGCTATTTAGAACAATACAAAGTTCTGGGTTTTAAAAGCAAACCCGATATGATAAACGAAGCACTTGACATACTGAGAAAAAGATCAAAACAAAAATTAAAAAGAGATGCACTTATAAAAGCAGGGAAAAGTTATGCTCAAGACAATGGTTATGCCTGGGCTGATTTAGATGGTGATGGCTTTGAGAATTGGTAAAATTAATTGCATGAGGTAAAAAAAGCATGAGAACGATAACGTATAATCAAGTTCAAGAGTTGGTCAAGCAATTACCTGTGACCAAGCTAGAACGTGTGTACAGTATGCTCTTAAAATTGACCGAAAAAAAAACAGGTAGAGAATCGGCGCAGGTTGATTTTATGAACCTTCCCCTGTCCCAGCGACGTAAAATCATGAAACAACAAGCCGAACAGATGGCATCACATTATAATAAAACAGGGGTCGAACGAGGAGAGTGGCAAGGCGGGGAATTTATTGATGAATATTAAGCGCGGCGAGATTTGGACAGTGAATCTTGACCCAACCCTTGGAGCGGAAATCCGTAAAACCCGCCCAGTGGTGGTTATTAATTCTGACGCATTAGGAGTGTTACCCATCCGATTGGTTGCTCCGCTAACCGGATGGAAGGAATATTTTACCCGGAATGTTTGGCATGTTAAATTAGTTCCGGATCGCATGAATGGATTGAGTAAGACATCAGCAGTGGATACTCTACAATTGCGTGATGTTGATATGCAGCGCTTCGTTCATAAGATAGGCGTTAAATCTTCTTTAATTTTATCTGCATGCTCAGAGGAAATTCCTGTAAAAACAATCATAGGTGTCAAATGTGGGCCTTCTTTTTTTGATTTAGGAGATTCAGATATAAAACCAGGATGAAATTCTAGTAATAAACCTGTGAAACTAAACAAAACTTCAGGAAAAGGAACCAAATGTTTGACTTCTACGAATGTAAGCAAGTATTTATTCTCAACAAAACTATGCTTTCGTTCATTTTTTAGTTCTTTTGTTATAGCTCTTTCTTTGAAACAAACTGCTATACCTGGTGTATAATACAAGTGATCATTATACCATATCCCTTATACTTTGCATTGACAGTTCGAAAAAATCCATATACTCCATGCTTATTTCTTCTATCAAGTCAGACCTTAGCTCCTCGTCTTTACTAAACAGGAGTTGACCATGTTTAAATACACTGTGCTGGAAACCCACCGGTGCCCGGTTTATCACATGGACATCCACACAGAACCTTACTAATTTCGACAGTTCGAGGTTTAATTGCTCACAATATCCTGTATTTTCTTCGCCGTGTATTTTCACCTGGTCCAAATATAAGGCAACATCGATATCCCGGTAAAGAGAACCTTCAAGGAAAGAACCGTGCAGGTAAGCAAAGAAAATCTCGTCTTTTTTTGAAAGTTCCTTTTTTAGCACGTTAAAAATCTTCTTCTTCGAATAAATCGAAACATTCTCTTTTTCCATGATCCTATTTTATTAAAAGTGGAAGATTATTTCAAGTAGAAAAACAGGAAAAAAAAGGACGGCCCAATGCCTGGTTTTTCCTGCCAGGCAAGAAAATAATAATATTTCTCTTCTCATATATTGACTTACGATAATTTTTCTTTTAAGATATACCCGTAGTTAAAAAACAACTTTCCTGTCAACTCATTAAAGGAAGGGTTAACAAGGACGACTCAATGGTACGAAGAGCAAAAGTTACTTCAATTAAAAACAAAAAGAAAAAAACGAAATTGAAAAAAATATTCACCGGGATTGTAGTAATTTTTCTATCTGTCTTGTTTACTCTTCTTGTGTTGGAATTAACTCTGAGAGTGGTATACGATTTAAGGGCCCATGAAAGAAAAAGAGGTTTCCATGCTGTAACAAAACTCTACAGGTTATCAAAAAACAAGAACCTGGTTTACGAATTGCGCCCCAACTCCAAACTGAAGCCTGAAATAATGGGAATAGACATTAAAATAAATTATTTCGGTTTCCGGGATAATAATTACAATCTAAATAAAGGGGATAAAAAGAGGGTAATATTTATTGGAGATTCTTTGACTTACGGCTGGTCAATAAATCTCCACGAGACATATCATAAGCAGTTAGAAGAACTACTGCATTCCAAAAACTATGATGTTGATGTGATGGGCATGGGAGTCATTGGATACAACACGGTCCAGGAATACTACTTAATAAAGGAAAAGGTCCTGAAATTCAATCCTGATATAATCGTTTTACAAATATGCTCCAATGATTTTCGCAGAACCCTGGGTATAAAAAAAGAAAACAAAGGGAAAAATTACAAGCTGATCCCATATCGTGACATTGCGATTCCTTATGTCCTGGAGAAGAACGCGATCACACATTTTTTTATGCGCCGCTCCCATCTCTATAAGTTCATTAATGTGAAACTGGAGCTGCTGATAAAGAAATGGAATAAAAATTACACGGCAAAAGAGTACTTTTTGATGGGGGAGGATAAGTCTTTCCGCTATTTAAAAAAGATAAAAAGTTTTTTGGATGGAGAAGGTATTAAATTTTGCGCGGTTATTTTCCCCAATAGAAAAACCAGGGAGACTTACCGTTATGCCTCTTTACATAAAAGAATAGGCGACTTGCTGACAAAACTGCAAGTTCCTTATATCGATTTGTACCGTCAGTTTAACATCACAGGCCCGGCAGATATCTGGGTGGACAAAAGTCACCCCAATGTTAAAGGCAATCGTATAGCAGCAGAAACGCTCCTGGATTTTCTCCTCCCTATGCTCCGGTAACGTTCCTTTGTCTTGTCTGTCCCCTTTCCCTCACAGCCGCTGTACCCGGTAATCTAAACCCCTGGGGACGAAAAAAGGTCAAAAAAAAATCCGTAACGTTGAGTTACACCTTGATATACTTCTCACTCATCACATGATGCGGGTCATCCGTTGAGTCATACCTGCATATGCGGACATGATGTTTACTTTCGCCGGGGTCCAGTTCGGTTTCCACATAGGTGCAGTATTTATGACTGTTGATCCAGGTGCCGGAATTTGCGTAAATATAGTCGCAGCACTTGTCGAAAGGGGCATCGTAAAGATGATCGCCCAGTTTATTATAACCTTCCATAGTGTATTTATGAGTGTGGCCGAAGATAACAATTTTGGCTTTGTCTTTTTCAAAATACTGCCTTTTTGCAACGCCGTGCAGTTCGGAGATTTCATTAAAAACGGCCTGCAGCGAACTGAGCCCGTTGGGTCTGATACGTTCCCATTTCTTCAAGAGGCCGGCATATTTTTCCGCAACCTCTTGCACGGAAATCGAATCCTTTATACCTTCGAGCCCATTCATATATATCGGTGAATCCAATTTCCCGCCGCAGTCCAGTGCGATAGCCTCGAAAAGTTCTTTCATGGCAGCCTCGGAGCCCTTTACCAGGTCTTTAAAAACATCGAAGATGAATTTCATCAGCACATCGAAACCATCGACCGGTTTACCTTCGGCAGCGTTTTTTTCCGCTGCGGCGCGTGAGATATAAAAACCGATGGGCAGACGGTGCCCCGGGGCCGAACCGGGATCGGGGGCACAAAAAAGCGTGTACTGGCTGCCATGTTCAGCGGCTATGTGGTCCTGTGAAAATACACCTATATTATCCTTGCCGATAAATTGAATGCCGGGAAAATAATCTTCGATAAATGTCCGGGGCGGCAGCATGTCGTGGTTCCCCGGAACATAATAAAGGTCTATATCCACGTCCCTTGAAGCCATTTTTTTAAAGTTGGCAATAACTCTCTCGTTTTGGGGGGCAACTGCGACCTTTTCAAATGTAGTGGGGTTCAAACCCATGGGGCAGACCCAATGGTCCAGCAGGTCGCCAAGGATGATCAATTCATTGTATTCCCCGGTATTGGCCATGAGATAGTCCAGGAAATCAGCCAGCATGGTTAACCTTAACCTTTTTTTCTTCTTATCATCACGCAGCCAACAGTATGGGTGCGGGTATTTGGGTGAAACTCCTTCCTGTCCCTGGCTCCGTTCGTCTCCCATATGAAGGTCGCTGATAAAAATACGTTTGGTTTTTTTAAGAGATGTATTCATCGGATGTTTCTCCTTTATAAGTTATTTTTTTCATGGCAATATTATATAAAAACGGGAAAAATATTTCAACAGCAATTTATCATGATGGCCCACACCCTCTCCCAAATGTTGCCACCTGTTCTTAACCTCCGGGAAGATACCGCCTGCCGAGATCAACCGGAAAGGACCACCCAGTATTGATTTTTTTTTCCTATTATGTTATATCAACATTTTATCCGGTTACCGGTTGAGGTGAAAAAGACGATGGCTCAATTAATGAAAACAAAGAATGCAGCGGAGATCGCTTCCATGATCGATGCGGAAATCCGTGCGTTGGCGGTTCACACTACGCCGAATATACGGGCAATCCGCCGCAAGTACTCCCGGCAGTTCAAACAGGCAAACCCGGCTTTCATTCTCGATTTGGCAAAAGAGCTCTTTGAAAACTACGGTTATCGATGGGTTGCTTATGAATTGCTCAGGAATCATGAACCGGCGTTTAAACGTATAGGAGAAGCTGAACTTAAAAAATTTGGCCGGGGCATCAATAGTTGGGGAACCGTAGATGCTTTTGCCGGCATCCTGGCGGGACCGGCCTGGCTAAAGGGACAGGTGCCCGACAGGCTGATCCACAAATGGGCGCACTCGAAAGACCGTTGGTGGCGGCGAACGGCATTGGTCAGTACAGTGGCTCTTAATAGGCGAGCAATGGGCGGAAACGGGGATGTCCCCCGTACACTTCAAGTGTGCCGCCTCTTAGTAGACGATCACGATGACATGGTGGTAAAAGCGATGTCCTGGGCACTGCGTGAGTTGGTTATCCATGATGCGGATGCCGTGCGTGAGTTTCTCAGCCAATATGAGGACATCCTTGCCGCACGGGTAAAGCGTGAGGTGAGGAATAAACTTACGACAGGACTGAAAAACCCAAAACAGGTAGAAATAAGACCCCAACGAGTCACCGATGCAAAAGACTTTTATGATATCTTATCCGATCCCAAATTACATAACTTCCCTGTTCACCCTGAATCCGTTGAAATAGAGAAAGAATTTTTAAGACTTAATGCTGAAAAAAGAAAGAAAAATTTAGAATATAATTTTGCTGTAATATATGATAAAAGACTCATTGGAGCCGTAGGTGTAATGGTTGACCAATTTCGCAAATATATTGGTGAGATCGGTTATTTCCTGGATTCTAAATATTGGGGTAAGGGAATCGCCGGGGAAGCAGTTAAATTAATTGAAAAATTTGCCTTTAATCGGCTTAAGTTAAAAAGGCTAGAAATTTTAATAGAGACAACCAACCGGGCCAGTGAACGAGTGGCAATAAAATGCGGTTATAAAAAGGAGGGTGTGCTCCGTGGAAAGCTGTTAAACAAAGGTAACTATTTTGATGGTTTCTTATACGCTAAAGTAAAAGAAGATAATTAATTGCCGGTCGCGACGGATTGGAGCCCGATAACAACGTATCGGAGTCGCAAAACGATTCAACGAATTCTATCCGCGACGCATCGGAGTCCGTAGACAACACCCTGGAATCGCCGAACGATGACCAGGAGCCCATCAACAACCTCTCGGAATCATCGAGCGACACATCGGAGTCTTTCAACAACACCCCGGAATCATCGAGCGGCGTATCGGAGCCCATCGACAACGCCCCGGAATCATCTACCGACGTACCGGAGTCCTTCGGCGACATACCGGAATCGCTGAACGA
>Ga0114923_10003909_pt1 | contig 10000 bp, 23 predicted proteins | sample SumtaG_FD_89578 | JGI IMG/M metagenome (GOLD analysis project Ga0114923, IMG submission 89578) | Deep subsurface microbial communities from Indian Ocean to uncover new lineages of life (NeLLi) - Sumatra_00157 metaG | ecosystem: Environmental > Aquatic > Marine > Oceanic > Sediment | place: near...
CTGTTGTTGGAAGAGAAGCAATGATTGAACCATTACTAAATTCCATTTCTGTTGCAGTGCCATATTCTCCAGGCCGACCATTTATAATTTTCAATTTTAAATAATCAGGAAGATTCCGATACATAAACTTAATCTTCCTCAGAACCTTTTTAGCAACTCGGTCCTTGATCGATATTATTTGTATTGTTTTAAGTGGGTGATATAATGCCAACCAAAGACAATACATAGATATTAATTCGGTAAGGCCTGCTTGTCTAAACTTTAAAACTATATTAAATCGGTTCTTTAAAAAATGCCAAAGAACATTTTTTTGAAAAGGATATAAATCAAATCGTACTCTACCAAGCTTAGGATCAATTACCCATATAAAGAGGGAAAAGAAAAATACATCTATCTTTGCTCGTTGAAGATTTTTAAATTCCTGGGTACCTAGATTTTTCGCTATATATATATCCTTAACTCCCATTATTTTTTATGTATCCTATAGTCAACATTTATTAAGAAAATAGTCTTTGGGCTACCTAGCAAATTGTAATTAAATGCTACCCCATATCTCATATACTTAATGGGCTTAGATAACTCAGCATTAAAAAATAAATGTTGATTTAAGATATCATAACGACCTCCGAGCCATAATTCAGGTTTATATAATTCCCAAAGGGTCGGAGGAGAAATTGGATTTTTTAATTCTATCTCACTAAAAAAATTATTTACATACCTATATTGAAAATTATCTAAATCTAAAGGCCAAGTATTAGTTTGAGTATTCCCACTAATATTTAAAGTTGTTAAAGAAAAATTATGTCTAATTAAATCCAAAGAGATTAGCTTATGAGCATTTGGATATTGTTTTAAATAATTAGCATGAATCTCTACTTGACCCTCTAGATTTGAGATAATAAATTTAAGACTATCTTCAAGATATTTTATTTTGATACTATCAAGGAAAGGCTGTGGAATATAATAAGTTATGGTTTTAGGCTTTGTAGTATCCTTAAACCCTTTTAGGACTTCATAAGGTACATCCTCGTAAACTGTATCAGTTTTATAAACAAATTGCTTACTAGGGGGTAATGGTTTTGAAAACCTTGAATACAGGATAATACCTATTAATATCCCCCCTATGAGGCCTATCAGTATTCCTTTCCAAATTACGCTTGTATTTCTCATCTTTTATTTTGTTATATTAGGAACTAAATTAATTAAAATATAATATATACTTAAAGTATATTATATTATTAATTAGTAACCTAGATATAATCTTCTTTCTTTTTCTTACTAGCTATCTTCAAAATTTTTAAAGAATCTTGTATAGCTTTTATCATATTTGGTTGAGGGAATAAATCATATTTATCTTCTCCCTCAGGTCTAACTGTACTATGGGTCCAGAATCCTGGTAAGTGGTTTGAAACTACATCAGCATGATATTTATAAAAAGTTTGAAGATATTTAGTTTGTACTGGTATTTTAAAATTATAATATAGATAAGGAATTAACCATTTAACAGCTTCAACTTGTTTGTTAGTATACTTATGATAGAAAGAATATCCTCTCCAAGGTTTAGTTAAAGTATATACCTCATTTTCAGGTATAGTTGTAAACTGTTGTTTATTTGGATATAAAGGATACCAAACAAAACTGTTATCTCTTCTACGGTGTAAAAAACCTCGAGATACAAACTCTACCCCAATTGCATGTTTCTCAAAGAAATTGTCATCACCTTTAATTCCCAAATGCCATGACCAACCTCTTGGATCAAATACTTCATATATCGTTCCATCTCTGTCAACTATATATGCAGTACCTACTCTTGCTGGTGTAGTATTCCACCAATTAAAAGCCGAACTAAAAGTAGAACTTCTTGTATCGTGAAAGAAAGCAGCAAATTTTGGATAATTACCTGAATAAAATTGGGCATTGTCCAGTCTTTTCGTTCTATTTATTTCCATGTCTAAAAATCTTTAATACTTGTTTATAAAACCATAAACTAATCTCGTATGGAGGTGTTTTAGTAACTGTAGTCCGACCTTTATTTATCCAGTACTTAATATTATCTTGGTTTATATATATAACAAAATGGTCTGGTATACCTTGTATTCTTGCTAATTCTCGAGGAGTCATTTGTAGTGATTCATGATTAAACTGTCTATTTGCTTTTCTTGCTGTTGCAGGATAATCATTAAATAAGTTTTTATAAACCCCTGGAGCTGTGTCAAATTTTCGATTATAAACTTTCCAACGTTTTTCTCGAGGATTAAAATCCCATAATTCTTTAATGGCTTTTAAATTAACTTTAAAACCAGCATATAAAGTAATAAGATCAGTAAGAGGTTCTCTTACATTTCCATTCTGAGGTAAATTTTTTAATAATTCTCCACATGTCTTATGTTCAGCCACAGTATATACATTACGTAAATACTTACGCATCCCTTTCATTTTCTTTTTAATTCCCACCATTACTAATCTCTTTCGATTCTTTTGAGAATTTCCCCATGCCCATACGGATTTAGTATGAAAAAGGATATGATGATTTGGAAATAAATCTCTTAACTCTTCTCGAGGATATTGTTCTAAAAGCTTAGGAAGGTTTTCCATTAAAAAAATAGAAGGATTATAATATCCCACTAATTTTAGAAAAAGAGTTAAAGAAGGATTATCTTTAGGATCACTAAATTTCTTAGCTCTAGATAATGCTAAAATAGAACTGTGTCCACAATCTGGATTCCCAATAATAATATCAGGTTCTAAATAACTATTTTCATAACTTTCATCTTTCCATAAAGGTATATTTCCAAAGTTTGCTTTCCATTGCTCTTCTTTCGCTGTATGATATATTCCTCGAGGTTCAATGTTACCAATTAGGTATTTTTTAAAAGGATGCAGAATGACCCCGTTTCCTGCACATATTCCAAGTACTTGCATATTAACTATATTAGTGGTATTGCAGAATACTATTATATAACATGCCTGCAGAAATTAAAAAATTCGGAATAAAAAAAAATGGGTCTTCTTCTATAAGTGTAATCACTAAAAGGATTCATGAACAAAGAGATCATGTTAAATTGTTAGAACACTTCGATAAGTTAATATTTAGTTTTTATGGTAATATACCTTATAACGTAGAGGTGGATTTAAAATTAACCCTTACTTACAAGAAAGTTATTGCTAATAATAAAAAGATATAATTATGGCATACTATACAATTGAATCAAAATATTATGATCAGAAAGCTGAATTTTTAACTCTTCTTCGAGAAACTTTTGCTAAAGTAGAAGATCTTAGTATTGAAGGTGAATTGCATACCAGAGTTAAAATTATTGATCCTTCTAAAGGAATACCTATTAAGTCTGGTAATTTAGAAATTACTTGGACTCCTACTGAAAATGGTTTTAGATTAACTAGATGGGAGATAACATTATGAGTAAAGATAAAGAATTACATACATGTCTTAAATGTAGAGCTAGTGTAATTAAAACAAAATTAGAAACAAAATTTGCTTGGCAATGTGTAAATTACGATTGTGAACATTCAGTAGGGATGATTGTAGATGACTCTACTTTTAAACCCCATTGGGTAAGGACCTTATATAGATCAGAAGAATTTATCATATAACCTTTACTAACTTGACCAGTGTTGTTAAAAATAAAAGCCATGGTTAAGCAAACAATAAATAAAGGAAAAGCTCTTATAAAATTTTTACATGATAAAGGGGTTTGGTTAGTTACTCTTATAGGAGTAATGGCTGTATTATCTAAACCAATTTCTAAAGGTTTAAACTATACTCGAGAAATTTATGAAGTAGCAAAGATATTACCATCATTTCGTGATGACTTTGCTGATATGATGGATGAACTTATAGTTATTAAAGGTTTACTTAAGGCACTTATGATTCCTGTAGATGATAGAGATTATGGAGCTTATATAAATGATAAACTTATTGAAGTACAGATTATGAAAGTTCCTAATGGAAACGACTGTTATATTTTTGTTGAAGATGGAAATACTGGAGTATATGAAGCTAGATGGAATGATACTATGCAAAAGTGGACATTTGTTAATTTTTCTGGTTCATATCAGCTTGCTTATGAGATTGAAATACAGAGAATCTTGCACTAGACAAGGCCTTAAAATACTATTATATAATATAACTAAAAATTTAAAATAATGAAAAAAATCATTGACCACAAATGGTTTAAACCCCAAGGTGAAACTATTGGAATAATAGCCTACAAAAATAGTGAAGATGATGAAGGTGAAATTAAGTTTGCATTAGGAGTAGGAACTGGATTAGATGAAAATCAAGACGCATTAGCTATTGTTGACTGGGGTATTGAAATGAAACCAGAAGATATTATTGATTTTTTTAATATTAATATAAAATGAAAGCGGAATTTCTTACTAGTGGAGTTGTAGATATCTTAAAGGAAAGATCAGAACAAATCCATAAACATAATCATACTTTAAAATCTGACGCTAAATATACTAAAGGAGAACTTCAACAAGTGGCTATAGCTATTATAGCAATGGATATAAATTTATACCCCAAGGACTGGAATCAAGTTCATTGGGATAAAATTGCTAAAAAACCTAGAACAGAACAATTAGCTATTGCTGGAGCTTTTCTTGCAGCTGAAATAGATCGATTAAAAAAGAATACTTAACTTTTAAATATATATTTTATGAAACCTTTACCAAGTGTAGGAGATGTAGTAATCTTCTTACCAAAACAAGATGATGAAAAAGCAAGAGTAAATCAATCTGGTAGTATAGAGGTAGGAATACCTGCTATAGTTACTGCTGATTGGGGTTCTAATATGGTTAACCTTATTGTTTTTCCAGATACAGGAACACCTGTATCTCGGATTTCAGTTCAGGCTAGAAAAAAAGGGAGTTTAATAGAACATGATTGGAGTTGTGATCAATGGTGTTGGCCCTATGAATGGGATAAATTTACTGAATAAATTATTGGTTAAATTTAGGTTTTTAGAGTTTAGTAATTCTCTGATTATTCCTAAGTTTAAAATCAAGTATAGGTTAGAAGGATATACCTTTAAATCCGTTGCATATGCTGGAAACCGAGAATTGCTTCGAAAAAAGTTATTGGTAAATATTCTCGCTTGATTTATAGAGGGGTCTTGGTCATGAGCCCCTCTTTTTTCTAGCAATATGTTAGAATTTGGCAAGTTTCTATTATGACTATAATGCTAATTTACTAGATATACACCATATAATGAGAGAGTTATGCCTAATATGACTACAATAGATAAATTATTAGAATGTGAAGCTTCTGAATATGAAGAACAATCTATCGAACTTCGAAAAGAAGGTTTTTTACCTTGGATGAATATAGAAGCAGTTCATTATTTACATAAAGATAGAAGTGGATATTATGAACATAAATTTCGTATTTTTCAACAGTGGACTAAAATAATTCCTATCCCTGAAGACAAGACTAGATCTCGTGAACAAGAATCCGAAAAAAAACCTAAATCCCATTTTACTGAAAGAAAAATATTACTCCTCCCTGGAGAATGTACTAAAACCAAAGACCAAGATGATATTCCTTGGGTAATGGATACAAATTCCATTTGTATATGGATGAATGAAGATAAAAGTTGTGCATGCGATGAATTTTGTAAATACTTTGAAAACCAAGATAAAAAATGAATAATGAAGCAATAAAAAAAAAGAGATTTAAAGTTCATATATTAAAACCTTGTTTTTCGTGGGCACATTTTAAATCTAACATATATTTTAGAAACTCGGGAAGGTTAGACATTATGTGTTTAATACATGCTTTTACATTTAATATAATATTTTTTGAAAGAAACGGATTTAAGCATAAAAATGCAAATGAAACACATTTAATCAACTATAAAAACAAGAAAAATTATCAAATTCCAAAATGTAAGGAATGTTGGCATATAAATTTTAGTAAAAATCGAAAAGAGTGCATTTTTATCGATAAAAATTTATGTCCTAATCCAACTATTGGATTGAAGAAACAAGAAATAGTTGATTACGAAAATAATACTTGTAAAGTTTTTAAATCTACAGAAAGTATGAAAGGCGTTAATCTAGGATGGAGAACAGCTAAGAAAGAAATAGAAAAATCTAATAAAAAATGGTTTAAAAAAGGATTATATTATGGCACATCTTAACACTAAGAAAATAAAAAATGAATAATGAAGCAGAGTTAGCAATACTTAAAAAAGAAGAACAAATAGTACAAGGATGGATTGATGGTACCAATGACCAATTTTTACTATATGGCTACGTTAGAAAATTGGAAGAAATTAAAACAAAAATAAAGGAATATGAAAAAATTACTGATAAGAAATGATAGTGAAATGTTATGGGAAACCATAGGAATTCTTATTGACCTAAAACTTGAAGAATGGTTAAATTCTAATGAAACCTTTAGTGTATTTCATTTTACAGCTAACCCTCAAATCCCTTTTCAAGTTGCAACCTATAAAAATAAAGATTCTTTAAGGATTAACATCTGGAATGGGAATCCTAAATTAGAAGTAGAACCAACATGGATAAATGAAAGGACTGTGCTTGCAAATACACCTGTAGAAATTTGTACTGCACCTGTTCATTATTGGTGCAAAGACAGAAGTATTTGTAATACTAGTCTCTGCATTGCAGATGAACCTTATGGATGTAGTTATTATAAACCTAAAAAAGATTCAAAATGAAGATATGTAAAAAAAATCACCCTTTATGGGATAAAGTAGATAGGCTAAATAAGTGGTTATTGGATAATAACCTAGAATTAGAAGATCATCCTTATTCTGGAATGATTGTAAGAGATACTAAAACTAGAGTAGAAGTAACCCCTATAGATGTAGATTCTGCAGAAGCATCAAGTATGATTCCCCCTGTTTTTGAATATAACCTTAAAATAATACCAAAAGAATGAATGACCTAACTTGGACTAATAACCCAATATTTGAAGAAGGCCTTTATCTACGCTTGGATAAACGAGGAGACAGGATATCTGTTCATAGAGTTTCTCGATGTGGAGGGAAAACCCTTAAGATATACTGGGGATGGTCAGGTAAGAAGTCATATCGCCCATTGCACTTACTTAATCAACAGCTTTTAAAATACAAATGGCTAGGTCCAATAGCATTACCCAATAAAGATATAATAGACTTAACAAAAGGAAAAGAATTTAACTGGCTCAAAACTAAATATTGCCGAAATTGCGGAGTAAAGTTAACTGATAAGGCAATTGATGAATTTTGTACTAGAGATTGCAGAGAAACTATTAAAGCTCAACATATAGAAGAGCATACTAAATATTGCCCCCATTGTGGAATGATTCTAATATCTAATCCTAAGAAAGGACAATGTAATGGTAAATGCTTTGCATGGTATTATGAAAAAAATAAATATAGGATGAAAACTAAGGAAGAACTTATGCAGGAATATATGAGTAAAGCTGTTATGATACCTATAGAATTGCACGATTTTAAAAAAGAACCTGAATATGAAAAATCTGAATGGTCTAGAATTCTTGGACCTTCTCCTGTTGAGAGATATATTATAGGATGTGACCCTGCTACTGGAAGTGATAAAACTGCAACTGTAATTACCTGTACTAAATGCGGACATTCTTCTCTAGATGAATCAGAGGCTTTAGCTCATCAATGTATTCTTAAAGAAGAATGGCCTAGTATTCTTTATACCTGTAATCTTTATGGTAAAGGAGATAAACGTTCTGGGTGTGATAAATTAAGATTTCAAGGAGAAGCAGAAGCTTGTAAACCTTGTTTTTATAAAATTGATGTAGAACTTAAAACTTAATAATATGACACCAGAAGAATGGGCAAAATGGTTTAGAGATAAATTCCCCAAAGAACCTGTAGAAGACTTAATAATAGCACTTCGTAGTGCAACAAAGTATGGGTTTTGGCATAGCCCGTTATATGCTGAAGATGTGATTAAATACTTAGAGAAAATGACATGAGACTAACCGAACTTAAACTTGAGTATGTAGAGAAAATGCCTAAGGCTAAAGCAGAAGGAATTCTTTATATATCTAAGAAATATAACTTAGCTGTTCATCTCTGCGCATGTGGTTGTGGAATAGAAGCCGTTACACCTTTGGATTTAACTAAAATGAAAGGTTATAAAGATGAATGGGCACTTATTGAAGATAACGGTAAAGTAACCTTAAGACCAAGTATTGAGAATTTTTCTTGGGAAAAGACTTATCATGCTCACTACTTTATTACTGAAAATAAAATTGAATGGTTATGAAAGAACTAATAATTTGGATAATAATAACAGTAGTCATAGCTCTTTGGGCTTGGCTTATTTTTAGAAAGCCTAAAAATAATTTATATTTTAAATCCAGTTTTCAAGCTAAGATGTTAAAGAAATATAAAAAATGAAAAAAGTGATACTTATATTACTTGGATTTAGTTCTGAGGAAAGATATTTATTTAATTCTATTCTTTCTGCTAGAAGAGTTCAAGATTTTTTATGGGGTAACCATAATTTAGAATGGGATTTAGAAGAATGGAAAAGAATGCTTAGAAAACGAGTTTCAAAACTTGATAGTGTTAATTCTAACAATCCCCATGCTAAAGTAGAAATAAAGAAAAGAGTATTACAAATAACAGCTGTGGGAATTAACTTTTTATCTAAATTGGATTCTGGAGAAATTCAAAATAAATGTAATATTACTTCTAACTTACCTGAATATAAAAAGAAATGAAACCTGAACTTATCCTTTTAAAACTAAAACAACAAACCGAAATAGCCATAAAAGCTCAAGTTAATTTAGGTTATTCCCTGGGAGTATATTTTGGATATCCCGATTGTTGTATACAGGAATATTGTACTGATATATTAAATAACAGAGATCCAGGTAATAGAAGGATTAATGGAAAAGGATTTATTCCTTGTACATCTCATTATAATCAAATTCAACTAGGAACTCCCATTGAATCTCTTATAGATAAAAGGGTAAGTTCTATTAAATACTAACATTATGAAACCAGAATTTACTCAAGAAGAAAATAAGATTTTGCAACTCCTAATTGAAGTTCATAATCTTTATGTAGATTTACCTATACAGCATCCTAATGATATGCAAGAATGGGTATCTTCTATTCATGGCTTAGAGCATAAGATTATAATCCGACTATTTCGTAAGGAATTTCCAGATTATTTTCATAAATTTTTACCTTTACCAGAAGATAGAATTTTTAATACTTATGGAGATTTCTTTAAAAATTATTATACAGAACACCCCGGAAGCCGAATCCATACTATGTTGTATACTTACTTTTATAATCGTTGGAATATAAGATTAAATAACTCTATGATTTTTGATTTCTTTGTTAGATATGTAAAGCAAATGGATATGTTAGAGTTTTCTAAACAAAAGGGAGTAGGAGAATTAACTTTAATGGACATGCATAAAATTCGCAATAGTTTTATAAAATATCGTAATATTTATTTAGGGTAGAAATCATGGAAGAATTAATAATATATGCAATCATTACCGTTCTAGTAGTTTTATGGGCTTGGCTTATTTTACGAACTCATAAATCTAAAAAGGGTTTGTGGTTTAAATCTAGTTTTCAAGTTAAGATGTTAAAAAAATATAAAGAATGAGAACCTTAAAAGAATTACTAACTGTTATGGTAGAGCAAATTGATCTTATGCCTTTAGATAAGGGGTTGTGTGCATTAACAAATACTCTTTATTTAAAAGAGATTTTTACAGAAATAGAAACTACTCTAGTTTTAAATTTCTTAAAAGCAGAAGCACTTAAGAAAGGTTATAACTATTTTGAATATTGGTGGGATATTACTAATAGAACAGTAAGATTAAAATGGTTAAAAGATAAAGAAAAAAATATTATGGAAGAATTACTTACTAACCAGTTTAAGTGGGAACTTATTTTTAATGTATACGGGCATACTGTTAAAGGAATATTTATTAGGTGGGGAGATAAGGATAATCTTATATTTAC
>Ga0114923_10003910_pt1 | contig 10000 bp, 9 predicted proteins | sample SumtaG_FD_89578 | JGI IMG/M metagenome (GOLD analysis project Ga0114923, IMG submission 89578) | Deep subsurface microbial communities from Indian Ocean to uncover new lineages of life (NeLLi) - Sumatra_00157 metaG | ecosystem: Environmental > Aquatic > Marine > Oceanic > Sediment | place: near...
CAAACCAAAGAAACGTGAGAAACTAATCGAGCGACTGAAGAAAAAATATGTTCTTGTTCCAGTTTGTCCGGAGCAGCTTGGCGGTATGCCAACACCGAGAACCGGCGAAAAACTCGAAGGCAGTGGAGCCGAAGTTCTTGACGGACGATTGCGAATAATCGCACCTGAAACAGGACAAGACGTAACCAAGTTTCATATCAACGGCGCCAAGTACACACTGGAGATTGCAAAAATTGTAGGTGCTCGACGAGCCTACTTGAAGGACGGAAGTCCTTCCTGTGGCAGTAAAGGAGTAACTGGTGAGATACTCAAACGCGGAGGTATAAAGGTTATCCGTGTTCCATAAGAGCAATTTGTTCTTTCGATAAAGTAGAAGGAGCATTTTACCTTGGTGTTGGTAATCCATAATGGTAGTTTAATAGAACTACGTTGCGTGATTTTACCATACAATGCAGTTACATTTTTTAGGTTCGCAGAGGTCCTTAAAAAAGTTCCATATTTCGGGTGTTTCTCTGCAAAGACTGATAGAAACGTCCTTGTCGAAGCTGCGAATGGTATCGATTAAGAAAGCATAGAATTCAATACGTTGTTTGGGAGGGTAACGTAGCTTGCCATCTGAAGCTCCTTTAACAAATTTATAATCCCGGAGCTTTTGAGCACGGTTGCCATACGCATCTGTAGCCAGGCGGAGATGGCCGGGCAGAAGCCTTAACATGCCAAGTGTTATGTTTTCGGGCCTAATGAGAGTTAATGTTTTCCGGATTAAATCGGCATATCCAGCCTGCCAGTTTGGGTAGATAATGCCGGGGTCGATGCGAATCCGGGTTCGATAGCCGTGGTCCTGGCATCGCTTAGCTGCCTTGATGCGATCGTCAAGGTCGGCTGTGCCTAATTCATATGTTTCGATTATCTGTTGGCTGTTCAAGCTCCAAGAAACAATTGTCTGTTCATTCGGGTCGATGGCCAGCAAGTTATCGATATTGTTACTTTTGGTTAACAGCATTAGAAAGTAGTTGGTGAAACCAGAAAAAAATGGAATTAACATTGTTGTGAGATTAGTTATGTGATCAAGCGCAAGACTATCGAGCATTTCGCCCATATTGAAACTAATTTTGCCGTGAGAATTGGCCAAAGTTTTACGTATTTGCCTGAACATCGTATCGTAATTGATATTAATTTTTATAAATGGGGAGTACTTACGATAGACAAACGCCAGATAACAATATGTGCAGTAATAGGGACAGCCGTTTGAGACAGGGACCAATTTGTAGTAAGGACAGCAATGGACATTTGAGCCAAGCTGACCATCGAAATGTCCTACGAAGGATGAAGTTTGGCCTATCATCAAGGTCCGTTTTCCAGCCAGTAGCGCTTGAGACGGTGGCATATTCGGCGAAGGAGGCTTTCTCTGTTGTTTTATTGCCTGGACATTAGCTGATGGAAACAATTTCAAGATTCGCTGAGCCTCAGGGTGTTCTGCCACCTTTTGCCACAACAATATAGTCTTCGGTTTGAATGTCCTTGCTATGTCCATAGGCGAATTTTGTGTGCCAACCTTATAATTTTGCCTGCCAGTGCGGCAGTATTATAGCAGAAAAACATAAAGTCCATCCAAGATTGAAGAGAGAAATTATGAAAAAGATTTTAGCAGCAAAAGTAAAAGTAAAAGTAAAAAGTTTTACCTTTTGGCTGAGTTTGGTTCCCCTTTTTACTTTTGCCTTTCTACTGGCTGGATGCGATAGTCTACGTTTTGCACCGACCGAGGTGCAAAAGCAGAACGCTTGGCTGCACAACCGCACCGCCACGATTTCCACCGATACTGCAAGAGCCGAAAATGCTTCAGAGAAGCTGCAGGCGTTAACGCAGCTAAGTGAGCTACAGAGCAGGGTGTTTAGTTCTTATTATGGGTTGCCGAAGGAATTTCCACAGGCTGGCTCTGCTGAGGATATACTTGCCGAATCGAATTGGCAGCTTACCCGGACGGCTTTGCAGCAGGGGGCCGATCGGCCTGATGCATGGCAAGTAGCTGATTCTGTGTTGGAGTTGGGTATTGGTATCTGCGCTTTATTGGGCGGGGTCTATGGCACAAGAGCTGTTCGGTTCTTAAGAGAAACCAGGACAAAATCGAAGGCCTTGCAGGAGATTATTACCGGTAACGAACTTTTCAAAAAGCAAAACCAATCTTCTGCTTCTGCATTCAAACAAGTACATCAAAACCAATCACCCCAAACCCGCCAAATCGTCGCACAAATGAAATCGTGAGGCTGGATGCTTGGTTCTCGATCGAGAATTGTATTGACTATTTTCTATTAGCTATTTATGATTTGGAAAAATGGTTTTGCTCTGGCAATAATCGATCTAAGACAGAGGCTATTATGGACCGAAGAATATTTCTTACGCTAAGTGCCGGCACGGTCGGCGGCTTTTGCCTGCACGGGTGTACACTACCCGCTGCAGAACAAGGTAGTTCAAGGCATTCAAAGGAGCCATTTAAGATTTCTTTAGCTCAGTGGTCCTGGCACAGAAGGCTTCACGGCCAAGAGCAGCCGAAGCTGGACAATCTCGATTTTGCAAAAGAAGCCTACAGCTTGGGCATTAAGGCCGTCGAGTACGTCAATCAGTTCTTCAAGGATAAAGCCAAAGACACGAGGTACCTAGCTGAGATGAAAAAACGCGCAAAGGACCTCGGCGTCAAGTCCCTGCTGATTATGTGCGACGGCGAAGGCCAACTCGGCGACCCGGATTCGCAACGGCGTACTCAGGCTGTCGAAAACCATTACAAATGGGTCGGCGCCGCCAAGTTCCTCGGCTGCCATTCAATCCGCGTCAATGCCGCCTCGAAGGGTTCCTACGAAGAGCAGCTTAAGCTGGCCGCTGATGGCTTGCGACGCCTCAGCGAGTACGCCGCCGGCTATAAACTCAACGTTATTGTCGAGAATCATGGCGGCTTGTCGTCGAATGCAGAATGGCTGACAAGCGTGATAAAAAAGGTTGACCTACCCAACTGCGGGACTTTGCCCGACTTCGGCAATTTTCCACCGCAAGTCGATAAGTATGATGCCGTCGATATGCTTATGACCTGCGCCAAGGCGGTCAGCGCCAAGAGCTATGACTTCGACGAAACCGGTGATGAGACCACAATCGACTACTACCGTATGATGAAAATTGTCCTTGATGCCGGTTACCACGGCTATGTCGGCATCGAGTATGAGGGCAAAAGGCTCAGCGAAGACGATGGTATCATGGCTACCAAACGACTGCTGGAAAAAATTCAAAAGCGTTCTATGAGGGCTTGAAACGAGCATCGAGTATGATTGTTGGCGTGATAACAGCTCATCTGTCTATGCAGGGAGTAACTTCGCTAAAGGGAAAAAGAAGTATTGTCAAGAGCGTAATCGGCCGACTCAAAAGCAGATTCAATGTCTCAATTGCGGAAGTCGATCATCAAGACAGTAAAATCAGCGCGGTCATTGCGATGGCAATAGTCTCGAACGAAGCTCGCTTCATAGACCAGCAGTTTGACGCCATCATTAATTTTATGCGTAACGATGGCCGGTTCTACCTCGGACAAGTCGAGCGGGAAACCTTCTCGTAACTCGAATATCTCCTATCAGGTACCGAGAATCGAGAAGTTGATTCAAAGATTCTTATCGATAATAAATCTTGCCCCAAGGAATATGTCCAGCGCCATCGTTGAACAAAAAATAGTCCATCGCAAAGGCACGATTCGCGATTTTGCACGCATCATAAAGAAAAGAATTGCAACGGCAACCGCGCCGAGTATATGCATCTTAGCGGTTTCGGTAAATAGCTTTGCGTATTCTGAACCCAGCCCTGCGAATAGCTGAAAGTATTTTGTTGCCAGCAGCAATGTTACGATGGCAAGGGTGCCCATAATCACTGCGACTGCCAGGACCCATCGGCGGTCGGCAAAGCCGGCACAGATAAGTCCCTGCATCCCAGCGCCTATAAGCACCGAGCAGCACAGCACGCCAATTGCAAGCCAGAGAATAGGGCTGACGTCAAAGAAAGAGTTACAAAAGGCCAATACTACCGCCAGTGCAAGAATTATCATTACACCGACCCGCCGGGCCGCCACCAGCATAGAAAAACCCATAATCATCGCTGCTATTGGAATATGATAAAAGCCGACTAAAGTCGTTCCGCGCTTAGCCATAACCAGCGGGGCTAACAGACCGCCCAAATCGGTTAAATGTAATTTGGCCTGTGTCGGAGCTGGGAATAAGCCGAAGTGCGTGGCCACCTGGAAGAACAGCAGTATTGCCAAAAATGGCAGAGCCGAAAGCGGAACGTGTAGCCATCGCCATCTGGCCTTACTACTAAACGCAGCCGGGTAGAACAACCACGGTATAGTCGCTGCCAGAAGACCTGCCGTAGGGTGAAATTTAACCAGCCCAAGTGTAAATGGTCCAAAGCCGTAAATGGCTCCTGCGAAAAACGACCCGGCGAATCCAGCCACCCACCGGCGACTGAGCACGTAACAGCCTAAAGAGGCCAAACAAACATTTACAACCAGAAGGTACTGGATTCTATCGAAGTTTTTGAAATACGGCCGATACAAATACACAGCGAAGCTGGTGTATATTACTGCCGCTGCGGCAAACTTGCTGTATTTCATATTTCGCACTTCTTGGTTCGTGACCCAGGTCACCGGCGGCAAGCGATGAATTATTTTAGGACTACTTTGCCAGTTCCTGTCGTTATCCTGCCTATCGTGTAGACCCGCTCGCCAAATCTTGTCAATTTCTTCGCTATTGAATTGGCGAAGTCCTCCGCCACTATCAATATGAACCCTATCCCCATATTAAAGACTCTGAACATTTCCTCTTCTTCAACAGGGCCGGCGTTTTGCAAAAATGTAAACACTTTGTGTTTCGGCCAGTTCGATTTTTTTATAACCGCGTTGCAATCGTTCGGCAGTACTCGTACGATATTTCCCGGCAGCCCGCCGCCGGTGATATGCGCCATGCCGTGGACGACTCGTTTGACTTTGTATTGGCCCAATAGTTTTACTATCGGCCGAACGTAAATTCGCGTTGGTTCCAGCAATACATCGCCTAATACAGCGCCATCGAGTTCGTCCAGCACATCGGTCATTTTAAGGGAGGTTTTTTTGAAACAGATATTGCGAACGAGCGAATAGCCGTTACTGTGCAGTCCGCTTGAAGCCAGACCCAGAATGACGTCACCTTTTCTAATGTTTCTTCCTGTGGTTATCTTCTTTCGCTCGACCACTCCGACGGCGAACCCCGCCATATCGAAGTCACCTTTGGTGTAGGTGTCGGGCATTTCAGCGGTTTCGCCCCCGATTAGTGCACAGTCGGCTCTTCGGCAGCCGGCCGCAACGCCTTTTACAAGTTCGGTTATTATTTTTGGCTCCAGCTTGTGAACCGCCAGGTAGTCGAGAAAAAACAACGGCTCGGCGCCCTGCACAAGCATATCGTTGACGTTCATCGCCACTAAATCGATACCCACCGTATCGAACTTCTTTATTTTCCCGGCTAACTGGACTTTGCTGCCCACGCCATCGGTGCAGGCTACAAGGACAGGGCTCTTGTAGTTTCTCTTGAAGAGTTTTTCGTCGTAGTCGAGCCTGAATAGCCCCGCGAAGCCGTTTCGCGATTCCATAACTCGCGGCCCAAATGTGCTGGCAACGGCTGAGTAGATTTGCTTTAAGCTCTGGTCGCCGGCATCGATACTCACACCGGACTGTTCGTAACTGATGTACTTACTCATTTTCGTCAAACATACGCATTTGTTGGTGTTCTATAGCAAACTTGTTCAAAATGGTATCTACCGGTATTCTGTATCTGCCGTTCCAGCAGGCGGTGCAATAATGGTCTTCCGGCAGAACGGCACACGATAACAACCCTTCCAGCGACATATAACCGATGCTGTCCACCTCAAGAAATTCCTTGATTTGTTCCAAATTGCGATTATTTGCCAGCAGTTCCTCTTTTGTCGGGAAGTCAACGCCGTAAAAGCAAGGAAACCTCAGCGGCGGACAGCTCACTCGCATGTGGATTTGCTTTGCGCCGGCTTCGCGCATCGCCCTGATCTTACCTCTTGTTGTTGTGCCGCGGACGATTGAGTCGTCCACCACCACGATGCGTTTTCCGCTGACGACTTCATTGACCACTGCCAGCTTGAGTTTGACTTCCAGTTCTCTTAATTTCTGGTTTGGCGAGATAAATGTTCTGCCTATGTAGTGGCTCCTGACCAGTCCCATGTCGAAAGGTATTTTGCTTTGCTCTGCGTATCCTACTGCCGCCGATGTCCCTGAGTCCGGCACGGGTATTACCACGTCGGCATCGGCTGGGTGTTCCATCGCCAGTTGTCTTCCGAGCTTTTTTCTAAACTCGTGCACATTTTCACCAAAAATGTAAGAGTTTTGTTTGGCGAAGTAAACGTGCTCGAAGATGCAGTGGGCCGGTGTGACAGTGCCCGGCTGGACGAAGAATCTACTATGCAGCCCGTTTTTATCCAGCCGAATAATTTCACCAGGTTCGACTTCACGAATGAACTTCGCCCTTATGGTATCGAAAGCGCAGGTTTCGCTGGCAATGACATAGCAGCCCTTCTCAGTTTGGCCGATGCACAGCGGTCTGATGCCGTAAGGATCCCGAGCCGCTTCGATGCGGTCGGCAAACAGAAAAAGCAGACTATATGCTCCCTGAAGATGGTTCAGTACATGTGCCAGTGGGTCGGGTTTGCTGACGTGGGTCGGCTTGGCGAGCAGATGAGTGATTATCTCGGTATCACTTGTGGACTTGAAGATACTGCCATATGCCTCATATTCGTCCCGCAGTAGTGATGCGTTTATAAGATTACCATTGTGTGCCACCGCTACCTGCCCACGAGAGTACTCGGATAGGAGCGGCTGACTGTTAACAATTTTGCTGGCACCGGTCGTTGAATACCTGACGTGGCCGATTGCTATCGGATTAGACAATTTTTCCAAAATCTGCGAGCCGCTGCGGAAAACCCTCCTTACCATACCCATACCTGTGTAACACTGGATAAATTCACCGTCGCTGGAGGCGATCCCTGCTGATTCTTGTCCGCGGTGCTGAAGACTGTGCAGGCCGAAATAGGTTCTTTGAACTGCTTCAGCTTCACCAAAAATAGCAAAAAGACCACAACTTTCTTTGTGTCTCGTATCTTGCATCTCATATCTCGTAAAGCGTACCGGTCTGTCGGTAAGGGCAGGCCTATATGCCTGCCCAGGGCACCCACATCGAGGTGCCCCTACTCGGTCTCGTATTTCACTTTATGCTTCACGGGACATAGCTTAGCGAATTGGCCTGACCAAGTCAAACTTTATTGTTCATGGTTTGCAGTTCATGAACCTCCGACTTTCAATTACGAACTAATATAAATAAACTGGGACCGCATTTTGCTATTTATCTTACAATGGGAGCCCTTTAGGGATTCGGCGAATCTTGCCCTCGGCGTTGACACAGGCCAATATACTCGAGCCCTCAGCCAGAATTGCCCCATCACAGCAGCGTGTGAGCTTGTAGCTATGCTCGACCTTACCGGCGGTAACCGCCGAACAGGTCGTTTCCAGGTGCAGTTTCTCATCATATTGCGCAGGCCGGCGATATTTTATACGCAGCTCTGCAACGACGAAGAACACACCGGCCTGCTCAAGGTCTTTGTATGCCAGCCCATTAGCGCGCAGAAGCTCTGTGCGCCCCATTTCAAACCACACCGGGTGAACGCTGTGGTGAACCACTCCAGCCTTGTCGGTCTCGGCGTATCGCGGCACAATGGTTATCGTATGACTCTGAATAGTTTTTCGTTTCGCAGAACTCATTTCGCACCTTCAGCAGCCAGGATATCATAAAGGCTGACATTTGCAGGACGGACCCCAAGGCTAACAAAGGGCGTTTGGGGACACCATCGGGTGTTTCTCTATCTCTTTCATTTTAGTAAACTATCTGGTTCGATTATTGCTTACCAGGCCGAAGGCCTGGACCGGATCCTACCCGCCGTTGGCGGGCTGCAAGGCGTATGCAAGGGCCCAATCAATAAACATCGCGTAATTGTCATTCTTGTAACTGCCGTCCGGATGCTTACATCTTGCTTTGGTTTTTTTCATTTGCGGAACAATTGGACGCGCTTTGTTGCCAATGCTCTGGATCTCTCGTGCGGCGTACAAGACTACCGGTTCGCGCCGGTCTTCCAAGCCTTCGGCCAACACCGGCAAAGCATTCTCACACAAACCCAATTTGCACAATGCGCCGGCTGCGGCGAATCGGACGTTTGGCTGATCATCGGTTAACGCTTGTGCCAGGGCCTGGGTTGCAGGTGCAGCTTTGGTACCAAGGACGCTTAGACCAACAACGGCCCAATATCTGACCAGACTATCGCTGTCCCTTGATAACTCAACCAGCTTGGCCAGTCTCTCAGGCCCGGCGCCAACCAGCTCAGCGGCAGCGAGGATACGCTGCTGAGGATATTCGGCGACCTGTCGTGCGATTTCATACGGCGTCGAATCTTCCGCGCGAATGTGCATTTCCGCCTCCGGCAGCAGCCCTGTGTCATACGTTTCGGCCATCCATTTACGGTGCGCCTGCCGCATACGTTCCAGGATGTGTCGGTGCCCGGCCGAACGGGCCAGGTTGTCTATTTCGTGCGGGTCGGCCAATGTGTCATAGAGTTCCTCAACCGGCTTGGTCGGTGCCCAGAATAATTTTTGCGGGCCGCTGAGCCGGCCTTCTGCGACTACCCTGCGCAGCTCTTTCATAATCTCTGCCCTGTCCGGATATTCGCTTGGCTGTACATACGGCAAATGGGGCATATAATTGCGAATGTACTTGTAGCGCTTATCGCGGACGCAGCGGGAAAACTCATAAGCCTCGTCAACCCGGCTGGCTGCTGCGAAGACATATTCTCGCGGTGCCCCTGCCTTGCTGCTAAGAAACACTCGGCCCTGCATGTAGCCGGGGATTGTTAATCCAGCCAGGCTCAATACGGTCGGGGCAAAATCAACAAAACTGACAAGTCTGTTGGTTTTTTTACCTGGTTTGGCCGGCGAGAGGTTTCGGTGCCGGCCTGGGAACCGAATGATTAGTGGGACATGAAGGCCGGAGTCGTAGAGCGTTCTTTTAAATCGGGGAACACCTAACCGTGGTCTGAAAAAAAGAACACTATTGTATTATCAGCCAGGCCGTCTTCTTCAAGCTGGCCGAGCAAATCTCCGACCTGCTTGTCCATAAAGGTAATCAGGTCGTAGTAGCGGGCCCATATCTTCCGCACAATTGGGGTATCGGGATAGTATGGTGGCAGCTTAATCTTGGCCGGGTCGTGAAGCTCTTCGGCTTCAAGTTTTGACCTGTACTTGGCGTGAAATTCCTCATCGGAGCCGTTGATTTGTCCTTGATGTGTCGAGGTGAAATTGAACACGCTAAAAAACGGCTGGCCGGGCCTACGCTTGCGCCAATGAGCCTCTTGGCTGGACTCGTCCCAGACGTTGATATCGGTGAAGTTATAGTCTTTTTTATAATTGTTCGAACAGTAGTATCCGGCTGCCCGCAGGTACTGCGGAAAACACCTGATTTGTTTTGGCAGCTTTATGTTGGATCGCAGGTGCTGGGTGCCGAGAGAGGTAGCGTGCACCCCTGTTATCAAACATGAGCGGGCCGGTGCGCAGACCGGGGCGGTGGCAAACGCATTCGTGTATAGTACTGCTTCGCCGGCGAACTTATCCAGGTTCGCTGTTATTGCGTAAGCATCGCCGTAGCAGCCCAGGTAGGGACTGATATCCTCGCAGGTAATCCAAAGAATATTAGGTTTTTCTTCGGACGCTTCATCCGCCGGTTGTTTTGAACCACTTGTACAGCCTGAAATAGCCAAACTTGAGGCATAAAATCCTATGGCTTTAAGAAAATCACGACGGGAGTTTTCGGTTGTGTTCACTTCTTAATCCTCCAAAGATTTTGCACCAAGCCTTGCTGTTAATAAGACAGTTTGC
>Ga0114923_10003911_pt1 | contig 9999 bp, 6 predicted proteins | sample SumtaG_FD_89578 | JGI IMG/M metagenome (GOLD analysis project Ga0114923, IMG submission 89578) | Deep subsurface microbial communities from Indian Ocean to uncover new lineages of life (NeLLi) - Sumatra_00157 metaG | ecosystem: Environmental > Aquatic > Marine > Oceanic > Sediment | place: near...
TCTACAAATATTTCAAATTCAGTCTGGGGAGCATAATATTTTGAAGTAGCTTTTTTTATCTCAGTTTTGCTATTTTTAAATCCTAATCGATCGCATATCATATTTGAGATGTCATGACAATCTTCTAAAGTGATCTCCTCAGCCATTATGACTAAAGATAAAGTATTTGAATCATAAAGGTGTGTTGCATCAATCTTTTGTTCCCGTCTGAATTTTGGGCAAATAGTGAAATATTGTAGCGGCAAGTTTTGTTTCTTATACATTTCAGAAAGAACTTTGAACCATAATGCAGTAGTATGACTTCTCAGAGTGGTTTTCGTTGGAATGGGTTTTAAATTTTTTAGTTCCGGAAAAATTTTATCAATAATTTCAGAAGCTTCACTTTCTGAAACAGTTAGCTCCTCTATAAAAACATCGATTAAATCATCCGCTTCTATATCTCCTTTTTTATATCTTCTAAAAATATTCTTTAACTCTTCGATTTTGGAGAAGTTAGGAATTATTGACTGTAAACTTTGGATTTTTTCTTTTGATATTCCTATATCAGGGCGTGGTAAACCTGCAAGGTAAAATAACCGGTCTAAAATTAATACTGCTTCTGGCCCATATTGCTTATATACATCATTCTCTTCAACAAACATGGGTAAAATTAATTCTTCGAAGCCTAGGGAAATCATTATTCTTCTTGCTTCTGAAATGAACTCTTGTACTGGATGAGATTTGCCCATATTGTGAAGTTTAAAGAGCTTGCCTTTCAGTTTTAAAAGGTTTCTGGTTTCTAACCATGCTTTTTCGTAATTACTTTTAGCATCTCGTTTTATCTCTTCAATATTAAAAGGCATCGTTATTTTCTGGTTAAATTTTTATTCAATCTATCAATTTGAATAGATAATGAAATATCTCCTCTCGTTTTTTCAATAATACTGCGAGCTACATCGGTTTTGCGTCGTAAATCCCGTGTCAGACCTTTAGGATAGTCTAAAGAGAATAAATATGAGTATATTTCTTCCATTCTACCTAAGATTTTATCCAAGTTTTCATAGTCCCCGGTTCTAATTTTGTCTAAAACATAACGCCTCAATTCACCAACAATATCTGCGAGACCTAGCACAAAATTAATTGGTTGTACTTTATAGTCTTCTGGAGTGGGTAGATTTTCTTCTTCAATTATTGCGTATAATCCAACTGCTTCTATAAATTCTTGTTCTGGAGTTTTCAAGTAATTACCAAATACCAGAAGGTTTTTATCAACTAATTGTAGGAGATTTTCGTGATTAATCTTAATTTCTTTAATTTTTTCTTCATACTTATCAAACTCTTTTCTATGTATAGATTTAATTGCAATACTACAATTTCGAATCATCTGTCGCGATATTTTTAAAATTTCTTCGCGATCATGATCTAATTTATCTAAGGTTTGAGTGATTTTCAAAAATATATTTTTAAGATTCATTCTTAAGATTAATATATTGATTAATATTTGAAAGTAAAGATTTTATTAGAATTTTATCACACTAAAGGGAAAAACATGAAAATTTTATTGATTCACAGCGAAAATGTTGAAGTTAGAAAAAACAAAAAGGCCACTTCAAATCCTCAAGAATTTGCTGAAGATTTAATTAAAATGAATGGATTAATTCTTATTACTTAATCATTGTAAATTATTAAAAAAAAATAAAAATTAATTATTTAGGATTTCATATAATTCCAATATTTTTAAACCCTTTGGAGAAATAGTATATCCATAACGAGCATCGCTATAAGGATTTTTATGTTTTTCAATTAATTCTTTTTTTATAAGAATTTTTTTTATTATTTGGGCAATTGATCCATATTTAACTGCAAATTGAAGTGCAATATTGTCAACGGACCTCATAATTTTACTTGATTTTAAATAATTTAATAGATCAATATGTAATCTCTTCATGTTCTTAATTGATAAACAATTTGGACATCCACCATATATTGATCGAGTGAGGTTACGTGGAGTTCTCCAAAATTCTTGCTCACATAATCCACATTCCCAATTTAGTACAGAGTGACTATCTATATATTCTTCTGATAAACATTTTCCACCATGTAGTATTATTCGTGCTAATTTTTGCATATCTTCGATTGTTTTTTTTTGAGTTCCTCCACATTCAGGACACCAAGTTCCTTTTCTGTTTCTATTACCTTTAATTTGCGTTGGAGTTGCCCACCACTCAGTACCGCATATTTTATGATACCAATGTAATTTAGTATGAGCATTATAATATACTTTTGAAAGCAATCTACCATTTCTGGATGTGGCAATTTTTTCCATTTCTCTTAATTTATCAGGTTGATTTAATTCAAATTCTCTCCAATTTATTCTATTCTTATTAGGAACTATTATTCCTTCTTCTCTACAGTTTTTTCGAATGAATTTTTCCATTTCCTTAAACCTTATTCTATGCAATTTACCATCTCTCCATTCGAAACCGACTTCAATTAATTTATAATCATTTTGTTTACACAATTGCCTTTTTTTTTTATCATCTCTTAATCTTTTATTAAATTTAGCAGAATCTCCTTCATAAAAAAAATCTGCATTTTCATAGTGTTGTCGACCATGACGCTCAAATGCAATCTTTAATTTCTTATTATGACCATCAAGTTCCATATAATTACCTTCATCATTTAATAACCAAAGAAGAGCACCTTTCTCTGCTTTTGGAAATTTAGCAAAAAATAAAGCTTCGAAAAACTTTCTACACATTTCTTCGTAGATGCTTTCTGTACATTTTGGACACCATGTCCCACCATATAATACATTTCCGAGTGTTGCTGACCATCTATGAAAACATGCTCCACATTCCCAATTTAAATTTTTAGTAACACTTTCAAATTTTTTAGCTAGACATTTTCCCTCAAATCCTGTTCTTTTATGACCTCTTTTTTTAGCTAATTCTTTACAAAATTGAATATCATATTTTCTCAAACTTTCTGCTCTTTTTTCATAAGCACATTTTGGACACCATGTTCCTCTATTTATAATATATACGGGTCTCGTCCACCAAATATTCCCACAATTACACTCTAATTTTACTTTAACATATCCTTTCTCTTTCTTAAAACCACGAATCATCCCATTTTTTTCTTTAACTATTGGATCAAGCTCTCTGCGATATTTCTCAAAAGAATCGATTGTATGTCGTTCTTGATTCATTTTTTTAGTATCTGCATGTTCTTGAATATTCAATTTACTTTCCACATCAATGTTTAAAAACTCCTGAGAATCTTCTAAAATTGATCTTATATCTTCTTTTTTTAATTCATTGCATAATCCTGCCTTTAAAAACTCATGATAAGCTGAAAAAAGCTCATATGCAGAAATCGTTCTTGTAACTATAGAAGGTGATTTACCTAATAATAAACTACAAGTTCCCACATTTAGGATCTTGTCATATTCTTTTTTATACACTGGAAGTAATCCTTCTTGCATATTTAATTTACTTACTTTTATACTATTTACATCTTTAATTGTGTTTAACTGATCTTTTAACCACTTCTTGAGAATATTTTTCAACTTATTTGAAAAGGGAATTAAGTTTTTTAGATCAATAAGTTTTTCGGATTTTTCGCCAAGTTCTTGAAGGAAAGAAGTATATTCATCAGAGATTTTTTTTAATCCTAAGCGTAACATCCCATAACGTTTTTTTGAGCTTTTCTTACTATTAAGATCTTTTCTTTGTTTCCTACTCAATAATTTTATGTAACTTCTTGATAAGCCATTCATATATTGGGAAACAATCTGGGCACCTCTTCCTATTGGATTACAGTACATCCATCCATTGATAAAACTCTTTAGCTCATAAGGAGCTTCAAGTTTGATCAAGCTACTCAAATTTTCTGGAGGGAGACTTGATATATCAAATAAACATGCATTTACCGCTTTAATGAAGTTCCCGACGAATTCATCCACAAACACCAAGGGAATTTTGTGTTTTGAACATTTTGGATATTTTCGAAATCCAAGGATAGCAAATTTTAAAGGTCTGACCTTTTCAAGATATGTGCATCTAAATTGTGGACAAATCGCAATCCTATCCTCGTTCAACGTTTTCCTGCTAACTTTAGTTTCACTCTTTATCATTCTGAGATTTTCACCCTCGTATTCTTTTTAATTTTTTCAAATCTTTCTTCTCCGTTTAAGTTAAGTAATCCCGATATTTCTTTATCTAATTGTACATAATTTTGTTTCAATTCATTATAAAAATCCGAAAAGAGTGAAAAAAATATTCTTTCAGCATCACATGAAACAATAGCAATTTTAATCGCCAAATGAAGTAATTGATAATTATGATGGATTTCGAATTCTGAAAGAATATGGAGGCTTTTCCACGTTTCATGACTGAGATTACATATTTCATTTAAAAGGCCTTTTTCAAGACCATTTGGATGTGCTTTTACCTTTTCTATCAAAATTTGCATTTTTTTCGCTAATGATATCTCCTCTGCTCCAATTCTCTTTAGGACACTCGCAAGGCGAGAAGCTTTTGAGAGTAATTTACTTTTCCACTTCGTAATGTGGTCGTTTTTGAGAAAATTTTTACTCTTCTGAGATCCTGAAAATCTAAATCGAATAACAGAGCATTTATAATTACAATATGTGCGTAGCTGTCTTTCAAGTTCATTTAATCGTTCAAAACCCTCAATCAAATACCATTCCAGAAATTTGGAGTCTTTCTCCTGCTCTAAAAAAGATGGAGAGAAATATAAATCAGAAAGCCCACCCAACTTATTTGCATTTTTCGTCATGACATAAAACTAATTTCATTACATTTAAAGAAAAAAAGTAAAAATGCTTACATATTTCATTATTAAAAAGAATTAGATTCTTATGTGAACATCAATAATACAGAAAAAATATAGTTGTAATGAAAATTGAAGTCGATACTCTCTCAATAAGTGAAAAAATTGAAGGTTTGGAAAAACCAAGACTATATTTATATTTATAATGATGAAATTATTATATAATACTGTTTAGTTGAAATAAAGCTTTTAAGATTTACATGATTTTATCTATTCAATCTTATAGATTATTTCCTATTAATTTAATATAAAATTTTTAATAATTATCAATTGTTCATGGTAAACTTATAATTTTTGGTGTTATAAATGAAAATGTTATTAATTCATTCAGATGGAGTAGTAGTCGTTAAAAATAAAGAAGCTACAAGTAATCCTCAAGAATTTGCAGAAGATTTAATTACGATGAATGGATTGATATTAGTTGCTTTTGTATCCGTAGAAGATCAAGATACATATGATACCGATATAATTGCAAAGCAAGGCGCTGATGTTATAGAGAACGCAATTCTTCTCATTTCTGGTTTTCCTGAAAAAATTAGGAAGAAAAATGATGATATCCGGGAATATAATAAGAAATTAGAGGAGGGTAAAATCAAGGGAAAGCCTAGAAAATTAGTTGAATTAATTAAAGAAAGGGATATGTATAGAGTTGATAAAGTATTAGTATATCCATGGGCCCATTTAAGCAAATTTTTAAGCCAAGAATCTACCGCTGCAGATGTCTGCCCAAAAATTGCGAAAATCCTTGAAGATAAAGGTATTGAATCCAAATTTTCACCCTTTGGTTGGTATAAATCCTTTAAAATTAATTGTATTGGGCACGAAGTCGCAGAAATGTATAGAGATGTGAAATTATTCATTCAACCGGAAGAACATGTCACTAATGCCGTATTCAAAGTTATAACTCCAAAAGGAAAAGAATTAGATTTAGAATTCGATGACAATCAAAATCTCTTACCGTTAAAAGAGATTAAAGAAGAGGATTTTAATATTTTTCTGAACTCAGAACTTGGAACCAAAAGAAAAGATGAAGGTGTGGAACCTGCTCATATTAAAGTGATGAAAGAATTTGAATTAGTTGATTTCGATGAGAACAGCGATAAAGGAAATCTTCGGTGGTATACTAAGGGGGTTATCATGAAGAATTTGATAAAAAATTTCATAGAAGATAGATTAATAGACTTTGGAGCCATCCTTGTAGACACACCTATAATGTATTCTGTAAAAAACAAGAAATTGACGGCTCAAACTGCTCGATTTCCTGCAAGAAGTTATTGGGTTGAGTCAGGAAATAATCGATTCATACTTAGATATGCTTCTGATTTTCTTTTATTTGATCTCTTTAGTTCCATGAATTTAAAACCCCAATATTTTCCCTTACGAGTATATGAATGGGAACAATATGATTTTCGCAGGGAACAAGAAGGTGAATTAACAGGTTTAAGAAGACTAAGAGGATTTGTCATGCCAGATCTTCATACCTTATGTAAGGATTTAGATTCATCCATAGATGAATTTAGAAAGCAATATGATCTTATAAAAGAGTTACTTGTTGATTTGGGAATAAAATCCTATGTAATTTTTAGAACGACTCAAGATTTTTATAAAGAAAATAAACAATGGATAATAGATTTAGTAAAAGCAGAAAAAAGACCTGCTTTTGTGGAACTTTGGGAAGATCGATACTATTATTTTGTTCTTAAATTTGAAAGGGCTGTGCTTTCAGCTCAAAATAAAAGTGCCACGTTATCAACAAATCAAATAGATGTAGAAAGTTCATTAGAATTTATGGTAGATTCAAAAGGGAAAAAGAGGCAAAAGTATGATATCCACTTTGAAGATACAGATGGAACACTAAAATATCCTATAATCCTACATAATTCACCAACGGGAGGTTTAGAGAGGATATTGTGGGGATTAATCGAAACTGCTATAAGAGACAAAGATAAATTTGTTCCCGGTTTTAAAACATGGTTATCTCCAATACAGATAAGAATTATAACAGTTAGTGACAATCAAAATGCATATGCCGAAAAAATTCTCGATGTTCTTAATAAAAAAGGCTATAGAGCTGATTTAGATAATAGAGATGAGAAGTTAGGAAAGAAAATTAGGCAATCTGAAATCGATTGGATACCATACACGGTTATATTAGGAAAAAACGAAGAGGAGGCTGGGACAGTCTCAATACGACAAAGATTAATTGGAAAATCCTTTGGACCAAAAAAACAAACATCCAAGCAATATAATAACATTATATTAGAACAATTTATAGAAATGCTTGAAAATGATACTAGAAGGTATCCAAAGTACAAATTACCTGTTCCTTTCAGAAAATTCTCTACCAAACCATCTTTCCGAAAGTAAATTAACTAAAAATTAGATTTTTTCAATACTTATGACTATTAAAACTATAATTTTTGATTTAGGTGGGGTAATAGTTGATTTAGATTATTCCAATTTTTATAAACAAATTATAGCTCTATCACCATTAGAAAAACCTCAAACTCGAATAATGTTAGAATTTTTTCGACAATCAGATTTATATCATCAGGGTAAAATGACAGATGAAGAATTCTATAAGCTTGCGTGTGAAATACTTCAAGTTTGTATGATAGACCAAAACCAGTTTTTTGAAGCGTTTAATAGCATAATTTCTAACTCTAGTCAACCAGAAATGATTTCTCTACTAAAAGAATTAAAATGTATGAAAAAATACAAGTTAATAGCATTATCAAATGTGAATTCTAGCCACTGGGATTATATACTTAATAAAAAATGGGATTTTCTGGAATATTTTAGTGAATTTATTTTATCCCACGAAGTACATTTGACCAAACCAGATCCGAGAATTTTTCAGCTAGCAATTGAGAAATCTGAATGCAAAGCTGAAGAAATCGTTTACATTGATGACGGTTTAAATAATATACGCTCTGCTAATGATTTAGGAATTCGAGGATTATACTTTACTAATGTAGAAGATTTAATTGAAGAATTCAAAAAATTAAAAATAATTAAAAATTAAAATATCACTAAATACTAGGAGATTCTTTAAGTGATTTTAAATGTAATATGTATTTTGGAACTTTTTTTATTTTATTTCTACCTATGGAAAGCCTTTCAAGTCTAATTTATGTAATGATTTTCTAAATTTTCTTATTAAATTGTCAGATAAACATAAAAATTTTAAATTCTTAAACTTCCCGATGAATTTTGGTATTTTTTTTATATAATTGATACTCTACACTACTTAAAATTATAACTAATTATTTTTAGATATCTAAGAAACTAATATCTTGAAAAAGACAAAAATTATATTGATTTCATAAATAATATTTTAATAGAATGCCGAATACATTTTAAAAAAGTTCCAAGAAAATTTTTCAATACTTAGCGGCATGAACTCTTGTAAGAAAACAAATATTCATGAATACTTGACTTGAGGCAAGCTTAAATGATGAGAGAAGAAAAATTACATAAAATCAATTATTCTTGTGTAATGAGAGAGTAAATTTTTTCGTTCATGGGAAATAATAAGTTTGGAATCCTATTCTTCAGATATAATATACAATATGATTATAAATTATATTAATGTACTTAGATGTCTAACGATATTAAAAGAAGGATCATAAAACCTAATTTCTACAGTAGAATTGACTGTTAAATTTCTGCCATATTTTGTGATTACTTGGTAATAAATGTTCCTTGATTTACGTCTTTGATGAATTTTATTAACCCATCAAAATAAATCTTCTGATCGTCATAAAAAGCGCAATGACTACCATTTGGGCATAAGAGAAATTGTCCCTGTTGTACTTGGGTAGATACCCATTTCATGTGTTCGGGATCCATGGTATCATGAGTAGCTCCGATTACAAATGTAGGAACTTTTATTTTTGGTAAATCAGAGGTTCTATCCCATTTTTTTAATGTCCCACGGACACCTAATTCACTGGGGCCCCACATTGGTACGTAGACATCCCCATTAAGGTGTTTGAATACTCGATTAACGGGTTCTGGCCATTGATCAACTGGCATACGAATAAAATGTTTAGCGTAATAATTAGGCAACAATAACTCCATATAACGAGGATTATCAAAATCTCCTTTAGCTTCCAACTCCTTGATTTCAGCTAATACTTTAGGTTTAAGCTTAGGTCCTAGGACTTCATCAGCATATTTCCCGTAAGCAGGGAGACTCATCATCATATTGGAGATAACTATACCCTTGAGATTAATCTGATATTTTAATGCATACTCAACAGCTAACATACCACCCCAAGAATGCCCCCACAGGTAGAAGTTTGATTCGTCTAATTTTAGGGCTTTTCTAACCTGCTCTATTTCCTCAACAAATCTGGAGGTCTCCCATAAGCCAGGTTCTTTAGGTTGGTCACTGTAATAGGATCCCAATTGGTCGTAGTAGTAGTATTCGATCCCCTCTGCGGGAAAATAGCTATCAAAGCACTCAAAATATTCATGGGTTCCACCAGGACCTCCATGTAAGAGAAGCACCTTAATTGTAGTATTGTTTCCAATCCTTTTAGTCCAGACTTTAAATTCACCGAAGGGCGTCTGGATGGGTATCATTTTGATTCCGCCAGTTAAAATATCTTCACGACCGGTAGTATCAAAGTAATCACTTAGCGTTTTTTCTGAGGGCATAATCAATCCTTGATTTTTTGTTTATACTATTTTGTAAAAAGAATATGATGAGATTTATTTAAATTTATTCATCATATTAAAAATACTTTTCTCTGCAGAAAATATTCTCCTATTGACGCTTCAAAGCCAGTGAAGCCGTATAAACCAGAAAAAGAAGTAGGAGAAACCAAGAAAAGTAAAAAACCAAAGAAATATTAGCTTTCCAAATCTCTTAGCTGATAAATCATCACTTAAAAAATGTTTGTAAAAAAGTGTAGTGTAGTATATCAATTTTATATAATAGTTTTTAAATAAATATGCTAATAATTCTTGCTCATTTGAAAAATAAAGTTTAGCAAACAAGTGTTTCATCCACAGTAAAAATTGAAAAAAAAATTTGTGGATTTTTTTTAATTCTAAAAGAGTGTACTTCTTAATTTTATCATTCATTTTGATTTTATAGTACCCTAGAAATATTATTTGTTTTTACTTCAGCATCTTTAGTGTTTTCTAAATAAA
>Ga0114923_10003912_pt1 | contig 9999 bp, 18 predicted proteins | sample SumtaG_FD_89578 | JGI IMG/M metagenome (GOLD analysis project Ga0114923, IMG submission 89578) | Deep subsurface microbial communities from Indian Ocean to uncover new lineages of life (NeLLi) - Sumatra_00157 metaG | ecosystem: Environmental > Aquatic > Marine > Oceanic > Sediment | place: near...
GAGAAAAGAAAAGAAAACAGCAAAACAAATTTCAAATTATTATTTCAGAGTTTTTAGAGATGATTTAAAGAAATTAAATATTATTGAGCCAGATATCTGGCCTAAAGCAACTGAGCATATAAAAGAACAAATTGAATTAATAAAAAAATTAGAAAAAAAAGGTTATACTTATAAAACTTCTGATGGAATTTATTTTAATACTTCTAAATTAAAGGATTATGGGAAATTAGCGAGGTTGAATGTTAAAAAATTAAAAGCTGGGAAAAGGATTGGTTTAGGTGAAAAGAAAAACAACACTGATTTTGCATTATGGAAATTTTCTTCATCGCAGGATGGAAAGAGACAGCAGGAATGGAAGTCGCCTTGGGGTATTGGTTTTCCTGGATGGCATATTGAATGTTCTGCCATGTCTTCTGCATATTTAGGAAAACAGTTTGATATTCATACTGGCGGACAAGAACATATTGCTGTTCATCATACAAATGAAATTGCGCAAAGTGAAGCTAGTTTTGGGAAAAAACCCTGGGTAAAATATTGGATTCATTTCGGATGGTTGTTGTTTAAAGGTAAAAAAGTCAGTAAAAGTAAGGGAGGATTATACACTCTTTCGCAATTAGAGAAAAAAAGTTTTTCTCCTTTGACATTCAGATACTTATGTTTAACAACATATTATAAAAAACCTTTAAACTTTTCATTAGAAATTTTAGAATCCGCACAAAACTCTTATAACAGATTAAAAAATATAATTTCAGAAATAAAAAATAGCAAACAAAAAAAGAATAAGAAAAATATTACAGCTGCAAAAAAACAATTTTTAGAAATTATTAATGATGATTTTAACTCTTCAAAGGCTGTTTCATTTTTATGGGATATATTAAGAGATAACAGGCTTAATGATTCTGAAAAATATGAATTATCCTTGGAATTTGATAAAATATTTGGACTGGAACTTGATAAAGAAGAAAAAATTATAATTCCGGGAAAAGTGAAAAAATTAATTGAACAGAGAGATCAATTAAGAAAATCAAAAAATTGGAAAAAAGCAGATGAGATAAGAAAAAAGATTAATAAGCTTGGTTATGTTGTTGATGATACTAAAAAAGGGAGTGTTGTAAAGAAAAATGCCTGAAGAAAATAAAAATTGCCCATGTCCAGAGACTTCATGTCCAAGGCATGGTAAATGTGAAAGATGTCAAGCATATCATCATAAAAGAGGGGAGAAAACAAACTGTGATAAATAAAAGATGGTGAAAAAAGAAAAATTTGAATTCATTAATTTGAAGTATATACCTAAGAATGATTTAGTTTGCTTATTTAAAATTTCTCCTAATAAAGTTTCTATAAAAAAGGCAGCGAATACAGTTGCTCTTGAATCAAGCGTTGGGACATGGACAAAAGTTAAAGGAAAGGATTATGTTGAAAAATTAAAGGCAAAAGTTTTTTCTATTAAAGGTAATTGGGTGAAGATTGCTTATCCTCAAGAGTTATTTGAAAAAGATAATGTTCCGAATATTCTTTCAAGTATTGCTGGAAATATTTTAGGAATGAAAATTGTTAAAGCGATAAGGTTGCAGGATGTTAGTTTTCCTAAATCAATTTTGAAAAGTTTTTCTGGACCAAGGTATGGGATAGAAGGCATTAGAAAGATGATGAAAATTAAAACAAGGCCATTAGTCGGGACAATAATAAAACCAAAGCTTGGATTGAACACAAAACATCATGCACAATCTGCATATGAATCTTGGCTAGGAGGCTGTGATATTGTTAAGGATGATGAGAATTTGGCTTCACAAAAATTCAATGAATTTAGAGAGAGAATTGCAAGAACTCTTGAGAAAGTTCATCAAGTAGAAGATGAAACAAAGGAGAAAAAAGCTTATCTTGTTAATGTTACTGCTGAAACAAAAGAGATGATAAAGAGGGCTCAGTTGGTTGAAGACCTTGGAGGAAAATATATTATGATTGATATAATTACTGCTGGATGGGCTGCATTGCAAACTCTTCGTGAAAGTAATTTCAAAATGGCCATCCATGCTCACAGAGCAATGCATGCTGCTTTTGACAGAAATCCAGATCATGGAATAAGTATGATGGTTATTGCTGATTTTGCAAGACTTATTGGAGTTGACCAAATTCACATTGGAACAGGAATCGGAAAATTAGAAGGAGATATTGGAGATATAGAAGATCTTGCTGAAGAAATTTCATTAAAAGATGTTAAAGCAACTAAAAAAAGATTAGCACAAAAATGGGGGAAAATTAAACCAACACTTTCTGTTTCTTCTGGAGGATTGCATCCAGGACATGTCCCTTTTTTAATAAAACATTTAGGAAAAGATTTAGTAATACAAGCAGGGGGGGGAATTCATGGGCACCCCTTTGGAACAGAGGCTGGAGCAAAAGCAATGAGACAGGCTGTTGATGCAACATTGAAAAAAATTCCTTTGAAAGAATATGCAAGAACACATGTTGAATTAGAAGAGGCACTCAATAAATGGAAAAAATGAAAGAAAAAGAATTAACTAAAAGAGAAAAATTAAAATTAAGAGCAAAGGCTGCTGCCAAAAAATTTAAATTAGAATTAAAGAAATCAATTAGCACCGCGATTGTCGCAGCATTTGGTTTTTTAATTGCATTATCTTGGAGAGACGTAATAGTTGAATATATAGGTAAACTTGAAAATATTAGCCCGTTAAAAGGGGGATTAATAAGTGCAAGCATCATAACAGTTTTTTCAGTTATAGGAATCTTAATTGTAACAAAAATATTTTCTAGCAAGGAGTAAGATGAAATATAGAAAAGCTGTTTTTATTGTGACTTACGCAAAAGTTAAAGAAAAAGTCTATTATCTTATTTTAAAACGAAAACTTCATTGGAAAGGTTGGGAGTTTCCTAAAGGGGGGATTAAATTTTTTGAAATAAAAAAACAAACAATTAAAAGAGAGATAAAAGAAGAGACTGGCTTAAATTCTATTAAAATAAAAAAATTTAATATTTCTGGAAGATATAAATACGATAAAAAATATCCAAATAGAAAAGGGTTTATTGGACAGAGTTTTTCATTATATTCTGTTGAAGTTAAAAAGGAGCAAGTCAAAATAGATAGATATGAACATTCTGATTACAAATGGATAGAATTTGAAGAAGCTATGAAAAAATTAAAATGGCCTAATCAAAAGAAATGTTTAAATGTTGTAAATAATTATTTATTAAAATGAAATTCAGAAAAATAAAACTGGAATCTGGAACTCACTTATTATTGGGAAAAAATGCTGGGCAAAATGAAGAGCTTATGAAAGAATTCAAAGCAAAGGATAATGTAATTATGCATACTGCAGAACCCGGAAGTCCTTTTTGTGTAATTGATAATTTAAAACCAACAAACAAAGATATGGTTGCAAGCGGAGCTATTTGTGCTGGATATAGTCAAGACTGGAGAGACAATAAATCAGATGTAATAGTTCATATTTTTACAGGAAAAGATATCCGCAAAAGAAAAGGAATGAAGGTCGGAACTTTTGGTGTGAAAAAATTTAAGAAAATTAAAGTTAAGAAAGAGCATATTCAAAAATGGAAAAAATAAGACATCTTCAATTAGGAAAAAAAGGAGTAACAGATAATTTTATTGAAACTTTGAAAAAGTATTTTAAGGGTTGTAAAAATGTGAAGATTTCTATTTTAAAGGGTGCTGGACATGATAAAAATAAAGTGAAAAAATTTTCAGAAGAAATTCTTGAAAAACTGGGAAAGGATTATACATGCAGAGTTATTGGTTTTACGATTGTTTTGAAGAAGTGGCGGAAGCCTATTAGGTAAATTTATAAATCTCTTTTCTTCTTAATTTTTAGGTTAAATGGCTTAAGCCATTCTAATGCCGCAAGGTGTGACTAAAATGAATCCAGTATATGAACTTGATGCTCAGGAATATAATTTAAAATTAGCTGAAGCTTTAAAAAAAATTTCTGAATTTGAGCAACCTGAATGGGCTGAATTTATTAAATCAGGGGCAGCAAAAGAAAGACCAATAGATGATCCTGATTTTTGGTATAAAAGAACTGCGAGCATTTTAAGACAGATTTACAAGAAGAAAATTGTGGGAGTTAATAGACTCAGAACTAAATATGGAAGCAAAAAGAACAGAGGTTATCAGCCAGAAATTTTTAAGAAAGCCGGAGGAAAAATAATCAGAACAATTTTTCAACAGTCTGACAAAGCCGGATTCACAGAAATTGCAAAAAGTGTTAAAGGGGTAAAAGGAAGAAAACCAGGAAGACAACTTACTCAAAAAGGAAAAGAGTTTTTGGAGGGTGTGGAATGATTGAAAGAAATGTTAAAAGATATAAAATTGCAAAAGGCATAGATAAAATACAGGGTATTTTAAAACAAGAGGCAATTCATATCCCTTTACAATCAGGCGAGAAACCATATACTTATCTATGTGGGGGAATAGCTTACCAAGAAGGTAATGATCAAATAACGATTGCAGGAAAACTTGAAGTTAGTGTTAATTATTTGGCAGGGCAATTAAATCATTGTGGGATTAAATTAAAACAAATGTAAAAATGGGAATAAAAAATCCTGAAAAAAAAGCTAAGCTTGCGAAAAAAGGAAAACAGACCAAGTGGGCTCCTGTTTGGGCTGTTCTCAGAAAATATGGTGTAGGAAAAAGAATTCATCCCTCACGTATGACAAGATATAGAAGGTCTTGGAGAAGAACCAAACTTCACATTAAACCTAGAAAACAAAGAAAATCACACTTTGGATAAAATGAAAAAATATCGAATAAACATGTATGATTTAGAGGGAATTCATAGAGAACGCCAACGTTTAAATCAGAAAAAACTAAAAGTGATTAGAAGACCAGGAAGTCTTTATGATTTATCAAACAGAATAATAAAATTAGAAAAAAGAACATTTGTAGATTTTACTCATGGCGGGACTGGAAGAATGTGTACAATGTATTATTATCCTAGGATTAAACAATTTAAATTAGAACCAATTGAAAAAAATGGAAGAAAAAACAAAAACTGAAACAGAAAATCCTGAACAACAAAGTTCCTCAGAGAAAGAAGTTTCCAGCACAAAGAATTCAATTAAGAAAAAAATCCTTGAAAAATCAAAGATTCTTGGGACTAATGCATCAAAAAAGAAAGATGATGTAGTTACAATTGAACGAGAATATGTCATTCCTTTGAGAAAAAAAACAAAAGTCGTTCCAAGATACAAAAAAGTGAATAAAGCGATAAAAACAATTAAGGAATTTTTAGTCAGACATATGAAAATTAGAGATAGAGATTTGAGTAAAGTTAAGATTGATAAATATTTGAATGAAGTTATATGGTTTAGGGGGATTAAAAAACCACCAATAAAAATTAAAGTTAAAGCAATAAAAAAAGGAGACATTGTTAGGGTAGAACTTTTTGATATGCCTGAGAAATTAAAATTCAAAAAATTAAGAGAACAGAAAAGAGAGAGAAAAGCAACGGAAATATTTGAAAAGAAAAAATCTATGATGGAAAAAGCTAAAGAAACTATACAAAAACCTAAAGAAGAAAAACAAACTGAAGAAGAAAAAGTTGAAGAGAAAGAGAAGAAATCTGCGGTGGTTGAAGCTGGAGAAGAATTACAAAAAACTGCTGCTAAGAAGACAAAACTTGCAACAAAGACTGCTGGAAAAATGACAAAACAAAAACACCATATCAGAAAAGCTCTGGCTAAATAATTCTAGTATAATAATACTTAAATAAAGGAATTTGTTTTTTGGGAAGATGAGTCAAAATTATTTTAGAAAAATGGACAGAGCTGAATTAGAAGAAAGCGCAGAAAGATTAAACAAAGGTTATAATGAAGAATTAATAGCTAAAGAGGAAGCATTAAGAGGGAAGAGAGACCTTAAAGAAGAATTTGAGAAAAGCGAAGACAGGCATAGAAGGGCCCTAAGGCATAGAATAGGATATGCTACGAGTGATGTCTCTTTTCTTGAGGAAAATGCAAGGGAGAGGATAGAACACATGCAGGGTATGTGTAATAGAGAAGAAATATATTTTACAGATGATATTAAATCTGAAAGATACCAACTAATTGAATCATTAAAAAGATATTCTACAAGTGTCCGAAAATTATTAGATGATTCTTTGAAAAATACGAAATAATTTTATCTAAGATTTAATAAAAAAACGAAATTTATTTTCACTACCCCCAATCTTTTGATTTATACCAATTCTCCTGCCAAATAATATTTCCTTAGGATTTATCTTAATACCTTTATCCTCAATAAATATTGTATCTCCTGTTAAGTCAGCTCCATATAATTTCATATCAACTCCAAAAGATTTGCATAAATTTCCAGGTGATTTTGTTAAATCTATAACTTTCCTTATAGGCTTTCCAAAATTTTTCTTCATTATATCTATCCCTTCATCAGGAACAACAGCTCTAATAAAAATAACATCGGGAATTTCCTTTTTATTAACTACAACTGCAAACTGATGGTGAACCCCATAAATAATATAGACATACACATATCCACCTTCTTTATACATTATTTCAGTACGCTTTGTTCTTTTATTTCCGTGAGAAACATCATCTAAAAAAGCAGGGTAAGCTTCAACATCAATTATCTTGCCAGAAATCTTTCCTTCTGGAGAATTAAAAACTAAATATTTACCCAAAAAATCCTTAGCAATCTCTCTTGCGGGTTCCTGATAAAATGTTTTGCATAGTTTGAGCATACTGACAATAGAAAACTTAATTATAAAAGTGTTTTTATATCTTATAATCTTTAGAATTTTATGATGAAAATAGAAAAACTAAAAACAAAAAAATCAATAAAAGAACTTCTAGAATTTGGGATTATAAATATTGACAAACCATCTAATCCGACATCATTTGATGTTTCTGATTTTGTCAGAAAAAAACTTGGACTTAGAAAAACATCTCACTTCGGGACATTAGACCCCAAAGTTACTGGAGTCTTACCAATTGCGTTAAACAGAGCATGCAAACTTACTGGGTATTTTTTAGGAGAAGATAAAGAGTATGTTGGAATAATGAGGATTCATAAGGAAGTTTCATTAAAAGAAATTGAAAAAGCAATAAAAGAAAAATTCTTGGGGAAAATTATCCAAATGCCTCCTGTAAAATCGCGGGTTAAAAGACAATACAGAGAAAGAGAAATAAAAAAATTTGAACTTTTGGAAAAGAACGGTAAGAGCATAAAGTTTCGTGCAGAAGTGCAGGGCGGAACTTACATAAGAAAATTGATTTCTGATTTAGGAGATTATATGAAAATTGGGGCGCACATGTTAGAGTTGAGAAGAATAAGGGCGGGAATTTTCAAAGAAAATGATAAAGATTATCCAAGTATAAAATTGGATGAATTTGAGAAGGCAGTTGAAGAATATAATTCTGGAGACTATAAAACTCTAAAAAAAATAATAATTCCAGCAGAGATTATCAGTGAAGTATATTCTATTGTTGAAATAAAAGAAGATTCTGTGGATAGAATTTTACATGGGCAACCTCTTTACAATAAAAATCTTGTTAAAAAATATAATTTAAAAAAAGAACAGGTTGTTTCTGTTTTCTGCGAGGATAAATTTATTGGGATGTTTAAAGTAATAAATGGGAAAGATATTTTTGCTGGGTCAGAGTTTGTTCTTCAACCTATTTAGTAATGTCGTTCTAAAGAATATAAAATCTTATAAATTCTAGTTTCTCAGAATTATTATGATAGATTTAACTGAAGCGACAAATTGTATAAGAGTAATGCAAGAAAATGGAACTTATAGAAACCATAAAATTGGAAGAATAAACATAGCAGTTAATGGATTAACTTCAATGATTTCTGGATTTCCATTCTATCGCGAAGGTCAGATAGTATTATTTTATGATGAATTAACTCCTTCTGATTCTGAATTATGCAAGGGGGAATACAGAGGAATGGAACAAAAACCAACAGGAAGAGTAACAATCGAGAAGCCATTTACACAAGAAGAAATTGATGAACAAAAAGCAAAAGGCTCTCCATTAATAAATACTGGAACAATAATTGGGGTTCCAAAAAAGTATGTAGAAGAAATCAAGATTTAATATAATTCTCCAACCTATTTCTTAAGTTTAAAGAAATTTATTGAAAGAGGATATTTCCAAATTTCTTTTTCGCTAGCTTTTACAGCACCAATTATTGAAAAGATTGTATTCATAATTCCTAATGCAATAAATCCAAGAAAGCCTATTAAAATTAGCATTAGGATTGAAGATACAGCAAAATAAATTAAAAGACTGAATTGCCAGTTTAGAACAACCTTAGCATGGCTTTTTGTATTTTTATCTTTTGATGCGAGCAATATTATAAGAGGTCCTAAAAAACCTGTGAATAATCCTAAAATATGTGTTAAAATTGGTAATGTGTTATCCCTCTTTGCCATGTGTAATTAAAGATCATATAATATATAAAGTTTATGTTTACTTTTGAAGACTGGTTAACATATTAAATTAATAAACATCAATTAAAAATATAAAGTATCATTTGGATATTATTATATGAAAAAATCTGTCAGACTTTATATTAATGGAACTGTGCAGGGAGTTTTTTTTAGAATATTTGTAAAAGAGAATGCTGAAAGATATAATGTAAAAGGTTTTATTAGAAATTTAGAAGATGGAAGGATTGAAGTTTTTTTAGAGGGAGATGTTGATCGAGTGAATAAGATGATTGACATTTGTAAAAAAGGACCAAAACATGCTCAAATAAGAAATGTAGAAATTAAACCAGAAAGATTTCAAAATTTTAGGACATTTAAGGTCTTGCATATTTAATTTTAGAAGAAGATGATGCCAAATTTAATAAACTATGAAGAACCAAAAAGAAGCCCATATTTCTATTTAGCTTGGCGATTATGTGAATACTCTCATATAATGAATAGAGCTGGACTAATTAAGGCCTCTACTTATGAATTATTCAAATCTGAACCTATAAAATTTCTAAGAGATTTTTTAAAAATTTACCATAAATTTTTCAAGAATAGACCAAAGTCAAAATCAATGCCCACAACTTCTGAACTTGAAGAACTTGTTTTGTCGAGAACAGATTTAGATGAGGTGGAAAAAATAATTTTTAAAAAGGCAATACCAATGATGATTGGAGGTACAGCGTCTCTAACAGGAATGAAAGAAGCTCTTGAACCCATTGTAGGTAAAGGATTGCCAGATAGAATAAGATATAGAATAAATAATTTATTGGGTTATCGGAATAAGATTAGGGGTTACATAGAAAAATGATATACACGAATTCAGATGGTGGTTCGAGAGGGAATCCTGGACCTGGAGCAATAGGAGTTATAGTTAGAAAAGACGGAGAAATTCTTACAAAATACAGTGCAAAAATCGGAAAATTTACTACTAATAATATTGCTGAATATGAAGCTTTAATAAAAGCTTTAGAACTGGCTTTAACATATACTAATGATAAATTGACATGCATTCTTGATTCTGAGTTAGTAGTAAAACAACTTTTAGGGGAATACAGAGTAAGAAATCCAAAATTACTTGAGTTATTTTTGAAAGCTCAGAAGCTTCAAGATAATTTTAGTAACATAAGATATCTTCATGTAAGCAGATGGAACAAGTTTCAGAGAATTGCTGATGAATTAGTGAATAAAGAATTGGATAAAAAATAATTATTTAAACTGATAATATAATATAATATTATGGAAAAGTTCTTTTGGGCTGATGCACTTGCTGATAAAATAATTAAGAAAAAGAAAAAAAAGGAATATGTTTGTGCTTCTGGAATTAGTCCTTCTGGAACTATTCACATTGGAAATTTTAGAGAAATTATAACAACAGACTTGGTTGTGAGAGCATTAAAAAAAAGAGGCAAGAAAGTAAAATTCATATATTCCTGGGATGATTATGATAGGTTTAGGAAGATTCCAAAAAATATTCATAAAAATTATAAAAAATATATTGGAATGCCTGTAAGTGATGTGCCTTCTC
>Ga0114923_10003913_pt1 | contig 9999 bp, 8 predicted proteins | sample SumtaG_FD_89578 | JGI IMG/M metagenome (GOLD analysis project Ga0114923, IMG submission 89578) | Deep subsurface microbial communities from Indian Ocean to uncover new lineages of life (NeLLi) - Sumatra_00157 metaG | ecosystem: Environmental > Aquatic > Marine > Oceanic > Sediment | place: near...
ACTATTTGAGATAGCGGCGGTTACTGTACCGCCGTCACCATACGGCCCGGAGGCTCTGTTGTTTCTGATGGTAACATTATTTGAAGCACCCTTCAAACTAACAGCGTCGTCAGGATTTGAACTCCAACCAGCACGGAATATGTTATTCTCAATTACTGCATCGTGACAAGCGGCTTTCAGTTCGACAGCGGCAAGAAACTCGTCCCCGGAAGCCTCTCCTTCAAGAAACTCACAATCTACCATACGGAAATTCGTCTTGCCCGTTTCAACATCTACGCCGATAAGAACATCAGCCGCTCCCGGCATAAATGTCAAGTTTACAAAAGTTATATTGTTTCCACCAACGTCGATAGTGGAAGCCGCAGCATCAAAATCGAATCTGGGACGGAGTGTTCCGGTTCCGAGGCCAATACAGACAATACCATTTACATCATTATCAATGGTTTCGCCGTCTGCGATGTCCTCGTTATGGCCCGGAGCCATAAGAATAATTCCACCCTCGTCGGCAGTGAGAAGCCCTACGGCATAGTCCCAAGTGAGTAGTGGTTTTTCAAACGAGTGCCCGTGTTCTCCATCATCGGCATCAAGGCCGTGAGTGGTGTTACCGCTATCTACAAAAAGAACCTGAGCCTCCGCAAGAGAACGGACACCAAGATTCGAGAGGTAGGGCATGATTTTCCAACCGTATTTGGCTATTAAATCTGAAACTTTGAATGGATTTGTTGCAGCCATTTTACATAATCTCCTAAATTCTAATCTAAACTACAATTACATTAATGGTTCAAAAAAAATGGAGAGGCCTGAAACACCGACAGAGAAAGGAAGAAAAATGACAACCTCTCCATTATTCACTTATGGACAACGGTTTAGAGCATTGTGGCCTCTGAAAGTCCCGTAAGTTTTACTGCCCTTGGGTCAGTTGGTGCAATTAAGTTGTAATACCAGAAAGGAGCCTCAAGTAAATCCTGCGGCCGACCAGCCGATCCTGCTGTTGCACTATTCGTACTATGAGAAATCATAAACACCCCACTAAGTCCACCGCACGGAGCCAAGAATTCAAGTTCCGGCCCCATACTGGCTTCCATCCCACCAAGTCTCGGGGGACTAAATCTCTGGATATTGTCCCCACCGAACTTCATGGCGTATAGTGTCTTACTCAGACACATCGGACTCATAATCCACTCATAAGTTCGTCCACCGAACTCATAAGCAATCTGAGACCAACCACCCTTAAAGCTCAATGCCTTGCCAGTACGCTCGTAGTTCTGCCTGTTGTTATACAAACCCGGCTGTTGTAGCCACTTCAACTGAACGCCCTGCGTGGTAATAACAGTATCCAGCGTCTCACCTGGATAGGCATCCAGGTATCCACCAATATAACCGTTAATCACATCATCAGTAAGAGGTCCATTCACAGCTTTAACTTGGGACTTGAATTGTGGGTATAAAGTCAAGTCAAGAGCCGCAGCACTTGTGGTTCCGCCCAAAATTGTACCGGATGCTTTAATCCAGTCATTAAGTCCCCAACTAAACTGAGGTCGATTACTGACACGACTCGTATGAGCTATACAAATCCAGTCGTCAGCCGCAACCGGAAAACCAGACTGTACCCAGTCCCCCGTTGCACCTTCGTCATAGGTCGCCTGAGCACCTGTCACCGAATTAATGGCTTTGAGCGTAAATGCTTTGCCAAGATAATCAACACTGGTGATTATACACTGACAATAAGAAGCCGCATTCCACTCATAGTTACGCACATCCTGCCCGGTAGTGTCTGTACCTTCTTGAAGAACACCACCACTATCAGCAACAAAGTCAATCCGCATACCCTGGCGGAAATTAGCGATTCGACCATACTCCTCGTCAATAGTAACCTTAATGTAGTTTGTGGAACCGACTTCGGCTATAACTGAAACCCTACCGAGAACCTGATTTACTGCCCCGGAACCTGCGGAGTTTACCACACTATGAGAGAAGAAACTGGAAGCCTCATAAATCGCTTTCAGTTTTGCTACGGCCTTCATATCCCGTGCCACCTGTTTAATCTGGGCAGCAGTCAAGAGTTCGGCCTGTTTCCAAGCGGCGGGAATACTAAAGTTCCCCACGACCTTATGCAGAGTAAGCTCCCTCTTAATATCGCCCATGTGAGGCGACTCTGAAGCCAGTGGGAAAATTGTCAAACCAGAAGCCAAAGTTGCCGGTGTCTGGTCTAACAACTTAGTCTGTGTCCCGGTAATGGTGTCCATTGTCGGGCCGAGTGGATCAGCCGACTCAATTAAACCTGCCACTCCGGTTTCGTAAAGGTGAATTACCTTATATCCACGACCAAGACCTGTCTGGCTCTTAACCCCCAACGCTGTCCGTTTAATCTTATCGAACACAGGAGCTATAGCTGGGCCAGCCTCAGTAATCATCTGCGGAAGCTCCTCCCTGACCAAATTATCTAAAGCAGCAATCGCTTGTGCCATTGTACTATCCCCTAACTAAACACATTTACATTAATATGCAGTTAGTCGAGGGCTTCAACCCAACGAATTCCTATTTCATTTTTCGAGCAGCGTGAACCGCCGATTGAAGATACCTTGCAATGAGATTTTTCTCTTGGTCATCTTCATTTGAAGGAACTCGCTTGATTGGTTCGTCAGCTTGGATTACAGATGAAAGTCCTTCACTCGGTGTCAGGCCCAAAACAATGGGATGCTGATTGAGCTTTTTTGGGATACCCAGCTTAGTCAACTTCGACCGCACCATCTGTACAGTCGCAGAAACCAACTCGGCCCCAAACGGTTTGCCATCTTGAATCTTCCTAAGAACATCCTCAGCTACCATATTTTTAACTTCGGCAAGAACTTCTTTACTATCCTCACCTACTATCATTTTACCAATTATCTCATCTTTGTCAACCGCTTTATCGGATATTTCTCGAATTTCTTTTCGAGCATCATTGACATGCCGCTGAGTTGAGAACTCCCACCCCGCTTTAGCCTCCGCAGGACTAATCCCAAACTGCTTCTGAAATTCAGCACTAAAGCCTACGGAGGTAGTTTTAGTGGTTGTTTTTGGTTCGGGGTCGCCTTCTTCGAGATAAGTCATAAACTCGTCTGGTTTAATATCCAGCAAAAAGGCCAATTCCTTAACCTCGGCTTCCGAGGGAGTCTCGTTCCCAGAAATTGATTTTGTGAGTTCTTCTATCCGAATCCCTCTTTCCGCCTTTTTCGTTGCTTCGGCGGATTCACGAAATCTTTTATCAGCCCCAGATGCTTTTTCCGCTCTTGTTTTTAACTCGTCGATGGTCAGGACAACATCCTCACCGTCCACATTAATAGTGTGGGTTTCAGCTTTCTTTTCCTCTTGTTTCTCCTCTTGCTTTTCTTCCTGCTTCTGTTCTTCTTGTTTCTCTTCTTGTTTTTCTTCTTTGGTCATTTTTATTCCTTTCGATTATTGTTGAGGTAAACCCTCTTGCGGAGGTTGTTCTAATTCCATTCCGGCAGCATCTTCCATTGACTCCATTCCTTCCGGAAAAATCCCAAGACCTACATTGTGTTCTTCAAAGTGTTCTATAAATTTATCCCGAACTGGTTGAGAGGCAGCATAAAATTCTGGCCTGGCCATAAAAGCATTGAGTACACTTTGATGAATTAGGTGCATATCTCTTTCACTTACAATTACTTTACCGGGTTTTTCTCCGTCACCAAATAGGGCGAGGTTTTCCAATTTAGCTCGGCGATAGTTCTGATAAGCGACCTCGTTGCCTACTGGAATGTCTAAACCTTTTTCTCGAACCTGAAAACTAAATTCATCAAGGGTAATTATTTGTTCTTTGAGTGATTCTTTCAACGCTAATTTCTGTTGCTCTTTCGAGATGGGGACTTCGGAGGCGACATTGATGTTTACTTCGTCGGGGGAGGGGATGGCATTTCGAGAGAGCGTGATTTCACCAGTCTCCATATCGAAAATGATACCGGCCAAAGAATCGTCAAGGTTGCTAATACTGACAACTTTCTCTGAGGGCCAGAGGTCTTTACAGATTCCTAACATAGCCCGATAAATTCCGGATACAGCCTCGGCCACATTCTTAGCAGTTGGGGTCAGGGGAATACCACTTGTCTCATATAGAAAACCCAAGCCAGATGCAGAATCCACACGACCTGGAGCTCCACCTTTCAACATCTCCGTTGGTTGGTTTGCCAGTTTATCCATCAAACTCCCGGCGACCATAGCAGCCTCAATGTTAGCTTTTGACAGTTTCGCAGGAAATACATGGTCTGGTTTTAATTCCGGGGTCGTATAGTCTGGCTCAAATACTACTCGTTTAATCCCGTCTCGACCCCTATGAGCATCCGTTGGCGTCCCAAGGGACGCAGGCCACAACTGTATTCCATACAAGTCGAAATCGGCTACAGACTGGAAGAGACTACTAAGACTAAACTCCGCCTCGGTGTTCAACGGGATTAACTGGTCAACAAAGCTACGGCCATAGAAACCCCCAACTACTACGTCTCGTGCAATCTTCACGGGCATATAGTATTTACTTTGGGAATGGTCGTGGCGATACAACTGTTTTAATGTTTGATAAGAACCGGCAAAGATAAGATACTCTGCCAAATACCCATCGGTTGTTTCCGTCCACACTTCTACAAGTAAGGTGACATCTGTTTGTGTCTTGTCTTTTTTAGTGTGTCGCCCTTTCCACTGAGTTTCGACTTGGCTCTGACCACTCCGAATATAAAAACCACCCCCCGAGTGTGTCATCGAAGCCGTCCCCTGAAACCTTGTAGATACATCCGCAGGCAAGTCACCAAAGGGGACTTTCAAATCATCCATTCCCCTGTAAACTTTTGAGCCTTTACCCGGAGTTATCGAGAGACCTTTCACATAATCGGTAGGTACATAACGTACCCGAATCAATCCCCGCACGTCCGAGGGTGTTGATACATCTATCGGAATCGGGATAAGTTCCCAAGGATTAATGACTTCAATCCCCATACTATCTACATTCTCTATCCACAATCCAAATCCTATTGTACCATAATGAAGAAGTGGGGGGAAAGCATTAAGAGCCAACTTAGAAACCTTCTCCTGTGGAAATGCCGAATCCAAAACTACCTGAGCCGTACTCGCCTTTCTCAAACCATCAAGACTTCTCCCACGCCTCGATACAGCCGGAGCAAGGTTTATCGCCAACAACCTACCAAGTTGAGCTTGGTATTTGGAAACGATGTCCTCATATCTGAATTTCAACACTCCAGATGAGTCCAAATAAGATGCGTTGAGAGTGCCTGCTCCGTAGTTGATATTTGAGAAATTTCGGAGTCCCCGCATATAATAATGGTTGATCCACCAGTTAATCGACTGGGGATTCATCCTTGATTTCCCAGTGGATACCAAGTATTGAAATATCTGTTCGACTTGATTTTTATTCCCCGGAGTATCAGGTGGAATGGTAAACTTATATGCCACGATTAAACTCCTATTGACATCTGATAGTCAGTATTTTTTGGTTTGTCCTCTTTTTTCTTCGCCCCAGCGATACCCTTCAGTTTCCCCTGCGGAGGTTTGGCGGAAGCGACAAGTGCCCTTAAAGTCTCCGGCTTCCCCTCTTGACCGGCCACTACAATAAGAAGTTGTTTATTGGTCTCATTCAATCGACCGACACTGATAACTAAAGCTCCAGCGAGTATCACAAACATTACCACAACAAGGGCCGAGATGATAATTACTATTGGTATCAATACAGCTACAGTCATAGATTCTCCCTTTCGTTCATCTATTTTATTATACCAAAAAATCAGTTTTTGTCAACCTTCCGCACAAAGAAATCAATCCCCCACTTGAAGCCAGCCTCCATTAAATCATCCTGGAAACACATCATATCCCCAACTGTAAATTTTCTTCCTCCTCGCATCAAAGCTCCAACAAAATCGTGATATACTCGTTCCCCATCCTCGTCATTTCCTAAATGCTGATAATCCTCAAAACAATGGCCGGTTTTATCCACGAAAAGGTAATACTGTTCATCCATCATTTCTATGTTTCCTAATAATGGTGATTATCCTGAATAGGATATAACCCCCAAACAGGAAAATTACCAAGTATCTCCACATTCTGTCATCCTATAATGGTTCGTTGACCTCGGGTTATTCTACGGTCGTTTTTGTTGATTGCTGATTTACGGGCATTCTGGCTCATAATATCAAGCATTTCCCCAGTAATCTCTGAGGAGTCCACACCTGAGAGCAGGGGCATTCCCTTAACTACTGGGAGGTTCCTGCGAATCCGCTCTAAAAGACTAAGTTTGCCCTTTTCCTTGGTGAATTTTCCTCCCCGATTCTTGACGACATACTGACACATTGAGAGGGTATCAATAGCGTCATCGTGAGGCAGGAGAGCCAAGTCAGGGGTATAGTCCTCTGTTTGTTGGTATAACTGGTCAAATGGCCACTTGCCTGCGAGATGGGCCGGATACTTAATCCTGCCAGGTCTGAATCGCCACTCCATCCCAGAGATTCGATTGGACTTAGTTACACGGGCCGGATATGTAATAGGGAAAACCCTCGCTCTCCAAGGTTGCGATATTTTGCTTTCCATCTCCTCGATATATTCTTTGACAGCCTCCGCAAAACTCATCTGGATGCTCACGGCCTCGATTCCTAATACCCTCGGACGCCAAGCCAATCCATACTCGTAGATCAGCCGCAATAAGGTCGCATCTTTACCTCGACCCAACCACATATCCAGAATCCACAAGGTATTCGTGGTGTCAAATCCAAGAATCAGGATACAGGAATAGTCGTTATACTGAGAGAGACCTGAGCCATAATCGAACAACAAAATCCGATACATCGGCAACACAAGTTCTCGGAAGGGTTTCTCATAGTCTTTATAGACTCTGCGGCCCGGCTCCATAAACCGTTCTGACCATTTTATATTCCCCGTGTGAGTCAGTGGATTCTTCCAATCAAATTCTCCCTCAACAGTATATTCATTCTTTCTTGGGTCAATAATTAGAATCCGGTCTTGAGCCGATATAGGCTCGTTCAGATATTCCGCAGCAAATGCGGAGTCCCCTATTTCCGCCTTACGAGCTTCGAGAACTTCTTGTGACCACTTCTCCGGCCATAAAACAGACACATCCCCCTCGTTAGGTTTATCATAGGCGATTGCCTTTAGTGTTTTTCTATTCCAAAAATTAAATCGTGGGTCATCCCCCGCCACAGCATGATACAAAAAAGACCGTCTATTGATTAAGGTTCCTACCCAAAAAATAGACGAACCAGACTCAAGCATTGGGATAACCTGACGAAACATAATCATCTCAAACTTCTCTACAAGAACTTGAGCGGCGGCTTGAGAGTCTGAATCTGGGTCATTTTCGGGGTCATCGAGAATGAACAATCGGGGACGACCTCCACGCTTCTTCCCCATTACCGATAAACCTTTTATAATCGCCCCATTCACTAAACTCAACTGATGGTGATTCCAAATCTTCCGACCCCTTGGGGGTTTCATTTCTCCGAAATCTTGTAGAATTAATTCATTCTCGGTAAACTGCTGAATCAACTTATCAAATCGTTCCTCAACTAATCTATCTGTAGCTAATCCAAGAGTCATTTCATAATGAGGTCGAGTCAGGGCGAGTAGTAAAGGAGCCTCTATTCCTATAACGGTACTTTTAGCACTACCTCTTGGAGCCGCTTGAGCATTTCGACCATATTCTCCTAAATCTGAAATCATCTCATAATGGAAAGGTGGGGACTCCTCAAAGCCATTTTTATAAAAGAGCTTTCCGACCCCCGCTAAGTAGCATCTACGAAAAAAATCCCAAGCCTCGACGAGGTGCTGAGGAGTATCCTGTCTATGTAGAACAGCTAATCGTGCTTCACGTTGACCATCTAAAGTAAGAGAATCATAATCTTTCGGCAAGGGATACACAGGCCAAGGTCTATGTATTTTCATTTTCTAATCATCCTGTAAGAATAAACACGATGTATCCAGTCTAAAAACTCCGATTCGGACATTGTGTGCTTGGCTACATTACAAGTTCCACAACAAGGAACGACATTATCTGGAGTGTAGCCCTTGGTGTTATTCAAGCGGTCAATGCCATTGTAAATATAATCCCCGTTGCATTTTCTTGTTCTGATTTTTGCTATTCTTTGTTTAGGAGCTATTCCACAATAATAACAGAGTTGAGAATTTAGTTCCCGCACAAAATCATTTGACAAAGACCACTCATACCCTCGGGCCTTAGCGGCATTTTTTACATTTCTTAGCATAGTGTTAAAAGCCGCTTGGCCCTTAGGTAATCTCTGTAAACAACCACAACTATTTGTTCCGCCATGTCGTAATCTACTGGCCGGGACAATAATCTTAGTTCCACATTTACAACGACAAATCCAAGCCGCTCCACTTCCCCTATTCATTCCTCGGGATAAAACAATTAAACTTCCATACTTATTGCCGGTTTCATCAGGTGCAATTTTATTTCTACAACCACAACTTCCTGTGTTTCCATTTCTTAAATTAGCTCCTTTAACCCGAGTAACATAGCCACAATCACACCGGCACACCCAAGTAGCATAACCATCTACAGACCCAGCCCGTCTTATTACAATCAACTTACCATACTTATTACCCGTTTCTTGTATTACAAGATTACCCATCTTTTTTTTGTAACTCCTTGAGGGCTGGTAAGGTGCGAACTACATCGAAGAACGCTATTGTGGTGGCTATTCCAGCACACCACGCTGGATTTCCTTTGTTAGAACTCATCACGATTCGTAAACTGGGCCAGATTCCTTCGATGTAGCCTGGTTGGTTCAGAAGAGCCAAAACCATATCAGGGATATTTGCCCTATCCTTGAAATCCCACATCGTAGTTGAAGGTGTCGTCATAGGTTGAGCACATAGAGACACGATGTGAAAGGCCACCGTAGCCAAAACGAAGCCATCCTCCAGAATATATTTCCGCAGAGCCACGAGTTCAATATCCTCCGCAGAGAGGTTTACTATCGGGGCTTGAAATGAAAATTTGGAGAATTCTTTTTCGACTCCGCTATCAATTGCTTTTTGAGCTTCCTTGGTTTCTTCTTTGGTGTATTCTCTTATAGGGCCACCACGCTCTATTAAGGCCGACGTAGGAACACCCTCCAAACTAATCCCCTGCGGAGGAGATTCCGGGGAAGAGGTCTTGGTCACAGGTTGGGGGGCGGGTTTTGATACAGGGATTGTCGTTGTCTCCTGTGGAATTGTCACCGACTCTTGGGGGAGCGTCCCCACTTGGGGTTCGTCCTCCGGGTATTGGTCTTGGAGTCTGTCCTCCGCCGACCGGTTCAGTTCCTCCAGAGATAACATCTCGTTCTGATTCAACGGTTGGTCTGGGACATCCCGTAGAGTTTGAGGGGAACTGCTCTTGGGTGTCTTGGCTCTGTCGCCTATTGCTTTCTCGATTTGGTTTGGTTCGGGTTTGTCCCATCCCATCGCATCCTGATGGGCTTTCAATGGATTGTAATCCTTTTTTTGTCTTGTCATTTTCTGGTTCCTTAATTTCGGTTGATTCTATTTTCTTCACCGGATTCAAGATACCGGCGATACGTTTGGCGTGAAAAGTTGTATGGCCCCCCTGGTCATTTGGAAATGTCTGGGAGACGTTTGCAACAAGCCCAGATGACTCGGCGGCTTCACGGAGTAACTCGCGGAGATGTTTGATAGCTTTGAATTTGATGGAGAGATTGGCATTTTGTTTGGCCATTATAAGAGTCTCCCGAATCTCAAGAGAATAACTCCAGCCGAGTTCATGAAAGATGTTCGTGATAATACTTGGGTCGTTAAAGCTCTGTATTGCCGCCAGCACATCATCAGGACTTGGCTGTTCAGTTTTTTCAATTTCGTCGGTCATTTTACAGACCTTTCATTTTTGTTTTTGAAATTACGGGTTTTGGCTTACTATAATACACGATGAATGTGGGCTTTTTTGCTTTTTTGGCTTTTGCAATGGTG
>Ga0114923_10003914_pt1 | contig 9998 bp, 8 predicted proteins | sample SumtaG_FD_89578 | JGI IMG/M metagenome (GOLD analysis project Ga0114923, IMG submission 89578) | Deep subsurface microbial communities from Indian Ocean to uncover new lineages of life (NeLLi) - Sumatra_00157 metaG | ecosystem: Environmental > Aquatic > Marine > Oceanic > Sediment | place: near...
CGAGCCAGACATAATAACACCGATTGCCAGACTGTGTAGGAGCAGAATAATTCTTTCCCTTCCTACCATTTGGTCTAAAACAATTTTCAGTACCTCATGGTTATATGGAATTATGCCAATACCATGATCGTCACGAACCTCGAGAAGCTCCATAACTGCGTCCTGACGACCCAATGCTCGTATTATCTCCCACCCGATGCCTGCAACGATTCTTTCCTTCTTTGTGCCTGATGTATAGAAACCGCAAAAAGCTCCTACCACAACAGTCGTAGCATTCCCACCCATAAAACCGTATCGCTCCACCAAAGCTACTTTTGCTCCGTTTCGAGCTGCAGCCAAGGCTGCTGTGATACCTGCCGGTCCGCTTCCCACAACTAATACATCAACGCTGATGTCAGGTTTCGTTGTCGCTTTGTTCATTTTCACTCTCCCACAAAATGTCAACCGGGAATACTAACGACCCGGCTTTCATATCTATCACGCTTTTGAAGTTAGATTCTATCCCGTTTGATTGTTTTGGTGGCTCCCCCTGTCCACAAGCATTTGTCAGATACCCTTCAGTAGGCAATTTCCTAGCTTCTCTTCCAACTATAAGACAATGCCTTTACCATGGCATTTCATCTGTGCCGCCATCCTGCATGATCTTTTTGAAGTGTTTGTAAAAATCAATACCATAGTCGCGATAAGGCAACCCCCGATGTTTCCTTGCCTTTAGAATGATAGGCAAGGTGCTTTCCCAACGACCTAAAGTCTGGGTGCTTGAATAACAGGTTTCTATCGATTGAGGATAAAGCTTGACGTAACCCTGATCTACAGCATTTTTTAAGAATCTATCACCTTTTTCGTTTCTGGTTATTACCATACTCATTCCCTTTTTGACTTCTTTGATCTCTTCAGAATAACCCGTAGTGGCAGTATATGAGCCGGAAAAACCCTTCCCGAGTGTGGCGAATTTTTCCGGACTATAAACAGGATGGTGCCAGACATCCCCAAACGTGAGGTCACCAAACATCGATACCTTTTCAGGACACAGACGGCAGTGTTCTGGTACGAATCTCATCATTTGTGGTAATGTTTGAAAAACAAAATCCTGCTCAAAAATCTTACCATCCTTAGAAATGACCTGGAAAACGCCCGGGAACGGCTTGGCCCGGTAAGAAAACTCAGCAACCTGATCTAATGGGACACCTGCAATCTTGGAAATTATATGTACCGTACCTTTAAGGGTAAAATGAGTAGCACAGGTCAATCCACAGACGAACTCAATTCTGTCAGCAATATTGCCTAGATCCTCACAAAGCTGCATCTTACGGATGCCATCCGCATGACAGGCTACTGCAGTAATAGCTATCTTTTTATATCCTTCATCGACTGCTTGTTTTACTGCGAGCAGATGAGGGTGCGGTTGATATTTTGAACCTGCACTTTTTATTATCTCTTCCGGAGTTGTCGCTATTTTACTCACAGCACGCCAGGGGCGCTCAGGATCAAAGTCTGCAACTACAGCAGCATCTATCATTCCCGCTTCAAGAGCCGCTACCAGTACGGCATTGCAAACACCACCGGAATAAGAACTATCACGGCTTTCCGGATTCAGAGCATAACCATTGTTGTAGTCTCTTATAACACCAACCACATTCTCCGGAAAAGTATCCTTTCGTTTCCTACCGAAAAAGGTTTCCTCAATCTTGTAAGAAGGCACTTCAAAAGCCGGACAAACGCGATAACAAACATCGCAAACCTCATCCGGGCAGTTACCTGTCATCTCCGGATTCCACCCCCACTCGTATTCCTTTAATGTAATTGCCTGGGTTGGACAAACTGATACACATGCCCCACATTCCACACACAACCCAGTATCAATAGCTTCTTTCTGCAGCTGTTTAATTCCTTCTTCTGCCATTATTTAACTCCTCTTATATTAGTTGTTTTATTTGTTTTATTGATGCATTCTTAATACCATCGTTGCTTTTTGCCGAGTACTACCCTAAATCTATTGATTCTTCTTGAGGAATATGGCCCATGGTTTGAAAACATCGTTCGGAATTGCAAAAGATTCACAATCCCGAACGATATAGTTATTCTTACATCTCCGCCTTGACCTTCTCCAATTCCTCTACGCCCCAAGCTACAGCATCCTCGATGTTCCACCCCTCCCATGCTACTTTATAAATTACCTGCGATAAGAGCGCCGGCTCTCCATACATTCTAGCTGCCAGTTCCGACGGCAAAAATACATTTGTAGGAACCACCTTGCCTCCTTGAATAACGCCTACTTCGCTGAAATCAACCGCATAAGGTGCACACTCATTGAAGATGACATCAAGCCAATCCTTATGTTCCTTAATGTACCTGGAGGCATCAGGATCGGAAGGTACATAGGCAAGAAACTCGGCCCCTTGGGACTTTAGAATAGGTAAGAGATGCCCCGGTACCGCAGAATAGAACCGCAGCGCTCGATCCCCTGTCAATATCCACTTAAGAAACTCTTTGGCCTCTTCCACATTAGGACATGTTTTAGGTACAACATAATTGTCTGCGCCGCCTGTATTCACCTTTATCTTATCATAAGGAAGTGGCGCGAGCTCAGTTACCGCCGCGATATCCGGTATTTGCATTCCTATTTTTGACGGTTCCCGGCCACCCATTACAGCCATCGCTACTCTTCCCGCAGCATAGGCGCTGCGATGCTCGCTCCATGTCCAGGTCCTGGCGCCAGGAGGTCCGTTCTTAAGCAACTCTACATAGGTCGCAATACCCGCCATACTCTCCGGCTGATCTATTGTAATGTTAAGGTCTTTGTCAAATACCTGACCCCCTCGCTGCCAGAGAAATTCCTGTGCATAGTAACCGGTAGCAAAACCCTCGCTACCCGGGAGGCCGATACCATAAACGTCAATAACGCCATCACCATCGTTATCCCTGGTAAGTCGTCTGGCCGCTTCAACAAACTCAGCATGTGTCTTGGGGATTTCAAGACCTTCTTTATTCAATAGGTCCCTGCGCAACAGGAGAACTCTCATACTTCCGGCATAGGAAATTGCAAGGTCGTTTCCCTTCATGGTTTTAACAGCTCCGGGATTGAACTCGTCTCGTACAATATCATCTACCACCTCGTTAAGCGGTAAAAAGACGTCCTGAGGCCAGAATTCCATAACTTCCTGGGTGCCAAGGTTATAAACAGACTTCGGAACACCCGCGGCCATGGCTGCGACAAAGAGAGGACCCATACTCGTCACTAGCCTTTCATAGACTATATCAATATCAGGATGAAGCGCTTCATATTCTTGTTCAAGCGTTTCGAATAGCTTCACCTGCTTGGGACTGGTTTCTCCAGACGAAAAATAGACCTTTTTGGCGACTCCTTTTGCTTCAGCGCCCTCTTTCTGACCCCCAGCTAACAAAGGGAATGTCAGCAGCGAGATACTCATAACCAACGCAAACAATAATACTAATCCTTTTTTCATTCTTTCCTCCCTACAGTTTTTCATTACAGTTTTTTTAAGAAAAGCAATACTTTCTCTTTAGCTTTCTATCTTTTTCCCTCCTTTCATCTTTCCATCACAGTTTTTTGAACAACATGGTGTACCCTTAATAGCATTTCATCTCATTTCCTCCTTTCGTTTTTTTTAGCCCTTAACGGCCCCCGATCCCATCCCGCTAATGAGAGCCTTTTGGGCAAAAATCATGTATACCAGAGAAGGTACCGTGATCAATACCGATGCTGCCTTAATAAGCTCCCAGCCAAAAAAACCTGTATCCCTCTCGCTGCCCATCATAGTTGCTAAAGCAAGTGGGAGGGTCCATTTTTCGGCACTTCGCATGAAAATCAACGCAAATAGGTATTCATTCCATGAGACGATGAATGTAAAGACTGCTGTGGAAACGATCCCTGGCAAAGCAAGGGGAACCATAATCTTGTGGAGAATTTGGAAGTATGTCGCTCCATCAATTAAGGCAGCATCCTCCAGGCCCCTGGGAATACCGGAGAAATATGATCTTAACAGCCATGTGCCAACTGGTACTGAGAAGCTAAGATTTATCAGTATCAGTGCATATAGATTGTCTGCCATGCCGATACGATAGGCGATAACAAAGAGGGGTATCACAATCAAGACACCTGGTATCATATAAACATAGAGCATCAACAGTGCCAGGAGAGAAAGTCCGCGAAATCGAAAACGCGATAAGCTAAAACCACAGGGAGCAGAGACCATAATGGCCAGGACAGTAGTACCCAAAGCGACGAAAGTGCTGTTCAAGAAATTGTGACCCAGGTCTGTGATCATGAGTACCTGGCTATAGTTCGTTAACGTAATCCGAGGCGGGATCAAGCTGGGGGGATAAGCGTATATCTCCGCTACAGTCTTGAATGATGTTACAATCATCCAGTACAGAGGGAAAGTAGAAAATATAACAAGTAGAACGAGTAAAATGTATTTAATTGTCAAGATAACATATTTATGAACACACCGGTTTAGCAAAGATATCATGATAAACGCTCCTCAGCTCTTTGGTAGAAATACAAGTAGGTGATGACAATCAAAGAGACAAAAGACAGGTTTATAAATGCAATGGAGGCTCCTATGCCCATTTTGTACCGTTCGAAAGCCTGCATATATATGTATAGAGCCAATGTGGTGGTTGAGTTTCCTGGGCCACCATGGGTAAAGAGCCAGACGATATCGAACTTGCCAATGAGCCAGATCGTGCGGAACAGTAGAGCAATAAGAATAACGGGCATCAGCATGGGAAGTGTAATATACATGAACCGTTTCCAGAAATTAGCTCCATCAATTTTTGCTGCATCATACAGCTCTTTAGAAATGGTCTGAAGACGGCTCAGAAACATAATCAGAAAGAAGGGAAACCACTTCCAGGCGGTTATCAGGATAATTGCAATCATTGCTCCGTGAGGGGTACTGAGCCAGAGTATAGGTTGCTTAATCATTCCCATCTGTCGAAGTGCATAATTTACGAATCCGAACACATCATTAAACATGAAGCGAAAGATTACAGCCGCCACCACTGTAGGTACGACCCAAGGGAACATTACAAGGCCTCTTGCGATGTTGCGGCCCCATAATGGCTCGTTCAGCAAAAGCGCTCCGCCAATACCGAGTAGAATCTGAAGCACCAGAACGCCTCCAACCCATATAAGAGTTATGGCGGCGGCATGCCAGAAATCGTAATCCTGTAACACGTGAAGGTAATTTTTAAGGCCCAAGAATTTACCGGTGTTGGCAAGCATATTCCATTTATAGAAACCAAGTATGAACGCCCGAACGATAGGATATCCATAAAGTGTTAAAACGATCACAATTGCCGGCAGAGCAAAAAGATAGGCTATTAGTTTTTCTGATGTTACTCGTTTTCGCAACGCCTGAGACATCCGCACACTCCTTTCGAACAATATAGCTCAATACTATTACTTTTGTCAAGTGCCTGTACAAAAGTTCAATTCTTTTTTGTCAGTGTGTTCACTCCATACTAATGCTCATTGTGGTAATAGGTCTCCCACTTCAGGTACTTAGAAACGGCTTCATAAAGTGCGCCAGCGCAGTGCGAGCGAGTCATGGCCACGTGGTGCTCAAAACCGTTCCGGCAGAGATAGCCAAGTAAAGAACGCAGGTCTGATACCTGGCACACGGCAACCCCGCCGTCGATATCGGCCGGATCGTCGGTGAACGCACCCTCTCCCACGTAGGCGCTGATGATGCCCCGGGTATCGTCGGTGGTCAGACGAAAGTAAGTCATTGGACCGGCGGCAACCTTCCCCTTGACCGCACCGAAGCATTTCTCTTTGCCCAGGGACTCACCCAGTACATCCAGCTCGGATATCTCTACCTCGCCCCCGATAAAGCTCTTCGGGTAGTTGCTGCAGTGCACACAGATGCACTTCTCACGGTCATCACCATAGTTGTTGTTCCAATCGAGAAAACCGGGTGCGCTACCTGAAGCAAGGAGCAGGGCATACATTGATACCGCCCCGGCCACATCAACCTCGCAGGCACTGGGCATGAGTTGCTCACCCATCAGGCTCATGGACAGGCAGGTGGCACAACCATAGTTTTCCTGGATCGAAGTCCAGCACTGGACCGCGCTGGCATCGAGCTCATTCCGTTCCATCCAGTTGTCGATTGCCACCGAAAACCTGGCCTGCCGCAATACATGCTCCGCCGGAATGCGCTCGGGGATAGACCCGTAGTCCCGGATTTGGGCCAGTTTCACCTGCACCGCTTCAGCTTCGCCGTCCAGACCCTGGGCCGCGGAGATGATCTCGGAAAGGTCCACCGGCACGACCGTAATACCTGAGGCCTGGAGCAGCTTCTCGCTGAAGCGGACCGTCTGGAAGGCAGCCGGTCGAGCACCGATCGCCCCGATGCGGGCTCTCTTCAATCCCCTTACAACCCGGCACACCCGGGCAAAAGAATCGATGTCCCTACTGAATTCATCGCTGTTAATTTTAACCGTGTGCTGAGCAGTGTCTGTAAAAGGGATTCCGTACTGGTAGAGGTTATTGCAGACCGAGAGCTTTCCGCAGAATGCATCACGCCTACTTTTTACATTAAGCTTGCCCAGCTCATCATCACAGGCCTGGACCAGGACGGGGACGTTCAGACCCGCAAGGTCGATGGTCTGCACCACCCCGAGCTCATCCCCGAAATTGGGTAGAATAACGATGATCCCGTCGATCTTGTCACGGTTCTCTTGAAACAGAGCGGCACATTTTCTGGCATCGGCCAGGGTTTCGATGGCCCCGTTCGGTGTCGCCGATTCCTGAGGGATGACATAATCGTAGCCCAACTCCTTCACCTTGGCGAGCAGATGTTTGCGCCCTTCGCCAGCCAGTTGAGGGTTGAAAAAACCTCTGGTGGCAACGATCAGGCCAATTGCAAGTTTTTTTTCGATAACTTTCATCTTTGGTCTCCGTTAGGGTTTCTTTTTTCAGGCGGATAGACCTTTTCCGGCGGCACCCGCTCCTGGGGCCGCTCGATCAGTTCTATCGTAGTGCCGATTGCATCCTCCGTGTCCAGGTAGGCGTAGTGACCGTCACCACCTCTACCGAACCCCGAGCCGTCCTGGGTCATGGTAAAGCCAGCTTCCTCTGCCAACGAAAGGGCCTGTCTCATATCCTCCACCAGCACTCCGAGGTGATGGATCCCATAACCGTGCTCTTTGACGAAGTCGGCATACACCGTATCTCCCTCGAGCGGTTCGATTAGCTCGATACGCAGTTGCCCTATCCAGGCCAGTCCTACCCGCATCCTGTACTCACTGGGCTTACCGTGATAGGACATCTTCTTTACCAGCGGTTTGCCGTAGGTATAGAAGTGCCAGGGCCCGATCCCAAAGGTTTTCCAGTAGTTCTCTACTGCCTTGTCGAGGTCCTCAACAATCAAGGCAATCTGGGCTACGCCGTTCTTGAGGAACGGCAGCCTACCCGCTTCTGTATTTTTCTGCATGCATTGTTCCTTGCCGACTAAACTTCTAAGGAAAAAAGACCGCCTTCAGCACCTTACCCTCCAAAGCCAACAACGCGCCTTTCTTAAAATCGGAAAGTGGGAGGCGATGGGTAATAAGCCGGTCCGCCGGAAACCGTCTCGAATTGACCAGTTTCAGAGCCTGCATCTGGTGTCTGGGGGCAAGGGTTGTGGTACCCATAAGATGCAGGGAGTTGTAGTGGATTGTGTTCATATTCACTCCGGGCTTGCTGTCCTCTTTAGGTAACCCACCGAAAAGCAACACCCTGCCCCCTTTCTTGGCCATTTCCACTGCCTGGACTACAGCAACAGGCGCGGGCGTGGCGGAAATTACCACATCGGCTCCCCTACCGTCGGTAAGCCTGCGCACCTCCTCTACCAGGTCGGTTTTAGAGGCGTCGATCGTACAGTCCGGCTCGAAGGCCTCAGCTAATTTGAGCCTGCTTTCCACGATATCGGCAACGTAGATTCGATCGGCTCCTCTGATCCGGGCCAGAACCGTATGCATACAGCCCACCGGGCCGCTGCCGATCACAACTACCGTTTCGCCAAGTCCAATCTGCCCCTTCTCCTGGGCGTTGATGCAGGAAGAGAGCGGTTCCGTGATGGCGGCATAGGCCGGATCGAGCCCCTCTGGAATCGGCTGGATTGTTCCCAGCCGCACGCATTCTTCAGGCAGGGCCATGTATTCGGCAAATCCACCGGGCCAGGCCTGGGCTATTTCCTTGTAATCGGTACAGAGCTCGTAACGCCCATCGAGGCAAAACTCGCATTTTCCGCAGTAGGCCAAAGGGCTCACCGCCAGGGTATCACCCACCTGCCACGGCCCCGCATATCCGGAACCCGATTTCTCCACGGCAGCGCAGATCTCGTGGCCGATAGTCCAGGGGAAAATTACCTTACGGTGGCCGCTGCGTAGGGTCCTTAGATCTGATCCACAGAGAGCGCAGGCCAGCACCTTGAGAAGCAGGCCGCCTGCCGGGGCATCGGGAACAGGTACCTCTTCCAGGTCGAACCGCATCGGCGCTCGAACCACCAGGGCTTGCATTGTTTTTCTCATTTTTGATGGGCTCCATGCAGAAGAGCATCCTGCATCTGTCGCAGTTTATAGGCCATACGCTCCCTGTCCGGGGCGAAATTCTCCGTTGTAAGCAACTCATCTCGAGGCACATCCTTGAGCACCTTCCCCCCGGGTGCCAGGCCCATGGGTATGCCCTCCAATGCTATTCCCTCTTCATATGTATAGATGCGGTTAAAGATGTCCGGGCCGCCCACGTCACCCACCATCACACCTGCTTTCAGGTCCCTCTTGGCAATGGAGATCACCTCCGAGATCAACCTGTCAGATACCAGGGTCCGTTCGCCGTAAACCACCGCCTCGGCAACAGAAATGGGTACTTCGATATTGCAGAGGTGATAGGGCCTGTAGAGCAGATAGTAAGGTCCCTCACCCATACCGACAAACTGCATATCCTCCCTGATCCTCGGATCGGAAGAGGTAACGATTGCGAATACCCCCGGGGCCACTCTGCCCGTTGAGTACTCCACACATCCTCGCCGTCCGAGGATGCCCCCATCCTCCTTGGGGACTAGGACATTGGATAGATCATTCAGGTCGATCTTTTCTCCATGCATGCCGGCGATATCCGGGACCAACCCTGTTCCATTGGACACCGAAGCCATCTCTACCATGGTCTTGGACCCATCTTTGAAGGCGGCCAGCATCTCAGGGTTCATGTTCTTGCTCTCCGCCTCTTCTCTGCAGCTCTCAGGCGTCGCGTAGAAATCGATAGGATTATTCTTTCCCTTGCCCGTACAGACCACCTCGAAACCAAGGGTGCGGGCAAAGTCGTACAGCCCCTTGCAGACCCCGGGCTCATCCCCACTGGCCACCGTGTATACACAGCCGGAATTGCGAGCCATCCGGTTCAAAAAAAGCCCCACCGGTACATCGGTTTCCACGTTCAGCATCACCACGTGCTTATTGTTTAAGATACAGTTCCAGGCCACCTGGGCGCCAATCTCTGTACTTCCGGTGGCCTCAACCACGGCCTCCAGACCTTCCAGCCGGGGAAGCAGCAGGGCGTCTTCGGTGACTACGAACCTTCCCTGTTTTAGGGCGTCCTCGGCTTCACTTTTTTTGTTGGTTGAACAGATCGAGGAGTTCGGAATGCCTAAGCTCTTGAACATAGCCTTCGGGCGGCTTGGATCGATGTCTGCCACCACCTGTACATTCAATCCCGTCATCCCGTGAGCCACGTGCACCATTCCTGAACCCATCTGGCCGCAGCCCACAAGACCCACCAGGATCGGGTTCCCCTCTTCTTGCCTTTTTCGTAAATGCTCCAACAGCTCCATGTTTACTCCTTCTTCAAACGCTCCCGCAACACGGCCAAGTCGCGAAAGTCCTGCTTCACATGCTCGTAGAGCTTTTTATACAAAGCAAAACACTCCATATAGTGCTCGTGATTCTCTGAATCCGGTTCCATCGGCTCCATACTCTCAAACCACTGC
>Ga0114923_10003915_pt1 | contig 9996 bp, 8 predicted proteins | sample SumtaG_FD_89578 | JGI IMG/M metagenome (GOLD analysis project Ga0114923, IMG submission 89578) | Deep subsurface microbial communities from Indian Ocean to uncover new lineages of life (NeLLi) - Sumatra_00157 metaG | ecosystem: Environmental > Aquatic > Marine > Oceanic > Sediment | place: near...
TAACTGTATTCGTGACATGGATTCCGACGGCTTCCATAGAATACCTTTTTTTATTAGGATATCGACATGGTTCCCCACTATCATAAGTACATTTCTCTTTTTCTTTAATATAACAGAGTCTACAATGTCCATCCCATAAAATAAGTATTTCCTTATAGGGTTTATCATAATCTTCTACAAATTGGAATATCTCTTTTTCTTGAGTATCGCGCATATAACTATCTAAAAAAAACTTATTCCTAATACTTTCTTCGCTCCTTTTAGGATGCTTAGCCTTAATCTCTTTTACATGAGATGCTAAGTCGAATTTTGAATAAATTAAAAAGAATTTTTCATATTTCGATACTTTTTCCTCCAAATATTCTGCTTCTGGTGGACAAGCCCAAGAATGGTTGTAATTCGGGCATTTAAATTTAGGAGAATTGCAAAATGTCTGAACACTTTTATCAAATTCAAGATCTTCAAATCTTATTTCTCTAACTGGCACATTTTTAAAAATTAAGAATGAAAAAAAAGTTTATTTATTAATTATTTTTCTCTATTAATATTAAAATTTAGATGTAATATTTGCGATGTGAAAACTTATGAAAGAGAAAAAAAATGACTTAATTGAAGTGAGTGAGGAATATCAGAGGGAACTATTAAAATGTATGGAAGCCCTCCATGATAGCGTTGACACTTTAATTAAAAACAAAATAAGCCATACAAAATTGGATGAAGTAATAGCTTGTGAGCATGCGTGTGATCTACTTAAAGAAAGATATATTGAAATAATATATAAGCAGAAAAGAGCGCTTCCATTTCTAATAGAAGACCGTTATAAAATCATCAATGGTTTAGATAATATCGCTGATAAAAGCGAAGGCTTAGCACGACATCTGAAGATATATCCTTTTGAATTTTATCAAGACATAAAAGAGGAAATGACTCATCTGAATAACATTACTTTAGAAACAATTAAAAATTTAATTGAAGTTGTTGCCCTAATGGAAACCGATTTCTCAACGGCTCTTACAAAAACCTTTAAAAGTGAAGAATTTAAGAGGGAAGCTCGGAATTCTAAATATACGCTTTTAGAGATAATTTATAAGAAAACAGATAATGCTCTCAAATCTGTTATCACGGCAGGTTTAGTTTCTAAAATGTTCGATATCGTTGCCATGGCCGAAGAATTTTCTGATTATTTAAGGGGTTTAATAATTAAATATCCTAGTAAATGAGGTGGATTAAGTGGATTTCACTCTAATTATAATAATCTTTTTAATTCTTTCGATTTTAATAGCTATAGGGATCGGCGCCAATGATGAGACTTTTTCCATTGTATACGGATCACGGATTCTAACAATGAAACAAATCTTAATACTCGCTGCAATACTCGCAATTGCAGGGGCTTTATTATTAGGAGAAGGTGTAGCAAAAACGGTAGGAAATAGTATTCTTAATTATGAAGCGACTGAAGCAATCGTGATTACAATATTACTCTCAACAGCAATCTGGTTGATACTTGCATCTGCTTTAGGACTTCCAATCTCCACAACTCATGCAACAATTGGTAGTATAATGGGTATTGGGATTTTTGTTTGGGGAATGACTGGATTAAATTGGGGGATGATTCTTTATATGGCGATATGGTGGATTTTTTCTCCGATAGTTGGATTTGCCGGCACATATGTGGCTTACAAAATTCTATTTAAATATAAACAAAAGCGGCTAAAGGGTTTTCAAGACTATGAAAGTTATGAAATGAAATTTGCCGTAATAGTCTTAATTGCCATATGTATTACGGCTTTTTCAAGAGCAGGCAACGATTGTTCCAATGCAGTTGGAATCGTGATTGGTGTAGGAGATATGGATATTGGTTTTCTCTTAATAATTACAGGATTGAGTTTAGCATGTGGACTTGTCATCTTAGGAAGAGTAGTCATTGTGAATTTGGGAGAAATGACTGAGCTTAGACCTTCCACAGCATTTGCCGCACAAATACCAACAGCAGTAATAATGTTAATTGGAACCATTCAGAAGATTCCCTTATCAGGATCCCACATGCTAGTTGCATCTTTAGTTGGATTAGCGAAAGCGAGCAAGACACCAATGAAAAAAGGCTTATGGAAAATAATTTTAATATGGTTTCTTACTTTTCCCATGTCAGCTTTATTAGCTATTATATTATATTTCCCTGTAAGCTTATTTTTTTAATTTTCTTTTCTTCCAGAATATTTTAAAACGATTATATTTGCAAGTATAATAAGAACTCCTCCTATAATCGTGTATATTGAAAAAGTATTTAGGAAAATAATGGTATTTATGGTTGCTACAACCGTTTCAACATAAGATAAGATAATGATATTGCCCCCCTTATCATTCTTTACTCCTATATTATATAAAGTAAAAGCTAATGCGGTTGGAATTAAACCCAATAACACCGCAAACATCCACTCGATATAGGTTAATTTTGGAAGCTCACTGGCACCAAAGGGTAAAAATATAAATATGAGAAAAAGTGCATGCCACCACGCTAAAAATATATCAAAATCACCCTTCGCTTTTAACTCTTGTTCCAGGGTTTTTCTTTTATTGTAAATAATCTTCTTATAAAATATGAAAAAGCTTAATGCTATGCCAGATGAAATTCCAATCATTAAGCTTAGAGATAAAGGTGGACTGTTCCAAAATTCCATAATGATTCCTACTCCCAAAATTGCCAGAGCAAAACTTACAATGTTAATTTTTGAAACTTTCTCCATTCTAGTTAAAATTATAAATAGAAGGACGAAAATCCCACTTGTATAGAGTAAAAAAGCTGCAATTGCATAACCATATAATGTAATACTCAGAAAATATAGATAAATTACAAATGGATAAATTAAACCACTAATAATAAGGGCTTTCCAATGAAATTTAAAACTTTCCTTAAAAAATTCTCGCGAAAATGAATGGGTTTTTATCATGAATAGTGTTAGAAAAGCCACTCCAAAAATTCCCCTTAAAAGGACTATTGTAGAAAGATGGTAATGCCCGAGAAACGAAACAAACAAACCGACTACTCCCATAAAAGTACCAGACAATAACATACTGATCTGAGATTTTAATGGACTAGTTTTTGTATTCTCTGACTTGACTGTTGAAGCACTCATTATTTAGGATAGTTTTCTATAGTTTTAATTATGTTGGATTTTCAATTTTTTATAGCGTAATAATGTAATGCCATTAAGATCTAAATTATTATTTTTTTATTATTATCTTGGTAAATTCTAATTTTCAATAAAAACTTTTGAAATGAAAGGGCTTGTCATAGCTCCTAAAAGGGCTTCATAATTCACATTGAACCTCAATTTATCACCAATTTTAAACTCTTTATCTTTTAAATCTACAATGATATAATCACTTGAAGCACTCATTATTTCAATATTCTCTAGAGGCGTTAAACCTATTTCTGGAACATCCTGCCGTCCTACATTGATGAGAGCGTGATTTCTATACCCTTTCATGTGTTTATCTTTATTTTGAAATATTGAAGGTTCTCCAAAAGCATTTGTTGTTATAGTGCCTTTAGGATACAAAGGCTTTTTCTTTAATTCTACGATTTCTGCAACAAAAGTAAATGTATCTTGATATAGATTTGGAATCGGACTTTCATTAATTCCTCCTACCCCTAATAAAATGGCTGTACCAATTCTTAAATTATTAACTAATCCTTTATCATTTGTAGATTCTATCCAATTGTAATTGGCTGAATTACCCCCTGAGATAAATTTAAGCTTTATTCCAAATTTTTCTTGAATTTTCTCAACAATTTCTGAAAATTCTTTCATGTTTTTGTCATCAGGTATTACACCAGCAAAACATTTAAGATTAGTTCCAATACCTAACAATTCAATACTTTTTAATTTTAGAACTTGTTCTACAATGAATTCCAAATCTTTAGGCATAATTCCTTCACGTAAATCACCCATTTCCACCATAAGAATGATTCCATGGGTTTTATTTTGCTGAAGAGCTTCCTCTGAAAGCATTTTAATTGTAATCAGTTCTGTATTTAAACTGATATCGGCATATTTAATAACAATCGGTATTTCCGTCAAAGCAGGATTTCTAATTAAAACAAATTTAGCATTAACATCTTTATCCTTCATTCGGATTATGTTTTCTATTCGTGAGTCGCCGATAAATCCAATACCTGCTTGAACAAGAACTTTAGCTATAGTAGGATTTCCCATTGTAACTTTAGTAATTCCAATGATGGAAATATCTTTTGTATCAAAATAATGAATGAGTGTCGTTGCATTAAAACGTATTTTTTTTAGGTCTATTTCTAAGTATGGCATTTTTAATCAATATAATCAAGATCCACGGCAAAGGGAATTTTTCGCCTATGAAAATAGAGATCCTCTAATGAGTTCTTCAGAAGAGAATCATAAATTATGTTCTTCAATCGTAGTAGATTCAAATTTTCAAGGTTCATAAGATTTAAGTCATATTTCAAAGACTTATTATCTAAATTTTTTATTTTTTGAATAAGTACATCTTTACATAAAAATGGGTTAAAATTTTCTATTAAGAAATCGATTACTGGTATTAATATCAACCCTTTTTCTTTAAAGACGGCATATATTGCTGGTTTGGCCGCTTTTTCCTCAAAATTCCTCTCGATTGCTTTAAATGCAGCACGTCTGATATTTTCACTACAATCAGAAATAAAGAGATTTTCTAAAAATTCGAATATGCTCTGATTTTTAAGCCCAATTTTCTTTATATAATTAATACTCTCTTCTCTTAAATCCTCATCCTTACTATTTTCAACTAAGTTAATTAAGACTTCTGAGGCAGATCTTTTATCTATTATTTTGTTTTGGAATTCACTGTAAATTTCTCTTGGAGTTACCATTATTTCAAGAATTTTGGTTATTTTTATCCTTATTATCTCCATTTTGTAGATCTTTATCAAAGTACACATAAATTAAAACTACACCAATAATAATGAGCAACGCAAAAATGTTAATCCCAATCATTGCCAGAATAAATATCGTGACGGAACCCCCAATTATAATTAAATATAAAATTACCTGGTTTTTTGTTAATTCTGGACTAGTTTCACTCTGATTTTGATCCTGCATATTTTCTTGTTTCTGATTATTCTCTTTATCCATTATTTATTTAGAATTTTTTTTAGTATAAAACTTTGATTTTTATGCAATTAAGACTATATTCAATCGAAAAAACAGAAAAGGGTCTTTAAGGACGTTATTCTAGTCAATAAATGCTCCGCAATTTGGACACTTAAGTATATTTGTCGTGGCCCCACATATCTTACAGAACTTTAACGAAACTCTTTTTTTCGGAGGGGGTTTTAAGGATGTAATAGATAAATCCTCTTTAATTATTCTAGTACTAACAGATGATACTATTTTTATCCCTTTATTTTTATCTTTAGCATTGACAACTACTTCCTGACCAAAATACCCTCCTATTCTAATTTTCTTTGTAGGTGGTGGAGATGGTGGTGCCTTTATCTCTAGTATAGATGGGGGTTCAGGTTCAGAAGGAATAATTTCAATTTCTGGTATAGGTTGAAGTTCTGGTTTAGATGCAGAAGGAGTGATTTCAATTTCTGGTATAGGTTGAAGTTCTGGTTTAGATGCAGAAGGAGTGATTTCAATTTCTGGTATAGGTTGAGGTTCTGGTTTAGATGCAGAAGGAGGTACTTTTAGCTTTTTTGACGCTGAAGGTGGTGAGAGTGGAGGTGCTTTAACTTTTTTCAAAGCCATTGTTTTTTCTTTTGTGGGAAGACTAGGGGGCGGGGGAAGATCTTGAGAATCAAATGTAATTTGCTCAAGAGAAATGTCATCTTCAAATTCTTCTTCTACATAATGGAATTGCTCCTTTAATTCAACAACTTCTGAGCTCTCTTCATATGGAGATTCTTGTTGAATTTCTTCTTCAATATATTGTTCTTTCATATCATATTCTTCTGTAATTAGTATTTCTTGATGTTCTATTTTAAGATCCTGTGATTGGGCTGTTATTTCTTGTAATTCATCATAATCTTCTTCATACACTAAATTCACATAATCCTCATCTAATTTTAATAAAGTTTCACATTGAGGACATCTAAAAATATGTTTAAAACCAATATTTTTAATTATTGAATACTTTGCTACACAACATCCATGAAACTTTGCTCCACAGTTATAACATTTTCTTATTTCGTCAGAAAAAGCGCCACAAATTGGACATACCTCTAATTGACAAATCGAACAAATCTTCTCATCTTCAGAATCTAAAGTAATTAGTTCTACAGCTAAATGTTCATAAAATGTTTTATCCTGTTCTAGAATTAGATTTCCTCCCTTCTCTTGAACAATATTAAATTCTTGTTTGTTTTTAACTAATGATCCAAAAACATCATAAAATCGCATTTTTTGGCAATAGAAAGTACCACCATGAGTTTCACTTGATATTACTTTCAACTTAATATCATCATCATAAGATTCATTATCTCCTACTCGGATGATATCAATTATCGTAGAAAAATTTTTTAATTTAACAATTAGATCATATAAAGCCTGATGGTATTCTTCTTGTCGAGTACTGGGAGTGTCTGAAATAACAATTATTCTATAAGCCTTCTTTTTTTGTCGACTTTCACCGAATATATATGATAATATTTCGAATAGGCCATTCTCAATAAAACTTTGATCTTTTGGTCTAGAATCCCAGTATGAATCGAGAGTTTGTGTGATTGAATCGAGATCATTTCTACCATATATTGTTATTGGATTATCGTTCTCTTGAAAAATAACAAGACCATAATTAGAATCACTAAACTCATTCTTTTCTTGCATAAATGATCTTATATCTTTAATAAGTGTTTCTTTTTCAAGGTATTCCGTTGTCAGATCTATGTAAAATATTACTTCTTCCGAAAGTGTTGGACTTTTGTCTGCCGTCATCGTACTTTGAACTAGTAGAAATTTACCTAATATTTTAGGTAAAATAATAATAATCTCTTTTAGGTAAAATAATAATCTTAATATTTATATTTACAGATAAAGAAATTCCTTATAAAAATATTATTTTATACATAAACTAAAATAGAAATATTTTTTAAAGCTGAGAAACCGTTAATTTAATAGGAATAATAATAGATATTTAGAAATTATCTAAATTAAGTGAAATATTATGGATGAATTTTTTAAACAACTACAACTTTCAAATGATGCAATTGAAATATATAAGGGAGCTCTTGGAAAAATTCCTTTAACTTTTAATGAATTACATCTCTTAATAGGAGATTTATCAATAGAGAATTTTACAAATATATTAAATGAGTTAAAAAATGCCAATTTAATTGTTGAAATTGCGCCACAAAAACCAGAAATTCTTTTACACTACATTGCTATACCCCCTTTTACACCTATCTTAGCGTATTACAATAATATTAAAGCTAATTTGTCTACAATTCAAGATGCTGTTCAAGGATTAATAGTAAATTCTCTAAATGAAATTTTCAAGAATAAGAAAAAAAATAAGATTGAACTTGATACATTATTAAAACAGTTTCAAGAGATTAATAATGATATTGCAGAAGACAGTCTTATTCAGAAACAAGATGTAGAGGAGATAATAAAAGACTTTGAAAATATAAAAGAGATAAAAAAAACGTTAGGAAAGCTAAATAGTCTCAATAATAATCTCTATAGACAAATTGAAAATACATTCCAAACAGAATTTATACAATTACTAAAAACTTTGACCACTATTAAGACAGAAATCAACAATCATATAAGACTATTAGAGCTTAAGAAAAAAGAACCCAAGGTAATAGCCGTTGTTGAAGATATTTTTAATGCTAATTTAAACAAAATTATTCAAGACTTTTCCTCGAAATTATTGGAAATTATAGGATTGGAATTTAAAAATTTTGAAGCTCCCCTAAAAAAAGCAATTATTACTCCGATTATCACTACTGTAGATAAGACATTTCAATTCCAAAATGATTTCAAATTACTCTATTTGAATGTTATAAATGACTTTGAGTTAAAAATGAATAAAATTCATGAGATTATCATGAGCAACAAAACTAATCTTGAAAACGAATTACATAATCTTATAGACGTTATTTCCACAAGTGTAAATGAAATAGCTAAGGATTCAATTGATCAAGTTTCAATGTTGAGTAAACCTATAGAAAATACCATGGGACAATTTCTTAAAAGGTTAATGCAAACTGAATTAATGAATATAGATAATATCTGGATTATTAAGAGTAACATTAAAATTCAAGACGAGATCCAACATCTTTTAACTATTTCTAAAAATGAACTCATATTGATTATTCCCAATCTTGAACCTTATCTGAACATAGAACAAGTTTCGAATCTTCCCCCCGAACTTAAAATTAAAATTGTATCTTCAGAACACCATACTAATAGTATAGTAAAAAAATTCAAGGAGATACCCAATATTGATTTTCGAACGTTTAAAAATGATAAACTTATCGTTCTTATCTCGGATGATAAATATCTAATAATTAATATACTTCAAGAATACTCAAAAGATCCTCTTAATGATGTCATAGGTATATCTATTAATTATTTGCCTTTAATTAGTTTTTTAAAGCCCATAATATACACTACATGGAGTACTGCTGAACCAGATTATGCAACACCGGGAACGCATAAAACTCCTCCAAAACCAGTTCCTGTTAGAAAGCCAGAACCCATCAAAACTCCTCCTGTTTCTACGGTTAAGCAACAACTGAAATCAAAACTTGAAGAAAAAGCTCAATTTATCGGAGATGTACAACAAATAAAAAAGACTATTAGTCCACCTAAACAAGAAATGCCAATTATTCCACCGGATCCATTTACCACAACAACTCCTTCTCAAATTCCTCCAACACCTTCTCCTGCTCCTGAATCATCAATTAAAAAAGAGAGCCATGAAGCTTCTCAACAAATTGGTGATTTTACATCGAGATTTCCCCCAAAACCTGTGGATCAAATAGTAGAACAAATTAATATTGCATTTAATATGATAATTTCACAATTTGATGTAATAAAAGGAGAAGATTTAAGTAGAGAATTAGAAAATATTGCAGATTTAATTTTAATGAAACGCGGCTTTTCTTTCATCTTGCACGATATAAGAAAATTGATAAATGATTATAAGGCTAAATTTACACCGTTAAATGATAACGAAAAAGCTCTGATCTTTGAAGCTATTGAATCGTGGAAAGAAAGATTATTTTAAATTCATGTAATTAGTCAGAGATGGGAATGAAGAAATCATACTTTTCGAGTGAAACCTATTTTTTATAGTCAATACAATACAAGGATTGACTTTACTATAATATGCATCTTAATGAATAAAATATTAAACTATACGCTAATAACACATTTAATTTGACATTTCTTTTATCTAGAAAATATCTTATTAGACTACATTAATATCTCCAAATGTGTTAAATTTTTGATAGATGAGGGAATATTTATCATTTTATTATGCTTTAAATATAACATTTTAAGAGATTTAAGGGAACTTATTGTAACAGGAAGTTCAGTAATATATAGATTATTATTTAAATTTAATGTCTCTAAATTATCTAGGTTTCCTATCTCCTTAGGTATATTTTTTAAACGATTCTCACTCAAATCAAGAACTTTTAGGGACTTTAGGTTACCAACAGACGGGGAAAGCTCCATACATCTATTATAAGCGAGGTTCAATTGTTCGAGAGAAGTCAACGACCAAATTATTTCAGGAATATTGATAAGACTACATGAGAACAAACTTAATTGTTTTAAGTTAGGAAAATGTTTTAAGAAGTCCCAATCTCTAATTCTGGTATAATCCAATGATAGATATTCAATTTTTTTTAAAGATTCAATTGATGAGGGTAATTTTGTGAAAGAATTATGACCTAAATTCAAATTTTTTAAATTTTTAAGCTTTCCAATTGATTTTGGCACTCTAGAGAGATTGTATCCATAAAAA
>Ga0114923_10003916_pt1 | contig 9995 bp, 9 predicted proteins | sample SumtaG_FD_89578 | JGI IMG/M metagenome (GOLD analysis project Ga0114923, IMG submission 89578) | Deep subsurface microbial communities from Indian Ocean to uncover new lineages of life (NeLLi) - Sumatra_00157 metaG | ecosystem: Environmental > Aquatic > Marine > Oceanic > Sediment | place: near...
CTCAGGAGAATTGAACTATATGAAAAAATTATTGAAAAAGGTATTAAAGAGGGGTCATTTAAAACCAGAAACACGGAGCTTGCAGCATTGATTTTATACGGTGCTGTTGGGGCTGTAATGGTTTTTTATGATTTAGACAAAAGCCCTGAGGCAATCGCTGAAGAACTGTATTCAGAAATTGCTTCCGGGTTTTTTCACTAAACAGGGGATTGAAAAATGAAGAATAAGCTTTCATTTTGGAATGAATACAGCTTAGAAAATAGAATAAGGAGGCAATTCGATGAGCATAGATTATCCTTTTAGCTCTAGAATTAAGCACTTTGTCCCACCTCGGCAGTGGGCAAGCATGAGAGTTGCACGGGACCTGGAAAGAGAAACCGGAATGAAGATTATTCACTTTGAAAAAGGTGATTACCAGGGACCCGATTTTGAAACACCACAGCATGTACTTGATGCCACTGACAAAGCACTAAGGGATGGCTATGTAAGATATGATCCTGGACCCGGACTTCCTGAACTCAGGCAGGCTATTGCTGATATGATGGCAAAAAGAGGAAGGCCTACGTTAGCGGAAGAAGTTATTGTTACAGCCGGGGCAAAACACTCTTTAACCATGAACCTGCTGACATTTCTTGAAGATGGAGATGAGGTGATTTTCCCTAATCCAGGTTATCCTCCGGACGAAGTATGGGCTAATTATACAAATGCGGTAATTAAACATACACCACTCACAAAACCTGATTGGCAGTTCAATGTTGATGAACTCGAAAAGTTAATTACACCGAAAACCAAGCTGGTAATTATTAATACGCCTCAAAGGCCAAATGGCCACCTTGTGGAAAACCCACAGGAGATTGCAGATATGCTACTGAGGCACCCACATGTGATGATTATCTCAGATGAGATTTTCTCTCAGGTAACTTTTGGAAAGCCGCATATTTCAATTTGTTCTATTGAAGAAATACGTGACAGGGTAATTATTATTGATACATTTTCAAAAACATGGGCAATGACCGGTTGGAGAATTGGCTGGACCGTAGCTCCAAAGCCAGTGATAGATAAACTTTCAATTTTCCTACAGGATTCAATAACAAATGTTGCCGCATTTATTCAGAAAGCTGCATTTGCAGCTATGACTGGATCCCAGGAATGGGTAGATGAAAAACTGATTCTTCTTCAAAATAAAAGAGACCTTATGGTTAACGGCCTAAATGAAATTGACGGAATAACATGTGATTCACCTGACGGCGCTTTTTATGCATTTGCCGACATTAGTGGCACAGGCCTTACATCACAGGAATTCACCGACAGGCTTGTTGAAAGGGCAGGAGTTGCAGTAGTAGCAGGGACTGCTTTCGGAAGCCAGGGTGAAGGTTATGTAAGAATCACATACGCCTGTTCAGATGAAGATATTATAGAAGGACTTAAAAGAATTAAGAATGCCGATTTAAGCTAATAACTAAAAAATTTAGAAGCAGGATTTTATTCCTGCTTCTTTATATTTATGTATATTGTTTTAAATAAACGGTATGAATATTAAAAGAGTTTTAAGCCCAAATTTATTTCAAGTTTCACTAACAATAGTTTTCATACTGCTTTTTACCTATGCCTGTACCAAGGCGCCTATAACCGGCAGAAACCAGTTTATACTTGTGACCCAGGACCAGGAACTTCAGATGGGCGATGTTGCTTATACAGAAGTTGTAAATAGTTCCAAGATTTCTAAAAACCCTGAATATAATGCAGCAGTTAAAAGAGTGGCCGACAGGATTGCCGGAGTTGCAAACAGGCCGGATTTTGAATGGGAATACACAGTAATAGATGAAGATAAAACTATAAATGCTTTTGCCCTTCCAGGGGGAAAGATAGGCGTTTATACCGGGATATTAAAAGTAGCACAGACAGATGCAGGGCTTGCAACAGTATTGAGTCATGAAGTAGGCCACGCAACAGCAAGGCACGGCGGGGAAAGGATTACTGCCGGGCTATTATCCCAGATAGGTGCTGTTGGGCTTGCGGCTGCACTCGGTGGTTCGGGAATGGACCCTAACTTAACATACGGAATTATGCAGGCTTACGGACTGGGTGTGCAGGTAGGCGGAATACTCCCATTCAGCAGGTCCCAGGAATCGGAAGCAGACAGGATTGGATTAATTTACATGGCCAGGGCCGGATATGACCCAAGGGAATCGGTTCTTTTCTGGCAGAGAATGGCCGAAGCAACTAAAAACAGCCAGAGACCACCCGAATTTCTTTCTACTCATCCTGATAACGGGACAAGGATAGCTAACCTTCAAAGGCATATGCCAGAAGCGATGAGAGTGTACACTACCTCAAAAAAAGCTCCCAATAATAAAATAAACTTTAAGTAATCTTTTATTATAAAAAATCATAGTACTTCCAAACAGAACTCAAAAAATATTTTTTCCCTCTACATATTATTAATAATACAAATTTATTAATAAAAACTGTGTAAATACCTTTAACTACTCCTTAATTGTTTCTTAACAGAATCTTAACAAAACTATTGTTCAATTTATTAGAATGATAAATACATGGAGGTTTACCTGTTATGAACACTGCGAGGATTACTCTAGCAGTTACAGCGTTAGTTTTACTGCTTGGTGTCGGCAAGAGCTTTACTCAGACTATTGAAGTAGATTCAACAATACCTCTTTACTCAAAGGTTAGTGGTGTCTCCGGGAATATTGATAGTGTTGGTTCAGACACTATGAACAATCTTATGACACTTTGGTGTCAAAAATTCAACGAATACTACCCTAACGTCAGATGCCAGATTGAAGGAAAAGGGTCAAGTACTGCACCACCGGCACTGATCGAAGGTGTTTCCCAGTTCGGTCCTATGTCAAGAAAAATGAAAGGCAAAGAGATTGATGCTTTTGAAAAAGCAACCGGGTATAAACCTGTAGCATTACCAACGTCCATTGACACACTTGCGGTTTATGTAAACAAAGACAACCCTGTTAACTGTTTAACTATTGAGCAGACAGATGCAATTTTTTCAAAAACAAGGAACTGCGGAGAAACTTCGGATATCGTAACCTGGGGTGACCTCGGCCTTGAAGACGCCTGGCAGAACAAGCCAATAAGCAGTTACGGCAGGAATTCAGCTTCCGGAACATACGGTTACTTTAAAAAGAAGGCACTGTGTAGGGGTGATTACAAAGACTCAGTAAAAGAACAGCCCGGATCAGCCTCGGTGGTACAGGGAATAACTAAAGATATATTTGGTATCGGATACAGTGGTATCGGTTATAAGACATCAGGTGTAAAAGCGGTCGAAGTTAAAAAAGAAGGCGGACAGTGTGAGGCTCCTACTCTTGAGAATGTTGTATCGGGTAAATACCCGCTTGGAAGGTACCTGTATCTATATGTTAATAAACCTCCAAACCAGCAGTTAGACCCGTTAAGGAAAGAGTTTTTACTTTTTATTCTTAGCAAGGAAGGGCAGGAGGTAGTTGTTAAAGACGGTTACCTGCCTTTACCAGGTACAAAAGTTGCCGAGTTGAGGGCAGTAGTTGAAAATTAAGTGGTATTTAATTAACAGATTAAAATAAAAATATATCGGTTAAATTTTCGTACATCGTAGAAGAAATTTCCCGGTGTACTTCTTTTTCTCCAAATTAAAAACCAAATATAAATGTCTGTTTCAACCAAAGATATAAAAAACTTAAACAGTAAAGAGATCAGGCAAAAAGCTGTTGATAAAAGAATGTTTTACGACAAACTTGCCACAGTGGTTGTGGCAGGCGGTGGTATTGCCATAATACTTTGTATCATAGCAATACTTTTTTTTATCGGGATTGAAACTGTCCCTTTATGGCAATCACCAAATACAGAATTACAAAATAGTTTTACGGTAGAAAAGGCCCCGATCACACAGGGACAATCAAGCAATATTCTGATTGTAGGTACCGAAGAGTACACAGAGATTGCATTTTTGTTTGACCAGCAGGGAGTGGCAAGTTTTGTTAGCCTTGAAGACGGGTCGTTAATAAGTGAAACACCCATTGTAGATATAGAAAAACAGGGTGTTGTGACATCTACTTATGCCTCGGAAAAAAATGAGGATTATGTTGCCGCTACCAGTAAGGGATGGGTAATACCTTTTTCGCTCAAATACAATGTTACATACGGCGAGGACAATAAGAGAAATATCCTGCCGCAGATTATACAGCCGGACCCTATAAAAATATCTGATGAATCAATAAGCCTTTTCGGATTTAAGACAGGCGAGTTTGGCAACTCTTCTGTTACCGCATACGTAACAGAAAACAGTAGTTTTATTTTCCATTCCATAGCTGTATCTGAAGACGAGTTTATGGACCAGGAAGAGTCGATTACTAACAGCGTGGATCTTACAACCCAGATTAAAGCAAACACAATTTCAGCCATACAGATAGACAGTTTTCTTAATAACCTATATGTGGGGACCACAGACGGGAAAATCTATAACTGGGACATTAAAAATAAGTTCAAGCCGGAACTGCAGGAAGTCGTCATGGCAACAGCTAATTCCAATGCCGGTATTACTTCGCTTGGATTTCTAACAGGTAGCAGGTCGCTTTTTGTAGGGCAAAGTGACGGGACTTCAAGCATATGGTTTCCTGCCAGGGATGAAAATGGCAAACCCGTATTAACAAGGGTACATGAATTTGATAAAATGGAAGGCCAGATCACGGGATTTGCAAAATCCCCAAGAGACAGGGGTTTTGCAATAAATGACAACAAGGGTAATGTGGGTATTTACCATACAACTTCCGGTTCTCAACAGGTTAAATTTGAGGGTGAGGGCAAAGACTACAGTTCTATTACCTTTGCACCTAAATCCAACGGTGTAGTCGTGGTTGATAAGGACGGGGCCGTAAAACACTGGACGGTGGATAATCCACATCCAGAAACAAATTTCAAAACACTTTTCGGGAAAGTCTGGTACGAAGGTTATTCGGAACCTGAATACGTATGGCAGTCCACAGGCGGTACCGACGAGTTTGAACCTAAGTTCAGCCTGACCCCTTTGATTTACGGTACTTTAAAGGGTGCATTTTATGCACTTCTTTTTGCCATTCCCCTTTCTATTCTGAGTGCTATTTGTGTATCGCAGTTTATGCATCCTAACCATAGGAACAAGATTAAACCAATTATTGAAATTATGGCAGCACTGCCGAGCGTTGTGCTTGGATTTCTTGCCGGCCTTTGGATGGCTCCTGTAATTGAAAAGATTTTTCCTGCAGTAATTGCAATGTTTATATTAATTCCCTTATTTACGATAATTTCTGTTTTTGCATGGCAAAGAGTCCCAAATAACATAAAAGGCAAAATCAGAGTCGGGACCGAACTTTACTTTCTGATCCCCGTAATAGTTGCCGGAGTACTTATTGCACTTGGATTAAATACGACTATAGAGGCTGTATTTTTTGGGGGAGATTACAAGGAATGGTTCTATACAGTGCTTGGCCTTCAGTACGACCAGCGGAATGCCCTTATTGTCGGGTTTGTAATGGGTTTTGCTGTAATACCAATAATTTTTACTATCTCCGAAGACGCACTATCGAGCGTTCCGAATAATCTTACATCAGGCTCTCTTGCACTTGGGGCAAGCAGGTGGCAGACGGCAATAAATATTGTACTTCCTTCGGCCAGCCCCGGCATATTTTCTGCTGTTATGATAGGACTTGGAAGGGCGATCGGGGAAACCATGATAGTACTTATGGCAACAGGAAACACACCTATTATGGATTGGAGCTTTTTTAACGGATTCAGGGCATTATCAGCAAATATTGCTGTTGAACTTCCTGAAGCACCACACGGCGGGACACTTTACAGGATACTTTTTTTAGCAGCACTAATTCTTTTCTTTTTTACATTTTTATTAAATACGCTTGCAGAAATAATAAGACAAAGGTTAAGGAAAAAGTACGGGCAGTTGTAGCCCGGGATAAAATTTCATGAAAGGTTTATTTAAAAATGGAGACGCATATATCTGGCTAACAGGTGTTTCACTTATGTTCAGCTTACTGATGATTGCAGGACTGCTGTTTTTAATTGCCACTAAAGCCCTTGGATTTTTCTGGCCCGCAGATGTTGTCGAAATTAAATTAAATAACAACCATGTATACCTTGGGCAGCTCGCTGGGACTGAAGCCATCCCGCAGATGGGCAAAAAGAATATAGAAGAATACAGAACAAGAGTTAAAGTTGGTAACCGTGACTTATACGGCCTTGATTATACATGGGTGGATGATGATAACATTGTCAGCAGAACATATCCAAAAAATGCCATAGTAATTGAAAGAAGGGAATGGGGTAATTTTTATGGCTTTCTAAAAGAACTGAATGTAAACGGCAATATTATTCCCGGTGACAGCAAAAAAGCTTTTTCTGAGTTTCAGAATCTAATTTCTAATGCCAATAAAATAAACGGCAAGATCCATTATATCGAAAAGAGTGAGATTGGGGATATCAACTACAAAATTGAAAACCTACGACTTAAATTAAAGGGCCTTCAAAATTCGGACAACACCAATCAATCAAAAGTCCGGGAAATAGAGGATCGAATCAAGCGGGAAAATGCAAAGTACGTGGAAAAAGAGGCAATACTTGCATCATTATATAAAGAGCTTAATAAAAACAAGGTTGTTATGAATTCGGTTGAAGGAAGAGAAAAAACAATGCCTATGGGTACTCTTGTAAGGGCATTCGAACCAAACTCAATGGGATTTTTAGCCAAGCTTGGGCACTATTTTGCAAAGTTGTGGGAGTTTGTGTCTGCTAATCCAAGAGAGGCAAATACAGAAGGGGGTGTTTTCCCGGCAATATTTGGTACCGTATTTATGGTACTAATTATGAGTATTGTAGTTATGCCTTTTGGTATTCTTGCCGCACTATACCTCAGGGAATATTCCAAGCAGGGATTTTTTGTGAGATTGGTAAGGATATGTGTAAACAACTTAGCGGGTGTACCATCAATTGTATTTGGAGTTTTTGGTGTCGGTTTCTTTTTGTACGGTATAGGCGGTTTAATAGATAATGTTTTTTATAGTGATGCACTGCCAAGCCCGACATTTGGTACAGGTGGTATACTCTGGGCCTCACTTACACTTGCCCTTCTTACAGTGCCGGTTGTAATTGTAGCGACAGAAGAAGGACTTGCAGCTGTACCCAAAAATATCAAGGATGGATCACTTGCCCTTGGTGCTACAAAGTTTGAGACTGTGTGGAAGGTAATTCTTCCAAGCGCCCTGCCTGCAATATTAACAGGGCTAATTTTAGCAATAGCCAGGGCAACAGGTGAAGTTGCACCGCTTATGATAACAGGAGTTGTAAAACTTGCCCCGGACCTCCCTATAGACGGGATTTTCCCTTTTGTTCATCTCGAGAGAAAATTTATGCACCTGGGTTTTCATATTTATGATGTTGGTTTCCAGTCTCCAAATGTAGAGGCGGCAATACCTATGGTTTATACAACAGCACTTTTACTTATATTAATAGTGGTGGTTTTGAATTTAACGGCAATTTTAATAAGGAACAAACTAAAGAAGAAATACGTATCATCATCGGTTTGATTATATTAGTTGAATTTTGACAGGAGGTTTGTTAAAGTGGCAACGGAAAAGGTTAGGCATGAAAAATGAGTGAAACAGAGCAGATGGTAAAAGCGGAAACTGCACACAAACAGGTCAATTCTGCTATAAATCCCAATATAGCAGACCCGGTGGTAGAAGTAGAAAACCTAAACCTGAAATACGGTGATAAGCCGGCGCTACAGAACATTTACCTGGAAATACCAAAAAATCAGGCTACTGCATTTATCGGGCCTTCAGGATGTGGAAAATCAACACTCTTAAGATGTTTTAACAGGTTGAATGACCTGATAGATTCATGTACCGTGACCGGTGAAATAAGAATTAACGGAAATGATATCTACGAAAGTACAGTTGATATTACCAACCTTAGAAAAAGAGTTGGTATGGTGTTTCAGAAATCCAATCCTTTTCCTAAATCCATTTATGAAAATGTTGCATATGGGGCAAGGATAGCTGGGATAAACAATAAGTCTCAGCTTGATGAAATAGTAGAAAGAAGTATAAATAGTGCAGCACTATGGGATGAGGTAAAAGACAGGCTTGATGAAAGTGCGCTGGGGATGTCAGGGGGGCAGCAGCAAAGACTTTGTATTGCGAGGGCAATAGCTGTTGAACCGGAGATACTTTTAATGGACGAGCCATGTTCTGCTCTTGACCCTATTGCTACAGGAAAAATTGAGGACCTGATTACACAGCTAAAAGAAAATTATACGATGGTGATTGTCACACACAATATGCAGCAGGCTTCAAGGGTGTCTGACTATACGGCCTTTATGTATCTTGGAGAGATTATTGAGTACGCCCGGACAGAAAAAATATTTTTAAACCCTGCAAAGAAACAGACCGAGGACTACGTATCAGGAAAATTTGGTTAACAAAAATGGCTAAAAAAAAAGTATTATTTCTATGTACCCATAATTCCTCAAGGTCGCAGATGGCAGAAGGTATTATGAATAAGTTCCTGGGTGACAGGTATCAGGCCTTTAGTGCGGGTACACAGGTCACGGAAGTTAACAGTTTTACGGAAGAGGCAATGAAAGAAATTGGTGTAGACATTAGCAGCCATTATTCGAAGCACCTGGACGAAATTAAGAGTATGGATTTCGACCATGTTGTTACAGTATGTGACAGTGCTAATGAAAACTGCCCCGTTTATTTAACCGGGGGCAATCACATACATAAAAGCTTTAATGACCCAACAGCATTTAATGGAAATGACAAAGAAAAGTTAAATTATTTCAAAGACACAGGAAATCAAATAAAAGAATGGATTTTTAAAAGTTTTGATTAAATACTCAGAGGCTAAAAATGATCAAGTTTGAAGAAGAAATGATTGATTTAAAAAAGAGAATTTCCGAAATGGCTTCGTTGGTTGAAGAGATGATTGGAAAAAGTATTAAAGGCCTTAAGGACAGGAACATGATTATTGCAAAGGATGTGATAAACAGTGATGACGAAGTAAATAATATGGAAGTTGAAATTGACAATCTTTGTATAAAGATTCTTGCCCTTTATCACCCGGAAGCTGAAGACCTAAGGGTTGTTACAATGATAATGAAAATTAATAATGACCTTGAACGTATAGGGGACCATGCGGTTAATATAGCAAAGATGTCCATTCCACTTTCAGAACAGCCCCCAATTAAGCCCCTGATGGATATTCCAAGAATGGCGGATAAAGCCATAGAGATGCTTAAGGAATCATTGGACAGTTTTATGAAGCTGGATTCGGAAATGGCAATACAGGTTTGTATTAAGGATGATGAAGTAGATGCCCTTGAACCTCAAATTGTGAGAGAATTAATTACATATGTTATGTCCGATTCCCAATTAATGGACAGGGCCCTTAGGTTTATATTTATAGCCCGTCATCTAGAAAGAGTAGCTGACCTTGCAACCAATATTGCAGAGGACGCATTTTATATTGCAACCGGGGAAGTCTTAAAGCACCACCATCTGAATTAATTTATTTGCCTGTTATTTATCAGTTAATGGGAGTTCTATGGTAAATTCACTGCCTTTTCCTTCTTCACTTACAAGGCTGATAGTTCCGCCGTGTACTAATACAATGTGTTTTACAATGCTTAGGCCAAGCCCTGTGCCGCCAATTTCCCGTGACCTGTTTTTATCTACCCTGTAAAATCTTTCGAATATGCGGTCCTGGTGGTCTTTTGGTATGCCAATCCCAGTGTCTGAAATTTTGATTACAACATTCTTTTCATTTACAAAAGATTTAATACTGACCTTCCCGCCACCTTTGTTGTATTTTACTGCGTTATCAATAAGATTGGTAAACATCTGTTCAAGAAAAAACTTTATTCCTTTTTTTTAAAGGAATAAAGTTTTTTCTTGAACAGATGTTTACCAATCTTTTTGATTACAACATTA